>OOAW01001273.1_pt1 | contig 12153 bp, 14 predicted proteins | sample 1671861 | NCBI WGS metagenome assembly OOAW01 (sample SAMN06348200, study PRJEB24527) | human gut metagenome | reverse complement strand
TGCAACCGCTGATTGAGAGCTTCACACACCCGAACGCAATTGTGCTGGACCCGTTTGCAGGCAGCGGCTCAACCTGCGTTGCCGCCCTCCAGTCCGGACGCCGGTATATCGGTATCGAGCTGCTTGAGCAGTATCACCGTGCCGGACAGCAACGACTGGCTGCCGTACAACGGGCCATGCAGCAGGGGGCCGCGAATGATGACTGGTTTATGCCGGAGGCTGCGTAAATGAACTATGCCGGACACGAAAAACTTCGCGCCGAAGTGGCGGAGGTGGCCAATGCCATGTGCGACCTTCGGGCCAGGCTGAACGATATGGAGCATCGCTGTCGCTTTGATTCCGATGTGCTTGTTGAACGCCTGGCACGCCAGACGCTGTATCGCGCCAATCGCCTGTTCATGGAGGCATATACCGAAATTCTTGAACTGGATGCGTGCTTCAAAGATTAAGGAGGAGACGAAATGTACGGAACATGCGAAACGCTCTGCCGTGAGCTGGCAGCAAAGTATCCGGGAAACACGCCGCTGATGCTGCTTATCTGGTCCCCGGAAGAGATTCAGGCACTGGCCGACGGTATGGAAATTTCTCTGACCGATCATGAAATCAGGACTGTCCTGGCGCACCTGGAGGACATCCCGGAAGACCAGCGGATTGAGTCCGGTATTTCTTCCGCCGCTGCGATGGAGATTATCAGCAACGTGAGCGAAAACCGCCTGGTGACCGTCTCTGCTGAACTGCTGGCGTCCCTGATTCAGACCGCTGAACAGGCACTGTGGAAACGTGAATGGGCCGCCCGTGATAACGGCCTCGCCGTCCCGGAATCCGTCACCCGCCGTCAGGCGGTGGTTAATCAGGCCCGCAGCCTGCTGAAAAACAACACACACGAAAACGACTGATGTTATCGCCGCCTCCGGGCGGCGATTCAGGGAGAACGATTAATCATGAACGAAAACACAACGCTGAATGCACTGATTTGTCGTCACGCCCGTAACCTGCTGCTGGCGCAGGGCTGGCCGGAAGAGACGGATGTTGACCAGCGAAATCCGAACTATCCGGGCTGGATCAGCATTTACGTGCGGCTGGATGCGCCCCGGCTGGCGACGTTACTTATCAACCGTCACGGCGGCGTACTGCCGCCGCTCCTGGCCTCCGCCATTCAGAGACTGACCGGAACCGGGGCGGAACTGGTACTGTCCGGCAGTCAGTGGCAATCGCTGCCGGTACTTCCGGCAGACGGAACGCAGGTGTCTTTCCCGTATGCCGGAGAATGGCTGACCGAAGACGAAATCAGGGCTGTTCTTGATGCGGTGCACGATGCGGTACAAAGCATCTGTTACCAGGTGGCAGAAGATGCGCGGCGTATCCGTGCGGCGCTGACCACCACCGGTCAGACGTTGCTGACCCGCCAGACGCGTCGCTTTCGCCTGGTGGTGAAGGAAAGCGATCACCCCTGCTGGCTCGATGAAGACGACGAAAACCTGCCCGTGGTGCTCGATGCCATCCTGAACCGGGGAGCACGTTTTTCGGCGGTGGAAATGTATCTGGTCAGTGAGTGTGTGGAGCATATCCTGTCCAGTGGGCTGGCCTGCGATGTGCTGCGTATACCTGATGAACCGCCCCGCCGGTGGTTTGACCGTGGTGTTCTGCGGGAGGTGGTCCGGGAAGCCCGGGCCGAAATCCGCAGCATGGCGGATGCCCTGGCAAAAATCAGGGGCTGATGATGGCGGGGATAATCCCCGCCTTTTTCCTGCCGGTCCCGGACAGAGCACAAAGGAAGTCGCCGCCGGCTCCGCTTTACCCGGCCATGCGGGCATGGCCTTATGGGGTTTCAGTTATGTGGCCTCAGCGCCGTGTGCGGGCTGTGCCGTGCCTCCATCTTAGCCGGGCTGGCGTTGATGCAAGGGTACGCTTCGCCGCTGCGGTCACCCGGTCCCTCCTTCCCGTCTGCCGTGATTTTCCGGTCGTTCGCCCGCTCAGGTTTCGCGGCCTCACCCTGCAACTCCCGCCAGCCGTGTGCGTCAGGCTGCGGCTTCCCTTGCGCCCCTGCATCCCCGCCTTATCGCCCGGCTTTTATGGAGGCACGGCACCGCCCGGTGTCGCGGAATATGTGAACAACGGAGGAAATCCCATGCAGTATGCGAAACCTGTCACTCTGAATGTTGAAGAGTGCGACCGTCTGTCTTTTCTGCCTTACCTGTTTGGCCTGGATTTTCTGTATGCCGAAGCGTCTGTGTACGCGCTGGCGAAACAAATGATGCCGGAATATGAAGGCGGCTTCTGGCACTTCATCCGCCTGCCGGACGGTGGCGGTTACATGATGCCGGATGGCGACCGTTTCCACATGGTGAACGGTGCAAACTGGTTTGACCGTACCGTGAGTGCTGATGCCTGCGGCATCATTCTGACTTCCCTTGTGATTAACCGCCAGTTGTGGCTGTACCACGACAGCGGTGATGCAGGACTGACCCAGCTTTACCGGATGCGCGATGCGCAGTTGTGGCGTCACATCGAATTTCACCCTGAATGCAACGCGATTTACGCGGCTCTGGACTGATTAACGGACGGGGCGGCAATGCCGCCCCTGTAAAGGAGACGAGAAAATGTACTGTACTGTTAAAGAAATCATCCGCGATGTACTGGATACAGACGTGCCGGACAGTGAATGCGTTTTTGCCGTGGTGCTGACCCGTGGGGATGTGCGTCACATAGCCCAGGACTGGAGTCTGACAGACGATGAGCTGGAAACCGTCATGCAGCGGCTGGACGATGCCTTTGAGCATGGTGCGGATGTCAGCGTTGTTCACGACGTTGTTCGTGAACTGATGGAAGAAAAGCGCGCCAGCCGTCAGGTGACAGTCCCGGCGGTGATGCTGGAAAAAGTGTTGGCGCTGGCAGGCAGTGAAATGAAGCGCCTGTATGCCGTCGGGAGTGAGAACGGGGGCGATGGTGATGCGTTCGTCAGGGAAGAACGCGAAGCAATGGACGTTGTGTTACAGGCGCTGGACGGGGAGCACATGTCATGAATATCAGCACAGAAACCCGCGAAATTCTGCGCAATTACAAAGCCGTGATTAATGCGCGGCGTCGTGAAATGGGGCAGAAACCGCTCACCACTGCGCAGATTGTTGATGAAATCTGCGATTTTGTGGCGAATCAGCAGGCGGTTTTCCTGGGCGGTCACTACATCCTTCAGGGCAGCAGAAACAGGTGATACAGGGCAGGCGGTGGAGGCCGCCTGTCAGCCCGCGCGAAAACCCCTGGCAGGCTGGCGCCTGCCGGAAATGCGGGGTGCAGCGCCTGCGGCGCTGCCGGCCCGGCTTTCCGGTCAGAAGGTAGTGTATGGCTGTATGCAGGGAACAGGTGTGATATTCCGTGACACTGTCACCGTTTCTGGCTGTCTTTTATTGGTCGGGTAGCAGCGGCACATTGCTGCGCCGCCGCCCCCTAAGAACGGAGCGTGCGAGTTTCCCCGCACTCCGCTCAAGCCTTTATAAGTGCTTTCGGTGAGCACCGGCTTCCCTGCTGTGTAACTGTCGGTGGCAGTTCGGATGTAACAACTCGAGATTGGTCAGTTCGTCACTGCCGCCCATAACTTTCCTGATCCGGTGATGTATATTCCATCCGGTCTGGTTGGTTATGAGTTGTCCGCACTGCGGACAGTGTTTCCCCTGCCTCTTCCAGAGTTGAACTACTGTCTTCATCTTCTTTGATTTGCCTTTCCAGATTAGATCCAGACGACGTTCAAAGTAGATTTCCATTCCGGGGGTGTATGGTGTTGCTTCGCCTTTGATTTTTATATGGCGCTTTATCGGTGTTTCCATTGCCCGGAAGAGTGTCAGAATTTTCCCTTCCGGGGTTATGGCTTTAAAGATCCAGCGCCTGCCTTCAAAGGAGAAGTATCGTCCGGCGATCCACCGCAATCCTTTCCGGGGATGCCGTCTTACACACCATCGCCATATAGCTCGCCAGATTTGGGTGTCGACATAATTAAATGTTTCTTTCGCCACGACGTGTCGGTGATAGGTAGCCCATCCCCGGATCACCGGGTTTAGCTGGCCTATCAGTTTCCATGCCGGGAGCGTCGGATTGCGTTTAATTATTTCTCTGACTTTACAGAGGAAGTTCTTCAGGTTTTTCTTCGACGGTTTAATCAGCATTTTACCGTTGTACTTCCTGACGTTCTGCCCTAAAAAGTCGAAGCCTTTATCTATATGTGTGATCGCTGTTTTTTCTTCCGACAGTTCCAGCCCTCGTTCGCGCATGAAAGCTGCAATCAGTGGTCTGACCTCATTTCCCAGCAATTCACGGGAGCTGCCTGAACAGATGAAATCATCAGCATATCTCACATAATTCACCTGGTGCTTTGCACTGTGATAACCACTTTTCCTGAACGTTTGCATCAGTTCCTTCTCCAGTCCGTCCAGAGCCATGTTGGCGAGAACAGGGGATATGATGCCTCCCTGCGGTGTCCCGCTGTTCGTATGGTTAAACACGCCTCTTTCCATGTAACCTGCTTTCAACCATTTTTTAAGCAGTCTCCTGTCCATCGGAATATGGGAAAGCAGCCAGTCATGGCTGATGTTATCGAAACACCCTTTAATATCGCCCTCCAGTATCCATTTGGGCGATACTTTCTGGCTCATCCGCAGAAAAATGGACTCAATGGCGTCATGCGTGCTGCGCATTGGTCTGAAACCATAGCTGTTATGGTCAGCAGTGGTCTCGGATACGGGTTCCAGAGCCAGCAGCCACAGTGCCTGCATGGCCCGGTCCCTCATTGTGGGTATGCCCAGCGGTCGCGTTTTGCCGTTTGATTTTGGGATATGTATTCGCCGTAGTGGCTGTGGCCTGTAACCACACAGATTCAGGCTGCATATTCCTTCCCATTTCTCCTTCGGTGTGTGCCATATTTTTCCGTCAATACCGGGTGTCCTTTTACCGGTATTTTCAGTTACACGCCTGACAGCCACGGCTTTGCCGGAGAATGAGCGGGTGAGGATGCGCTGTAGTTCTCTGACCTGCCGCCATTGTTGCTGTCGGGTTGCCTTTGCAATCCGTAACTGTAGCTTTCGCACCCGGGCATGGCATGCTTTCCAGTTTATGGTGTGCCAGCCTGTCGGGTGGGGTATCGTGGACACACTGATGTGTGTATTCATCTCGCTGATATCCTTTTGACTGCTTTACAGCTTTTCATGCAATTAAAGACCAGACGGAAGTCTGCCCGCTTTCGCGTCGGGGAACCTGCCCCGTATCCCGGTTATTACAGCCGGGCATTCGCTTTTTCCGTCCTCCTATGCCCGCACCGCTAACAGTGTTCCTTGCGGTTCACCTGCCTGTGAGGCAGCGATACGGGTTTACCAGGTTCCGCTTAACATACAGAGGGTCAGGGCGGGTTCTGTCTCTTCACCGGGGGTCTCTGCGCCCATGTGCTCCCTGTGCGCGAGGTAGCAACCGGACCCCGTACCTTTTGGTTCAGGCCTGTCAGCATCTTTGGCCTGTTGCCGATAACGGTGTTTATCAACAGTTCACATGTGTTAACCCTTCTGACCAGCCTTGCTCTCCTGCCGCATGATGCTTGCAGCAAGGTAAAGCCCCTCACGGGGCATTACCCGGGCTGACGCCCGGCTCTCGTTGTCCCGGGAGCTTCAGACCCCGCCGTTGCCGGCAACGCCTGTCCCGGTAGGCTACAGCTAATGGGATAGCTGGTTTTATCAATGTAAAACAATACGTTAAGCGACTTCCTGTCGCACCGCCCACTTCGGCTCCCGGCTGCCTGGCGGCATCCGGTCGTCAGGCCCGACTCCGACAGGCAGCTGCTGGCGCACCCGCCAGTCTCCGCCGAACCCGCTGGCGCGGTTTCGGGCTGCCGCTACGGTCCGATGCGTGAAAACCCGGCTTGCAGCGACCGTTCCGGTCGCGCCGCCCCTGTCGCGCCGTGACCTGCGCTCCCTGCACACCTGACGGTGTGTGAGGAAACTGCGCCTGATGGCGCAGCAGTCCTCCCTCCTGCCGCCACCCCTGCGGCCTGTTTCCCGCTGTGGGCTTTCCGGGGGGCAGACGTAACCCCCTCCCGTTCCATCTGTCCAGGGTGAGATGCACCGGCCACAAAATTTTTAGCCATGAACCCGGCTAAAAATTTTGCGTCCGCCCCCGGACAGCTGTCCCGTGAGGCGGTAAACGGGCCCCCATCGGAAAGGTCCACTGCGGGGAGAAACCCCTGTGAAGTGGACGGCAGGAGGAGCTTTCGCTCCTCTGAAGGGGCACATGAACGTCCCGTCGCCGGTATCCGGTTTATCTCACATCTTTCAGTCAGGAGGTTCTTATGAGTGCACGTGGTATCAACAAGGTCATCCTCGTCGGGCGTCTGGGCAATGATCCGGAAGTCCGTTACATCCCCAACGGGGGCGCAGTGGCAAACCTGCAGGTGGCTACGTCAGAAAGCTGGCGCGACAAACAGACGGGGGAGATGCGGGAGCAGACAGAATGGCACCGCGTGGTGCTGTTCGGCAAGCTCGCGGAAGTGGCTGGTGAATATCTGCGCAAGGGCGCGCAGGTCTACATCGAGGGGCAACTCCGTACCCGTAGCTGGGAAGATAACGGTATCACCCGTTACGTCACTGAAATTCTTGTTAAGACCACGGGCACCATGCAGATGCTGGGGAGTGCACCACAGCAGAACGCTCAGGCGCAACCGAAGCCTCAGCAGAATGGGCAGCCACAGAGTGCTGACGCGACGAAAAAAGGTGGCGCGAAAACGAAAGGCCGTGGACGTAAGGCCGCGCAGCCCGAGCCTCAGCCGCAACCGCCGGAGGGGGAGGATTACGGGTTTTCAGACGATATCCCGTTCTGACTGGCCTGACTGTGATAACCGCCCCGCCCTGCGCGGGGCATCACCGGAGATATGAGGATGAGCGAATATTTCAGAATACTTCAGGGACTGCCTGACGGTCCTTTTACCCGCAAACATGCCGAAGCCGTTGCCGCACAGTACCGGAACGTCTTTATCGAGGATGACCACGGAGAACATTTTCGCCTGGTTGTCCGTAATAACGGAACAATGGTCTGGCGTACCTGGAATTTTGAGGACGGTGCCGGGTACTGGATGAACCATGCCATCCGTGATTTCGGGATTCTTAAGTAAGAGAGGTGCCGGACGCGCGAACGTCCGGCAGGACATAAGCAATTATAAGGGGATGATTATGCCTGTAACGAAGTGTGAACCAGAAACCACCCGCAAAGCAAGCCGTAAATCTGCAAAAACGCAGGAAACTGTCCTGTCTGCCCTGCTGGCGCAGACGGAGGAAGTGAGCGTGCCGCTGGCCTCACTGATTAAATCACCGCTGAATGTGCGCACGGTGCCGTATTCTGCGGAGTCCGTCAGCGAACTGGCTGAGTCCATTAAGGGCGTTGGCCTGCTGCAGAATCTGGTCGTGCATGCCCTGCCAGGTGACCGTTACGGTGTCGCCGCAGGCGGTCGCCGACTGGCAGCACTCAACATGCTGGCAGAGCGCAACATCCTTCCGGCTGACTGGCCTGTCCGCGTGAAAATTATTCCGCAGGAACTGGCGACGGCTGCATCGATGACCGAGAACGGTCATCGTCGGGATATGCACCCAGCCGAACAGATTGCCGGATTCCGCGCAATGGCGCAGGAAGGCAAAACACCTGCGCAGACTGGCGACCTGCTGGGCTATTCACCCCGCCACGTCCAGCGAATGCTGAAACTGGCAGACCTTGCACCCGTCATCCTTGATGCGCTGGCAGAAGACCGCATCACCACCGAACACTGTCAGGCGCTGGCGCTGGAGAACGACACCGCGCGTCAGGTGCAGGTGTTTGAAGCCGCCTGCCAGTCAGGATGGGGCGGTAAACCGGATGTGCGGGTTATCCGCAACCTGATTACCGAAAGTGAAGTGGCGGTGGCGGGGAACAGTAAATTCCGCTTCGTGGGGGCTGATGCCTTCTCGCCAGACGAACTGCGCACCGATTTGTTCAGCGACGACGAGGGTGGCTATGTGGACTGCGTGGCGCTCGATGCCGCCCTGCTGGAAAAACTCCAGGCTGTCGCTGAACACCTTCGGGAAGCCGAAGGCTGGGAATGGTGCGCCGGGCGCATGGAGCCTGTCGGTGAGTGCCGTGAGGATGCCGGAACATACCGCTGTCTGCCGGAGCCGGAAGCGGTGCTGACGGAGGCAGAAGAAGAACGCCTGAACGAACTGATGACGCGTTACGACGCGCTGGAAAACCAGTGTGAGGAATCCGACCTGCTGGAAGCAGAAATGAAGCTGATGCGCTGCATGGCGAAGGTCAGGGCGTGGACGCCGGAGATGCGTACCGGAAGCGGTGTGGTGGTGTCCTGGCGTTACGGTAATGTGTGTGTCCAGCGTGGTGTGCAGTTGCGCAGTGAAGATGACGCGGCTGACGACGCTGACCGCACGGAACAGGTGCAGGAGAAAGCATCAGTGGAGGAAATCAGTCTGCCACTGCTGACGAAAATGTCTTCCGAACGCACGCTGGCAGTCCAGGCGGCACTCATGCAGCAACCGGACAAATCTCTGGCACTGCTGGCATGGACGCTCTGCCTGAATGTGTTTGGCAGCGGAGCGTACAGTAAACCAGCACAAATCAGCCTGGAATGTAAACATTATTCGCTGACCAGCGATGCGCCGTCAGGGAAGGAAGGTGCCGCGTTCATGGCGCTGATGGCAGAAAAAGCCCGTCTTGCGGCCCTGTTACCGGAGGGATGGTCACGGGACATGACGACGTTCCTGTCGCTCAGCCAGGAGGTGCTGTTATCCCTGCTCAGTTTCTGCACCGCGTGCAGCATCCACGGCGTTCAGACCCGCGAGTGTGGTCACACGTCACGCAGCCCGCTGGATACGCTGGAGAGCGCCATCGGTTTTCACATGCGCGACTGGTGGCAGCCGACAAAAGCAAACTTCTTCGGACACCTGAAAAGGCCACAAATTATCGCAGCCCTGAATGAGGCCGGACTGTCCGGTGCCGCACGGGACGCGGAGAAGATGAAGAAAGGTGATGCGGCTGAACATGCAGAGCACCATATGAAAGACAACCGCTGGGTTCCAGGCTGGATGTGTGCTCCACATCCACAGACAGATGCCACTGAACGCACCGATAACCTGGCTGATGCCGCCTGATGAACAACCACACCGCCCCGCCGGAGACGGGGCGGCAGCAAGGGAGATACCGTGATGAAAACTGAACTGACCCTGAATGCCCTGCAGTCCATGAACGCACAGGAATATGAAGATATCCGTGCTGCGGGAAGCGATATGCGCCGTAATCTCACTCACGAGGTGATGCGTGAAGTGGACGCACCGGCTAACTGGATGATGAATGGCGAGTATGGCAGTGAGTTCGGGGGCTTTTTCCCCGTCCAGGTTCGTTTCACGCCAGCCCACGAACGTTTCCACCTGGCATTATGTTCGCCGGGAGACGTCTCTCAGCTCTGGATGCTGGTTCTGGTGAATTGTGGTGGACAGCCTTTCGCCGTCGTTCAGGTGCAACATATCTTCACGCCTGTCGCTATCAGTCACACGCTGGCGCTTGCCGCGACACTTGATGCGCAGGGGTACAGTGTTAACGACATCATCCATATCCTGATGGCAGAAGGAGGTCAGGCATGAGCGCACGTTCACGGGCACTGATCCCCCTCAGCGCAGAGCAACAGGCCGCCATGCAGGCTGTGGCTGTCACAGAACAACGTCGTCGTCAGGGACGCACACTTTCAGCATGGCCTTATGCCAGCGCTTTCTTTCGCTGCCTGAATGGCAGTCGCCGGATTTCGCTGACCGATCTCCGCTTTTTTGCCCCTGCGCTGACGAAGGAGGAATTTCATGGCAACCGTCTCCTGTGGCTGGCTGCCGTGGATAAACTGATTGAAAGTTTTGGTGAAGTCTGTGTTCTTCCCCTGCCATCCGATGCGGGGCATCGTCTGTTCCCGTCCGTTCCTTTTCGTGAAGGTGAGCGGCGTCGCCAGAAAACCACGCTGACAGAGCAGAAATACAGCCGCCAGCGGGAACGTGAGGCAGAACGACGGGAACTGGAATACCAGACATGTTTTGCTCAGGCGCAGATTGACCTTGCGTTTCATACTCCCGCCACGGTCGGAAGCTGGTTGTCCCGCTGGTCTGGTGTTGTTGAGGAGCATGATCTGGAAACGATTTTCTGGGGGTGGTGCGGGCGTTTTCCATCACTGTCATCATTTGACCGGTTTTTCTGGCAGGAGGAACCACTCTGGCGGCTGATTTTTGAAGCCGGTGAGGCCGGTCGTGGTGCACCGGTACAGGTACGTGCACTTGAGCAGTGGATGATCCCGAACAAGCTGGAGAACGCAATATGATGAAATCAGACGAACAATATCAGGTTCCCGTGTGGATGCGACCTCTGTTGCCGTTGCTCTGCAATACCGGTGGTAATGATCCGGAGGAACTGCTGAATGATACAGAAACCACCGCCAGTGCGAATATTGTCCGTTATGTACTGATAGTTGCAGTGCGGTCGCAGATTGATCTGCTGCAGCTACTGTACAGGAAAGGACTGTTGCGCACAGAGATACCAGGTGGCTTTTCACCGGAAGAAGCGCAGGAACTCCTGGATAATCTGGTGCGCAGCCATATCAGCAAGGCGCTGTCGGGTGAGCGAATGGCAGCCCGTGACAGAAATGCCGATCTGACCTGGATTCGCCAGCAACTGGTCGATGCCGCCTGGTTTGTCCGTGCCACACTGGAAGCGCATGGGATGGGCGTCGGAAATGAGAGTCCCTCTGCTCCGCCGGAGACAATGCCGGACATACAGACACGGGAACTGGTTATGTTGATCAAGCGACTGGCATCATCGCTGAAAGCGGTGAAACCCGACAGTAGCGTGGTGCGTGAAGCGCAGGACTGGCTGTGCGACAGAAAACTTGTGGATATCACAGATATTCTCCGGTGAACCAGACATGTATATTTTACGCAGGGACACGCCGATCATGATCGTTTCATATCATGGGGTGGTCTGGAGGTCATGCGGCGTGTCCTCTGCACTCGCCGGAATAAGGAAGTCGCCGGCGGCTCCGCTTTTACCCGGCCATGCGGGGCATGGCCTTGTGGGTTTTCAGCTATGTGGCCTCAGCATCGTGTGCGGGCTGTGCCGTGCCTCCATCGTAGCCGGGCTGGCGTTGATGCAAGGGTACGCTTCGCCGCTGCGGTCACCCGGTCCCTCCTTCCCGTCTGCCGTGATTTTCCGGTCGTTCGCCCGCTCAGGTTTCGCGGCCTCACCCTGCAACTCCCGCCAGCCGTGTGCGTCAGGCTGCGGCTTCCCTTGCGCCCTGTGCATCCCCGCCTTATCGCCCGGCTTTTATGGAGGCACGGCACCGCCCGGTGCCGCAGAACATGTGACTATGGAGGATTCGGGAATGTCTGTTGTTGCACCTGCTGTATACGTTGGAACCTGGCACAAATACAACTGTGGAAGCATCGCCGGACGCTGGTTTGACCTGACCACGTTTGATGATGAGCGCGACTTTTTCGCCGCCTGCCGTGCTCTTCACCAGGATGAAGCCGATCCTGAACTGATGTTTCAGGATTATGAGGGATTCCCGGGGAATATGGCCTCTGAATGCCATATCAACTGGGCCTGGGTTGAAGGCTTCCGCCAGGCACGGGATGAAGGCTGCGAAGAGGCTTATCGTCTCTGGGTGGAGGATACCGGTGAGACGGATTTTGACACCTTCCGCGATGCCTGGTGGGGCGAGGCTGACAGTGAGGAGGCTTTTGCGGTTGAGTTCGCCAGTGATACCGGCCTGCTGGCTGACGTGCCGGAGACGGTGGCGCTCTATTTTGACTATGAGGCGTATGCGCGGGATTTATTCCTGGACTCCTTCACCTTTATTGACGGTCATGTGTTCCGTCGGTGATTTACTCCCCCGCTCCGGCGGGGGTATGGCCTGCCAGGCCGCCGGAAAACCCTGGCAGGCTTACGCCTGCCTGAAATGCAGGAGGGCCGCGCCTGCGGCGCTGCCCTTCCTGCCCGTCATGGTGTGAGGCATTTTTCTGTTATGTCGTTTCTGTTGTTCTGATTTCCGGAGGCGGGGACACCTTCGGCTCCCGGCTGCCTGGCGGCATCCGGTCGTCAGGCCCGACTCCGACA
>OOAW01001266.1_pt1 | contig 12198 bp, 9 predicted proteins | sample 1671861 | NCBI WGS metagenome assembly OOAW01 (sample SAMN06348200, study PRJEB24527) | human gut metagenome | reverse complement strand
TACAAAGGATTTAAGACAAAGGCAGAAGCAGAAGCGTTCTTAAATCCCGATGCAAATGAATTGATGCAGATTGATGAAGATACATTAGTTGCATATGTTGATGGAAGTTATGATCATTCTCAAAAGAGATTTTCTTATGGTATGGTATTAATGCATGATGGGGTAGAACGTTATTTTGCATATCCTTATGCGGATAAAGAATTAGCAACCATGCGCAACGTAGCAGGCGAGATCAAAGGTTCTGAAGCGGCCATGCGTTTTGCAAAAGAAAATGGCTATAAAAAGCTGGCGATTCATTATGATTATGAAGGGATCCAGAAATGGTGCACAGGAGAATGGGCAGCGAAAAAAGAAGGAACACAGGCTTATCAGCGAATTTATGAAGAAATGAAACAGTATGTGCAGATCAAGTTCGTGAAAGTGAAAGGACATTCTAATGATAAATATAATGATTATGCTGATATGTTAGCAAAATCTGCATTAGGAATCGGGGATGGCAGCTTTGAGAAAAAAGAAGATCAGGAATGGATCAAAGTTAGATAATGAGGAATGATATCTTCATAAGTGCCATCTTTTAATAAAATTACAAAAAATAAAAATATTTCTTGAAAAATCATCATATTTATTGTAATATAATATAGCTTGTGTACCAGTAACTCAGTGGATAGAGTGGCAGCCTCCGAAGCTGTTGGCCGCGGGTTCGACTCCCGCCTGGTGCATGCTTTATCTAGATAAAATCAACGAATACAATTTAATATCGTCTTATAAGAGACTATAGATTTTACTGTTTCTGATTATTAAACAGCAAGGTCTATCGTCTCTTTTTTTGTTATTAAGGAGGAATCATTTTATGGATCAGATGTATATGAAAGAAAAACCAATTTTACCATTATTACTATCAATGGCTCTGCCAATGGTAATCTCAATGTTTGTAAACTCATTGTATAACATCATTGACAGTATTTTCGTTGCCAAGATCAGTGAAGATGCAATGACCGCATTATCTCTTGTATATCCAGTACAGAATCTGATCAACTCAATTGCGGTTGGATTCGGTGTTGGAATTAATGCAGTCATTGCCATGTTTCTTGGTGCAGGAAAAGCAAAGGAAGCCGATAAAACTGCAACTCAGGGATTATTTTTAAATGTCATTCATGGAATTCTGCTTACGATCGTTGGATTAATGATCATGCCATCATTTCTTGCAATGTTTACGAATGATCAAACTGTTATTGGGATGGGATTACAGTATTCGACAATTGCATTAATGTTTTCAACGATCATTATGGCAAGTATTTCCTTTGAAAAGATTTTTCAAGCAGTTGGAAATATGGTGATCACTATGATTGCTTTAATGACTGGCTGCATTGTAAATATTGTATTAGATCCGCTTTTAATCTTTGGAATTGGATTCTTTCCGAAACTTGGAATTCAGGGTGCAGCACTTGCAACAGGTATCGGACAAAGCAGTACATTGATCCTTTATCTGATTGTATATGTATTACGCCCAATTCATGTAAAAATCAGAAAAGATTACTTAAAGCTAGAAGCTGTTTGTGTTAAGCGTTTATATGCGATCGGAATTCCAGCAACTTTAAATATGGCTCTGCCATCTTTCTTAGTATCTGCTTTAAATGCGATCTTAGCATCATTTTCGCAAACATATGTTGTTGTGCTTGGTGTTTATTACAAATTACAAACATTCTTATATCTAACAGCAAATGGAATGATCCAGGGAATGCGTCCGATCATGAGTTATAATTATGGAGCAAAGGAATCAGATCGTGTTCGTAAGATTTATCTTATGACGTTTGAAATCGTTGTTGGAATCATGGCTGTTGGAACGGTTATTTGTTTTGTGATGCCACAGACACTGATGAGTATGTTTACAAGTAATCCTGAAACATTGACAGAAGGTGCGATCGCACTCCGTATTATCTGTGCAGGATTTATAGCTTCTTCCGTTTCTGTTGTTTCTGCAGGTGCGTTTGAAGCGTTAGGAAAAGGTATCCAGTCTTTTCTGATTTCATTTTTACGTTATGTTGTAGTGATCATTCCTGCTGCATTTGTATTAAGCAAAACAGTTGGAGTGCATGGTGTATGGCATGCTTTCTGGATTGCTGAAATCATTACAGCTGTAATAGCTTTTATTCTTTATTACCAGTTGATCGGAAAATCAGGAAAAAATTAACTAAATTTTGACAGATTGTAAAGAAACGCTTACAATAAACAAAAAGAAAAAAGGAGGAAATATTAAGAACCTAAAATAATTAACAAATGTGATTAAATGTGTTTAAATATACTCAAAGGAGAGTGCTATAATGAATACATCAAATATCACAAATTATAAGCCAAAAGATTTTGCTGAACTTTTAGGCGTATCTGTTAAGACATTACAACGTTGGGACAGAGAAGGAACTCTAAAAGCAAACCGAACTCCAACTAATAGACGCTATTACACTTATGACCATTATCTACAATTTAAAGGTATAAATACTGAAAATGATAAGCGTCATGTAGTTATTTATGCTAGAGTGTCTACAAGAAATCAAAAAGATGATTTACTAAATCAAGTTGCATTTTTAAGACAGTTTTGTAACGCAAAAGGAATTATTGTAGACCAGTGTATTGAAGATTATGGAAGTGGTCTTAATTACAACCGTAAAAAGTGGAACAAATTATTAGATGAAGTAATGGAACAAAAAATTAAAACCATAATAGTAACCCATAAAGATAGATTTATTAGATTTAGTTATGATTGGTTTGAAAAATTCTGTATGAAGTTTAATACGACTATAGTGGTAGTAAACAATGAGGAACTATCACCACAAGAAGAACTTGTGCAGGATATTGTTTCAATACTCCATGTGTTCTCTTGTAGGCTGTATGGGCTTCGTAAGTATAAAAAACAAATAGAAAGGGATGAGGAAATTGCTAAAGAGCTTCAAGACAGAAATAAATCCAACAGAGGAGCAGAAAGCCAAAATTCGTAAAACAATAGGAACTTGTAGATATATTTACAACTTCTACCTTGCTCATAATAAAGAGCTTTATAATAAAGGCGAAAAGTTTATGAGCAGTAACCAATTTAGAGTATGGCTTAACAATGAGTATCTTCCAAAGCATCCAGAATGTTTTTGGATTAAGGAAGCTTATTCAAAAGCAGTAACACAAGCAGTAAATAATGGACAAGCCGCATTTATAAGATTTTTTAAACATCAGAGTAGTTTCCCTAGATTCAAAAAGAAGAATAGATCTGATGTGAAAATGTATTTTGTAAAGAACAATCCAAAAGATTGCCGTTGTCAAAGACACAGGATCAATATTCCATCACTTGGTTGGGTTCGCATTAAAGAAAAAGGATATATTCCAACAACAAAAGATGGATATGTAATTAAAAGCGGTCATGTGTCAATAAAAGCTGATAGATACTATGTTTCAGCTCTTGTAGAAATCCCAAATAACAAGATAGCTAATAGTTTCAATGAAGGAATTGGTATCGACCTAGGGATAAAGGATTTTGCCATTGTTTCCAATGGTAAAATTTATAAGAACATTAATAGATCAGTAAGATTAAAAAAACTTGGAAAACAACTTATTCGAGAACAGAAAAATCTTTCTCGAAAGTATGAAAATTTAAAGAAAGGAGAATCTACTCAAAAAGCAAATATACAAAAACAGAGGCTTAAAGTACAGAAACTTCATCATAAAATTGATAACATTCGTACGGATCACATCAATAAAACAATCGCAGAGATAGTGAAAACCAAACCATCTTATATAACGATAGAAGATTTAAATATATCAGGAATGATGAAGAACAAACATCTTTCAAAGGCAGTTGCTTCGCAGAAGTTTTATGAATTCAGAATAAAGCTTCAGGCGAAATGCAATGAAAACGGAATTGAACTTCGAGTTGTAGACAGATGGTATCCATCATCTAAAACCTGTCACTGTTGCGGAGCAATCAAGAAAGATTTAAAACTTTCAGATAGAATTTTCAAATGTGATTGTGGTTATAGCGAAGATAGAGATTTCAATGCTGCACTTAATTTGAGAGATGCTACGACTTACGAAATTGCATAAATAAATGCAAACGTAGGTATGTACCGAAGGCTATTTCGGGAATTTACGACTATGGAGTGTACAAGAACTTGTGAGTAGATATGATTTCGGTCAATCCAAAGCATACACGATGAAGTAGTAAGTAGAACTCGTGAGAGTCTACATTATCTCGATGTGAGTATGTTTAATCACATTTTGAGTAGCAGACAGACATGATACCAAAAGATCCAGTGATGTTGTTAAGCTACATCAATACACAATTACGAGATTTTTATGATTCATATGAAGACCTTTGTAAGTCACTCGATCTTGATCAAAATGAAGTAAAACAAAAGCTTTCCATGATCGGATACGAATATGATGAATCATTAAATCAGTTTAAGTAGCAGACTAGTCGAATCAATGAAAATATGTTAAAATTGTACGTAAAGGAGAACATATTTATGGAGTTGATTCGGTTAGAAAATGTAAAGAAAATATATCAGACAGGAGAGGTGATCACCAAAGCCGTAGATGGGATCGATTTTACGGTGGATCAGGGTGAGTTCGCCTTGATCATTGGCGCCAGTGGTGCAGGAAAAACTACCGTTTTGAACATTTTAGGAGGTATGGATACTGCGACCAGTGGCGCTGTTTATATTGATGGAGAAGATATCTCCAAATGGAATAAAAAACAACTGACAGGATATCGAAGAGATGACATAGGATTTGTATTTCAGTTTTACAATCTGGTGCCCAATCTTACTGCAACAGAGAATGTAGAATTGGCACTTCAGATCAGTAAGAATCCTCTGAAAGCAGAAGAAGTATTAAAAGATGTGGGACTTGGACACCGTCTGAATAATTTTCCTGCGCAGTTATCTGGTGGGGAACAGCAGAGAGTTTCTATTGCACGTGCATTGGCAAAGAATCCAAAGATCTTGCTCTGTGATGAGCCAACTGGTGCCCTGGATTATCAGACAGGAAAATCTATTTTAAAATTATTGCAGGATACCTGTCACAAGAAAGGAAAAACAGTGGTTGTGATCACACATAATCTTGCGATCGCACCGATGGCAGACCGTGTGATCGAGATGAAGAACGGAAAGATCAGCAATATTACGATAAACGAACACCCTCAGCCGGTGGAGACGATTGAATGGTAGGAAATGCGTATGAAGAAAACGGCATTACATAAAGATATATACAGAACGATCACAGGAACTCTTCCGAGATTTTTATCAATCTTTTTTATCGTTGTACTGGGGTACTGGGCGTTGCATTCTATTCAGGAATCCGTGTGACACAAAAAGATATGCATATCACAGCAGACCACCAGTTTGATGGAAGTCGGCTGATGGATGTCAAAGTCATGGGAACACTTGGGATTTCAGAAGAGAATCTGACAGCCCTTCGGAAGTTAAAAAATGTGCAGTCGGTCGAAGGAGGACATTCTGTAGATGTGATCGCAAGGAAGCAGGGAAGTGACGAAGAACATGCGATCAAAGTTATGGGGAAGACTGATAAATTAAACCAGATAACGATCATAGATGGAAAACTTCCACAAGCATCGGGAGAATGTCTGGTAGATGAATGGTATGCCCAGCAAAATGATTTGAAAACAGGGGATGTTTTAAATTTGTCTTCTGGAAATGAAGATGATCTTAAGGATACTCTGAAAGATACAACCTATAAGATCACAGGAATCGGAAGTTCATCAGAATATCTTTCAAGATCCAGAGGAAGCACTGGCATTGGAACGGGAACGTTGTCAGGCTTTATTGTGGTGCAACCATCAGAATTTTCCTCAGATATCTATACAGAAGTTTATCTGACTGCGAAGGGAGTGAAGCAAGAGAGAGCCTACAGTGATGCTTACAAAAACAAAGTAAAACAGCTGGAAGAAGAGATCAAAGATATTTCCAAAATAGAAAATGAGAAACGGTTAAAATCTGTTCAGAAAGAAGCCGAAGAGAAGATCGACAAGAAAGAAAAGAAATTCAAAAAAGAACGAAAAAAAGCATATAAGAAACTAGATCAGGCCGAGAAAAAGCTAAAGAAGTCCAGACAAAAGATCAAAGATTCCAAAGCAAAATTAGCGAAAAGCAAGAAAGAGATCTCTGATGGAGAGCAACAGATCAAGAATGCAAAAGCTCAGTATCAGTCAGGGATCAGACAGATTCAGAATGCCAGAAAGCAGTTAAAGACACAGAAACAAACAATTCGGTCAAAAAGCAAAGAATTAAAAACACAGGAGGCAAAGCTAAAGACACAGGAGAAGAACTTACAGACAAAAGAACAGCAGATTCAGGGTGCCATGCAGGCTGGAATGATCTCACAGGAAGAAGCGAAAGCTTCCTTAGCACAGATTAATGCAGGAAAAGAACAGATCAAGACAGCAAGAAGCAAGATCAATGTAGGGAAAAAACAGATCAGCAGGGCAAAGACAAAGATTGCAAAGGCTGAAACAACCTTGGATCAAAAAAGCAGCCAGCTAAAGAAAGCAAAGCAAACGATCAAAACAAATGAAGCAAAATTAGTATCAGCAAGAAAACAGATCACCTCCGGAGAAAAAAAGATTACAAAAGCAGAATCAAAACTTTCATCCGGGGAGAAAAAATTAAAGAAATCAAGAAAGAAAGCAGAAAAGAAATTCAAGGAAGCCGAGCAGAAGATTGCAGATGCCAGACAGGATGTTAAGGATATCAAGAAAGGGAAATGGTATGTCTTAAACCGTGAGAAGATGCAGTCTTATGTGGAATACGGACAGGAAGCAGACAGAATTGCAGCATTAGGACGAGTGGTACCGGTCATCTTTTTCTTAGTTGCAGCACTGGTAAGCTTAACAGCGATGACACGTATGGTCGAAGAGCAGAGAACACAGATCGGTATGATGAAAGCATTGGGATACAGTGGAGTTCATATTGCAATGAAATATGTGACCTATGCCCTCGCAGCAACGCTTAGTGGAAGTATTCTAGGGGCAGTGATCGGTGAAAAACTGCTTCCATGGATCATCATTAACGCTTATAAAATGATGTATACAGGACTGGGAGATGTCTATACGCCATTAGAGATCGAATATTCTGTGATGGCAGGTGGACTGGCGGTTGGAGTTGTTGTTTTAGCAGTATTATCTGCATGTTATAAAGAATTAAGAGAAAAACCTGCACAGCTGATGCGTCCAGTTGCTCCAAAAGAAGGAAAAAGGATTTTGTTAGAACGGATTCCATTTATCTGGAAACGATTAAGTTTTATCTGGAAAGCAACGATGCGAAACCTCTTCCGCTACAAGAAGAGATTCTTTATGACGATCTTTGGAATCGGCGGATGTATGGCATTATTACTCTTAGGATTTGGAATCAAAGATTCGATTTCAGCAATCTCAGAAAAGCAGTATGGGGAGATCATTACTTATGATTTCTCGATCACACACAAAGACGGGATCAGCGAGACAAAGAAAGAAGATCTGATCCAGTATGCAAAGAAACAAGAACATATGACAGATTTGATAGAAGTAAGCGAATCTGCAGTGACGATCCGTGCTAATGGGAAAAAACAGGATGCAACGATGATCCAGCCGATGTCTAAAAAAGATCTGAATGGCTATATCAGCCTTCAGGATCGAAAGAGTAAAACAAAGTATCAGTTAGATGATGATGGGATCATCTTAACAGAAAAGGCAGCGTCCCTGCTTGGTGTGAAAAAAGGAGATTCGATCAAGATCCAACGGTCTGGAGATAAACAGATCACAGCAAAAATAAGTCAGATCACAGAAAATTACATGCAGCATAAAGTCTACATGACACCAAAACTTTATGAGAAACTGTATCATAAAAAAGCACAAACGACAGGTATATATTGTATTGAAAAGAATATATCTAAGAAAAAGATGCAGGAAAATGGAAAACAGATTCTTGCAAGAGATGAAGCCTCAACACTGCATTTTTGTGCCGACGATGAGAAGACAATGTCAGATATGGTCAATAACTTAAATATTGTGGTGGTTGTTCTGATCGTATCTGCAGGACTTCTTGCATTTGTGGTATTATATAACTTAAATAACATTAACATTTCTGAGCGTAGAATGGAACTTGCAACGATCAAAGTTCTTGGATTCTATGATGGTGAAGTCGGAGCGTATGTGTATCGAGAGAATATCCTTTTAACGATCCTTGGAACGATCGCAGGAATTATTTTAGGAATTATTTTACACAAATACGTAATCTTCACAACAGAAGTTGACTTGATCATGTTTGGAAGGCAGATTTATGTGCAAAGCTATATTTACAGTATTTTACTAACAATCGCTTTTTCGATTCTTGTAAATGCCTTCGTGTATTTCCAATTGAAGAAAATCGATATGGTTGAATCGTTAAAAAGCACAGAGTGACAGAAAGGAAAAGAGACTATGAAAATGAACGAATTAATGATTTATCAAGTGTTTCCACTAAGAGCATTAACAGATGGGCAGCCATCTCATGGAATTCTCGAGATGATAGACTGGATTCAACATATTAAAAAATTAGGAATGAATGCAGTATATTTTTCACCTGTATTTTCATCCAGTGATCATGGATATGATACAAAAGATTATCAGAAGATCGATGAGAGACTTGGAACCAATGAAGACTTTAAAAAGATGTGTGATGCCATGCATGAAGAAGGAATCCAGGTGATCTTAGACGGGGTATTTAATCATGTCGGAAGAGAGTTCTTTGCATTTGAAGATGTGAGAGAAAAGAAATGGGATTCTCCATATAAAGATTGGTTCTATATTAATTTTGATGGGAATAGCTGCTATGATGATGGATTCTGGTACGAAGGATGGGAAGGACATTTTGAACTGGTCAAATTAAATCTTGACAACGAACAGGTTAGAAATTATTTATTAGAATCTGTCGGAATATGGATCGATAAATTAGGGATTGATGGATTAAGACTGGATGTTGCTTATATGTTAAACCGCAATTTCATGAAAGTGTTGGTTGACTTTGTTCACAGCAAGAAACCAGAATTTTTGATGATCGGAGAAATGCTTCATGGTGATTACACACAGCTTGTGAATCCAGAGCTGTTGGATTCTGTGACAAATTATGAATGTTATAAAGGTTTGTATTCAAGTTTCAATACACACAATATGCATGAGATCGGATATTCCCTAAACCGTCAGTTTGGACCAGAAGAATGGACGTTGTACAAAGGACTTCCATTATATAATTTTGTAGATAACCATGATGTGGAGAGAATCGCAAGTCAGTTAGAGGATAAAGAGCATTTACCATTGATCTACGCAATGGAATTTGCGATGCCAGGAGTTCCGGGTGTTTACTATGGAAGTGAATGGGGAATGGAAGGAAAGAAAGAACAGGGAAGTGATGACAGCCTGCGTCCAAGAATCCATAAAGAAGATTTAGTAGAAAATGAATTAACAAACTATATTGCACAATTGGCAAAAGTAAGAGCTGGATCACCAGCTTTAAAATACGGTGATTACTTACAATTAGCGATCGCACCAGATGTTCTTGTATTCCAGAGAAGAACGAATGAAGACCGCATCATTTTTGCAATGAACTGTGGTGATGGCGAATTTACAGCACATTTTGATGCTCAGGCAGGATGCGGGATTGATCTGATCACAGGAGATTCCGTTGATTTTGGCGGGGGACTTACGATCCAAGGAAAAACAGCAATGATAATTCGAACAGAAGAGGTATCCCTTCCTTGACTTTTATGTTAAAAACATATAAAATTAAATGAGTGTGAATACACAAAAAATTGAATAAGGAGGAAACCTGTGGTTGGTATTATTATAGCCATTATCGCAACTCTGGTTATCGCAGTTCCGGTATCTGCCTATGTAGCGAATACAAGAAGCAAGAAGGCAATGGAAATTACGATCGGGAATGCAGAAGATAAAGCAAGAGAGATTATAGATGAAGCAATCAAAGCAGCAGATGCGAAGAAACGTGAAGCTTCTTTGGAAGTAAAAGAAGAAACTATAAAAGCGAGACATGACTTCGAAAAAGAGACAAAAGAACGCAGGGCAGAACTGCAGAAGTATGAGCAGAGAGTTCTTTCTAAGGAAGAGACTGTCGAGAAGAAAGCAACCGTGCTGGAACGCAAAGAACAGTCATTAACAGCCAAAGAAAAGAACATCGATACAGAGAAAGCTCAGTTGCAGGAACTGCAGGCAAAACATCTACAGGAACTGGAAAGAATTTCTGGGTTGACCTCTGATCAGGCAAAAGAGCAATTATTATCAGCAGTAAAAGAAGATGTGAAACACGAGACAGCAATGTATGTCAAAGAAATGGAGACAAGAGCGAAAGAAGATGCCCGAAAGAAAGCCAAGGAATATGTGGTAACTGCAATTCAGAAGTGTGCAGTTGATCATGTGGCAGAGACAACGATTTCGCTGGTACAGCTTCCAAACGATGAGATGAAAGGAAGGATCGTCGGTCGTGAAGGACGTAATATCCGTTCCATTGAGAACGCTACGGGAGTTGAATTGATCATCGATGATACACCGGAAGCTGTTGTACTGTCAAGCTTTAATCCGGTTCGACGCGAGATCGCAAGAATCGCTTTAGAGAAATTGATCGTGGATGGAAGAATCCATCCAGCACGCATCGAGGAGATGGTTGAGAAAGCTACAAAAGAAGTCGAAACTATGATGCGCGAAGAAGGGGAAGCAGCAACATTAGAACTTGGGGTTCATGGAATCCATCCAGAACTTGTCAGACTTCTTGGAAGAATGAAGTTCCGTACAAGCTATGGACAGAATGCGTTAAAGCATTCCATGGAAGTTGCTCAGTTATCCGGACTTTTAGCAGCAGAGATCGGTGTCGATGTGAGAATGGCCAAGAGAGCAGGTCTGCTTCATGACATTGGTAAATCCATCGACCACGAAGTAGAAGGTTCTCACGTAGAACTTGGTGTGAATCTGTGTAAGAAGTATAAGGAGAATCCAATTGTCATCAATGCAGTGGCATCTCATCATGGGGATGAAGAGCCAGAATCATTGATCGCATGTCTGGTACAGGCAGCTGATGCAATCTCAGCAGCACGTCCAGGTGCAAGAAGCGAGACACTGGAAAGTTATACAACAAGATTAAAACAGCTGGAAGAGATCGCAGACTCCTTCCAGGGTGTTGATAAAACTTTTGCAATTCAGGCAGGTCGAGAAATTCGAGTTATGGTAGTTCCTGAACAAATCAGTGACGATGATATGATCTTACTGGCGAGAGATATCTCAAACCAGATCGAAGAGAATCTGGATTATCCAGGACAGATCAAGGTCAATGTGATCAGAGAGTCACGAGTTGTTGACTATGCGAAATAACAAGAAGCGATAGAGAAATCTATCGCTTTTTCCAATTTATAACGTGAGTGTCAAAAGTATAAATAAAGGAGATTTTTTATGAAAGGATACGAGAAACTAGAACAACATCTGATACATCAGGGAAAAGTTGTTGGATTTTATGAGGATATTGTAAAACTTCCAAGCGGCAAAGTTGTCACATGGGATCTGGTCAAACATAAAGGGGCAGCAGCTGTTGTTCCTGTTACAGACAAAGGAACGATCTTACTTGTAAGACAATACCGTAATGCCCTTGATCAGGAAACACTGGAAATCCCGGCAGGTGGAATTGAACCCGGGGAAACACCTCTGGAGTGTGTCACAAGAGAGATTGAAGAAGAAACAGGTTTTATTGCTGGAAAAATGACCCACCTAATGACTGTGATCACAGCCATCGGTTTCTGTGATGAAAAGATTCCGATTTATGTTGCAACTGATCTAAAGCTGTCTAAACAGCATTTGGATGAGGATGAATTTATCGATGTAGAAGAATATACAATCGATGAGATCAAAGATATGATCTTTTCTGGAAAGATCATTGATGCAAAAACAATTTCAGGAGTTCTTGGATATCTGAATATAGAGAAATAAAAGACTAGATCAGGAAAACAGAATATAAAAGACAGGCACTGCATAAGATATGACAGGAGGAAAAAATTGTGGAAAAAGAGAAATTCTTTTCAGGATTATGGATCATCATTGGGTTAATCTTTGGGAGTGTATTTACGAATTTTGTATACCAGGATTATCTCGCATATGGAGGTACCGTAAGATCACTGGTTTTAAATAAT
>OOAW01001264.1_pt1 | contig 12210 bp, 16 predicted proteins | sample 1671861 | NCBI WGS metagenome assembly OOAW01 (sample SAMN06348200, study PRJEB24527) | human gut metagenome | reverse complement strand
ATTTTTCCTTGAAATCCGTCAGGATTCCTGCGAAAAAATTGCTTGCCAGCGGCCCCAAATTCCTCGTCGCCGGGCACATCGCCAATTTTCAAACAAGCCCTAGGGGGTACAGAACCGGATTTGACAAATTGGCAGTATGGATACCCATTTTGATTGCACAGGAATTTGCCCAGGGAAATCTGGATGCTGACATTCAAAGCAACCCAAATGATAAAACCGGCGATCAGGTTTTCAGCGGAGCGCAGCGTTGGTTCGGGGAGCGGCCGAACAGGCCGGTTCTATGGAAGAGTTCAAACAGGGCTCCGATGAAATTGAGAACATTATCAGGACGATTGATAATATTGCATTCCAAACCAATATTCTTGTATTGAATACAGCGGTGGAGGCTACCGTCAACCGGATAACCCTCTGTTTCTGTCCAGCGGGGGATTGTGTCCTTGCCGGCCTGCCATGCCAGTTGGTTGAGCTTCACCAGTTCCTGCCGCAGTCCGCCTACGGTTTTCGGCAGAATTTCTCAGACCTCATTGCCCCTGCCCACGCAGAGAAGGCTCCCGTCCCGCATGTTGATGGGGATGAGCAGAGGTTCCCCGCCGTATCCGATATCCACCCCCCACCATCTGGCTCCGCCTCTGCTGTGTCGGTCCGCATGGGGGTTCCAGTGGGATCACAAATCCAGTTCCGATAACGTTTCCGTGGCCCGGTCATCCCCCTGTATGGCCAGGCCGCACATCAGGTTTGATGCTTCGCTGGAATCTATGTGGACAGCAGAGGATGGATCAGCCCGTCCTGCTGCCGGAAGTCGGTGAGTTCCAGGGCCTCCACATCACCCAGCCGCTGGATGTTCTGAATAAGGCTTTTCTGTTTCTCTGAGATTTGTTCCGGTGTCCAGGACAATCAGTCCTTCGCTCCTGCTCAGACCTGCATTTCCAGCACAGGCCCTTATAACCCAGGGGCGTGCCGCAAATGGGGCAAGTGTATTTCAAGCTCATGCGCCTTGGCACCTTTCAAACGATAGAAAAACGCCCTGCGATACGCTGTCCGTTGGACAAGCTGACGCAGGGCGTATAAAGGCCGCAAAGAAAGAGCCGCACCGATTGCCGGATGTGGTTTCCTTCACAGACGAAATCGATTTTTATCTATAAACGAAACTGTCTTCGCCGGATTTTTTTACATTTTCCTCCAATATCTTCGGCATCCCACCTGATGCAACACATAACATACAGCGCACGCTGTCAGCATACGATACTAGTTTGTTTGGTGGATTCTGTTTGAAACAATATGGTAGGACCGTTAATTTTGCCGAGGAATGTGCCTTACTTCTTTTCCACCGGGACCCAGACCTCGCAGTAGTAGTCCTGGTCCTGGGTGCCGTCCTCAAACCTGCTGGCGTCGCTATACAGCTCCACATTGATGCCTGCGGCGATCTTGTAGTCGGGGTTCGTGGGCAGCCACTGGGAGAAGATCTGCTGGTTCAGTCCCTGGAGGGCTTGGGGCATCCGGCCAGTACAGGGGAACACCGCCCAGGTATGGGCCGGGATGGTGCGGGTGGTGAAGCCATCGGGGATCTCCTTGGCCGGATCGTAGTTGTCGGCGATAAGATATTCAAACTCGTTGCCGCCCATGCTCTCGTCCAGGTTGATACCGTACATGCCGCAAACCACCTTGCCGCCGCCTGTGCCGAAATGCTCTGCCCAGAACTGGGGAACCTGAGCAGCGGCGTCCTCATACTTGAACGTCTTTGCCCGGCAGAGCACCGTGAACGCCTCTTTTTTCATAATCTTGCAATCCATGTTTTGACCACCTTCCAATGTCAATTTAATCCGAAGCGGAGCAAAGGAACGGACCGCGCCTCCGCTTTTTCGCAGTGCGGCAGGTGTGAGGCCGTGGAATCGGACAAAAGCCTTGGTGAAGCTGTCCGGCGAATCGTAGCCGAACTCCAGCGCGATGTCGATGATCTTCCGGTCCGTCGTGAGAACCTCCAGCCCGGCGGCGGAGAGCCGGCGCTGACGGATGTAGTCGCCCGCCGTTATACCGCACAGCATGGCAAAACCCTTCTGAAAGTAAAAAGGGGATAGGGCCGCCTGCTGCGCGATCTCCCGGATGGTCAGCTCCTCCCGGAGATGTTCTTCGATATACTGGATCGCCTGATGAATACTTGCTACCCAATCCATTGGTCACACCGTCCTTCTGGATTCAGCATAGCAGAATGTAAGTGACTCTGCCCGACTTTCCGTGCCTATATTTGTCCGGTGGTAGTTATCTCCATGTTCAGTGGTGCACTCTCCCAATTCATACCTTATGTTTTTTTCGCGTCAGGAAAACGCCGACCATTGCCGCGATCAGAGCAAAGGGCGCCAGACGGACAAAGCCCCATTCAAAGGCGTGGATGGCCACCCCCATAACGGCGGTTTCCGGGGCGCTGTAATCCCAGCCCAGATAGGGACTGTTTACCGCGGCCAGAACCGCGGCGACGGCCAGGATGCCCCCGCACACCGCGATGAGCAGCCAGTGGAGGGCCGCCCGCCGCACGGCCTTTCTCCGGGCAAACTGCAAATTGATGATCTCCAGCTTTTCCGAAAGGGCTTTGACCTCGTCCGCCTCCGACTCCGCCACCGTCTCGCCCAGCAGCGTGCTCACAGGCGTCTCCAGGGCCTCCGACAGGGCGATCAGCAGATCGGAGTCCGGGACGGACAGGCCGGATTCCCATAGTTAAAGAAACTGATTTATTTAATCAATCTTGCCGACGAAGCGATAGAAAATTTCAACTTCCTGCACCCTGCTTCCGTCCTCGTCCTTTGTAGCCTCGTGGACAAGGATTTTTTCAACCAAAGCGTTGAGCAGTTCGGCGGTGAGTTCGGACGGATTGGAAAACTGCCGGAGCAAATCAATCCACTTTTCTACGCCCTCGGTCTGCTGGCGGCTTTCTTCAAGTTGGGCGGTCAAGGTTTGGATTTTGCTTTCCGTTTCTTCCTGCTCTTGCTGGTACTTTTGGGAGAGCATATCAAAGTTGCGCTCTTTGATTTTCCCGGCAATCAAATCCTCGTACAGCTTAGCAAGAAGGTTGTCAAGTTCGGTCAACCGCCTTTTTGCCCGCTGCAATTCCATTTCGGCCCGCTTATTTGCGGAAGCGTGTTCCGCGTTGGTTGCCTGTAGGAGTCGCCTTTCCATGGCCTCGCCGTCACGATGAATGGCTTGAATCCAGTATTGCAAGCGGGAGAGGACATAGGCATATAGCACATCATAGCGGATATAGTGCATCGTGCATTGGTGAAGCCCCTGGCCGTACTTGCTACAATGGTAATGGCCATATGGCGTTTTGTTCTGCCGGTTCACGCCGTAGGCCATAGACCATCCGCAATCCGCACACTTGACCAGCCCAGAGAAAATCTGCGTCTGTCCGTCCCTTTGCCGCCTGCGCCGGGTATCAATCAGTTCCTGCACCCGGTCAAAGTCATCCTTTGCAATAATGGCCTCGTGGGTGTCCTCCACCCTCCACCACTCGTCCTTGGGCTTGCGGATTTTCGTCTTGCATTTGAAAGAAACATTGGTCTGCTTGTTGTGGATGCTGTTGCCGATATAGGTTTCATCTTTCAAGATGCTTTTGACCTGGGCAATCGTCCACGCATACTTCTTGCTTTCCGGCTCACCGACAAATACATGGGCAAATGACCCATACCGCTGATAGTTCCACCATGCGGGGGTGGGAACTTGTTCAGCCGTGAGTATACGGGTGATTTTCGCGGCTCCTGCGCCCTGGGCGGCAAGGGCATAGATTTTTTCGATTACCCACTTTGTTGCCGGGTCAATCAAAAGATGGCCTTTCTTGTCCGGGTCTTTGATATAACCCAGTGGGGCATAGGCTCCATAATGCGCCCCATTTTCAAATCGAGTGTGCATGGCCCGCTGCACCTTGCGGCTTATATCCTTTGCGTACCATTCGTTGAACACAGGTTATTGGGGAAAGGGAAAGCAAACAGGCAAAAATCCAGTATTCATGCGGGTTTGCGGCGAGATGGCTCTCAAAAGCTAACCTCACAAAAGACAGATTATTGCACAATCACATATCGTTTCTAAGGGAGAATGTTGATTCCGGTCACATTCTCCCTTTTTTCATACCAAGAAACGAGGTGATTATCTTGAACACGCAAATCATCGCCATCGCCAACCAAAAGGGAGGTGTGGGCAAGACCACAACCTGTGCCAATTTAGGGATAGGACTGGCACAGGCCGGAAAGAAAGTGCTTCTCATTGACGGGGACCCGCAAGGGAGCCTGACCATCAGCCTGGGCAATCCCCAGCCGGATAAGCTGCCCTTTACCCTCTCTGACGCGATGGGCCGTATCCTGACCGATCAGCCGGTCCGCCCCGGCGAGGGGATTCTGCGCCACCCGGAGGGTGTGGACCTGATGCCGGCGGATATTCAGCTGTCCGGCATGGAGGTGTCGCTGGTAAACGCTATGAGCCGGGAAACGATTCTGCGGCAGTACCTGGACAGTGTAAAGGGGCAGTATTCCCATATCCTCATAGACTGCCAGCCCTCCCTGGGTATGCTCACCGTCAACGCCCTGGCCGCTGCCAACAGGATTATAATTCCCGTCCAGGCGGAGTATCTGCCCGCCAAAGGACTGGAACAGCTGCTCTCTACGGTAGCCAAAGTCAAGCGGCAGATCAACCCGAAACTGCAAATAGACGGTATTCTGCTGACGATGGTGGACAACCGCACCAACTTCGCCAAAGAGATTGCCGCCCTGCTGCGGGAAACCTACGGCAGCAAAATCAAGGTGTTCGGAACCGAGATTCCCCATTCTGTCCGGGCAAAGGAAACCAGCGCGGAGGGCAGGAGCATTTTCGCCCATGACCCAGGCGGCAAAGTAGCGGAGGGCTACGCAAATCTGACCAAGGAGGTGTTGAAACTTGAAAAGCAGCGCGAAAAAAGTAGAGCTGGCATCGGTCGATGATCTGTTTTCCACCGAGGAAAGCCGCGCCGACGCGGGGCGGGAAAAGGTGGTAGAAATCTCTTTGAGCGAGCTGCACCCGTTCAAGGGACACCCCTTCAAGGTCAAAGATGATGACGCCATGATGGAAACAGCGGACAGCATCCGGCAGTACGGCGTTCTTGTTCCTGCTATCGCCCGTCCTGCCCCCAGCGGCGGCTATGAGCTGGTAGCCGGACACAGGCGGCATCGTGCCAGTGAACTGGCAGAGAAAGAAACCATGCCGGTGATTGTCCGGGATTTGGACGATGACGCCGCCACAATTATCATGGTTGACAGCAACCTGCAAAGGGAAAGCCTGCTCCCCAGCGAAAGGGCTTTTGCCTACAAAATGAAATTGGAGGCCATGAAACGGCAGGCAGGTCGGCCCTCTAAAAATTCCGCCCAACTTGGGCGGAATTTTGAAGGCAAGGAATCCAGAGAAATTTTAGCGGAACAGGTCGGGCAAAGCCGCAATCAGATTTCGCGCTACATCCGCCTGACCGAGTTAATCCCCGAACTGCTGAACATGGTGGACGAAAAGAAAATTGCCCTGAACCCGGCCTATGAGCTGTCCTTTCTCAAAAAAGAAGAACAGACCCAGCTTTTGGACGCGATGGACAGCGAACAGGCCACCCCCTCCCTTTCCCAAGCCCAGCGGCTCAAAAAATTCAGTCAGGAGGGGCATCTGTCCATAGATGTAATGCGGGCGATTATGGGCGAGGAAAAGAAAAGCGATCTGGACAAGGTGACGTTTACCTCCGACACCCTGCGGAAGTATTTTCCCAAAAGCTACACCCCTGCCCGGATGCAGGAAACCATCATCAAACTGCTGGAACAGTGGCAGAAAAAGCGTCAGAGAGATCAGGAACGCTGAAAGGAGCGCCTATGAGAGATCACGTTGCCAGGGAGTTAAAGGGCCACAACATACTGGCTGTGGAACGGTTTCAGGATAAGACCCGCTGGATGGTGGAGTTTTCCGTCCTGCGGCCCCGCACCGCCTACGGCGCACCCGGCGATGAAACGCGCCTGTTTCTGGACGAGGACGGCTACCAGGCCGTTCTCGCCAGCCAGAAACGCCGGGACATCAAAATCAAACGGTATGCCCGCGTCATTGAGGGGCATATCCTGGACTTCAAGCCCAAAAAGAAACGTCACCCGTAAACCCAACAAATTGAAAGGAAGGAATGAGTATGTGTACCGTTAAGGAAATCAGAGAAGCCATCCGGGAGGACTGCCGCTCCCAGCGAAACATGGAAACCATTGAGATCGACCGGATTTTTCAAACCCTGACGTTTCCGCAGTTAGAGAGCCTGTTTGACAAACCGCCCATGCCGCCGTTTTTTCACCGGTACAGGCAGAAGTCAGCCAGCAAATGAACGCCGCAATTCTTTTTACAGGATTGTGGCTTTTTTCATGCCCTGGGAAACGAAAGGAGTGCAGAAAATGGCCGTTTTTCGCGTAGAACGCACACAAGGATACACCGTTATGAGCAACTATCATCTACGGGACAAGAGCCTGAGCCTGAAAGCAAAGGGCCTGCTGTCCCAGATGCTCTCGCTGCCGGAGGATTGGGACTATACCCTTTCCGGTCTGGCTGTTATTAACCGGGAAAGCAAGGACGCGATCCGCTCCGCAGTCAATGAGCTGGAAAAGGCGGGGTACATCAAGCGCCGCCAGACCACCGACGCAGGCGGCAAGTTCAGCGCCAACGAGTATGTGATTTATGAGCGTCCGGTAACAGAGGAACCGCCCGCCCAACCGTTGCCCCCAAAACCGTTGTTGGAAAAACCGTTGTCGGGTTTTCCGACAACGGATAATCCGGCAACGGGAAAACCGTCAACGGAAAATCCAACGCAAATAAATATAGAGAAATTAAATACCCAAAAATCAATTACTGATGGATCAATTACCGATTCCATTCCTTTCCGGGGAACGGCGGCAAAGCCACCGGAACCGAAGGGAAGGGAAACGATGTCACTCACAGAGATGGAAAATTATCGGGAGCTGATTTTGGAGAATATCGAGTATGACTGCCTCAAACAGCGGTTTGGAACCTACCGGGAGGACTTGGACGAGATCGTGGAGCTTCTGGTGGAAACCGTCTGCGCGAAGCGTAAGACCACCCGGATTGCCGGGGCGGACTTCCCCCATGAGGTGGTGCGTTCCCGCTTCCTGAAGCTGGACAGCTCCCACATCGAGTTTGTCATGGACTGCCTGCAAAAGAACACCACCGAGGTACGGAACATGAAGCAGTACCTTTTGACGGTGCTGTTCAACGCGCCCACCACCATGAGCAACCATTACACTTCACAGGTCAACCACGATATGTACGGCGGCTTCTGAAAGCTGGCCGCTTTTGTCTGCCCGGAACTGCCGGGAGAAAGGAATCTGTTATGAAACGACCGCTTGCGTATATCACCGCTCCCTGGAGCAAGAACCCCCACGAAAACGCGGCAAGCGCCGCCAGCTACTGCCGCCAGGTGTATGACGCCGGATATTCCCCCGTCTGCCCCGTTTTGTTCCTGCCGCTGTTTTTGAAAGATGAAATCCCCCAGGAACACAAGGACGGAATCGACATCGCCAGAGATTTCGTCGTCGCAAAGTCCGCTAAACTCCGTTTCCGCCTGTCGGCGAAAATTGCGTCCGCTCCCTTGCTCCTCCTCTCCCCACAAAATCTTCAATTTTGCGGGGACCCCGATTACCGATCCCATGTGCTGGTGGTCTGCGGACACTCGACCGATGAAACGGTCAAAAACGATATTGCCACCGCGGAACGCCTGCGGATCACCGCCACCACACTGGACGGGATTCTGACGGTGAAAGGCCAGGGCCGGGAGAAAGGGGGCGCACACCATGCCTGAAAAAAAGACCATCGGCCAGCTGATGGAGGAAATGCGGCTTAAAGCCGGGGCGCGGGAGTATTCCGGCCATAGTTACATGGACTTAAACCGGTTCGCGGAGGACACCCGGCACATGATTATTTTTGATACCCTGACCGCTGATTCCCCTGTTGGCTGGAAAGGGGAACGCAGCCGCGCCTTTCTCACCGAGGAGGGATATAAAAAGTCCCTGGAACGCCAGGAGCAGGGGCATATCAGGATTGTGAGCCATGCGAAGGTCCGAAACGGAAACCTGCGCTATGACCGGCAAGACCAGCTCCGATAGAGAAACCATGCAGAAAATCCATAGAGAGGAGGCGAAACACCCATGCAGGACGAAGTGGAAAGCAAAAGAGGAACAGAGAGCCGCCCCAATCTATCCCCACTCCGCCGCCTATGCGTCCGAGCATGGGGAGATGGCGCAGTACCGCGCCTCCCTGCAAGCCAGTCTTGCCTGCAAAGAAGCCACCCGGCAGGCCATCAGCACCCACTATGGGGATAACCGCTTGAATACCGAGGCCGCTGTCAAAGAAGTGCTGGAACAGTTCGGGCCGGAGCGTATGCAGGTTATCCTTGCCAATACGGTGCTGAAAAAGGAGCATGACGGGCGTATCTCCCGCGATAACAAAGCCTGGGCGAAAACAATCCCCATGCCGGAGGATGGCGGCGATCCCCGCCACAGCTATGCCTTGGTGGTGGATAAGGTCAACCCCGGCCTGACCGACCTGTTTTTGAAGCAGGCGCGGAAAGTCCTTCAAGCCCCGGAGAAAGGCTCCGTCCTGGAAAAACTCAAACAGGAGCCGCCGGAACGCAGACCCGCCGCCCCTAAGAAACGGGAACCGGAACGATGAGCGCGGCAAAGCGGAAACGGGAGGTACAGGTGAATTTCCGGGTTTCCCCGGAGGAGCTGGCCCTGATCGAGCAGAAAATGTCCCAGCTTGGAACCGTCAACCGGGAAGCCTATCTGCGGAAAATGGCGCTGGACGGCTATGTGGTAAAGCTGGATTTGCCGGAGCTGAAGGAGCTGGTGTCCCTGATGCGCTATTCCAGCAACAACCTGAACCAGCTGACCCGTAAAGTGCATGAAACCGGGCGGGTTTATGACGCTGATTTGGAAGATATATCCCAGCGGCAGGAACAGCTTTGGGAGGGTGTGCAGAAGATACTGGCCCAGCTTTCCAAGCTCTCCTGACCGGACAGCTTGCCCCATCTGCGGAGGGAGGAACGGCGTTCTTCGCCGCGCCTTCCTCCGCTTTTTCTTTTTGCCTTAAAGTTCAGCGTTCAGATGTGATATATTTTTGATTTTGGCTTCTCGGTTTGTCCGGTATTGTCATCTGGAGCTTTCCAGTATCAAGCAGAGGCCGCAGGTATTTTTGTGTAAAGTTCTTTGTGTTTTTATATCCGCAGTGTTCTGCGATTTCCGCTTTAGAGTGTGGTTCAAGGCAAAAGACCAGAATCTTATCAGTGATTGTCACTTGGGTTGTCACTTGGGTCTTGACTTGGGTTGTCACTTGGGTCTTTTCCTGCGGCCCCACCTTTTCAATGGCAACCGGAGCCAACGGAACGATTGTGTGGAATACATCATCCTCGATAAATTCTGGTGTCCCGCCGGAATAAAGCCGGGTGTATTTATAGGTGTTCCGCATACCGGAACCCAGTTCATCAGCCAATCCAATTTCCCGGAACACTTTCGATATAGGTGGGTTCTTTGCATACGGCTCGAAAGAGGATAACAGCAGTTCCCCATGTCCGTGAGAGCGGTTGGCATTTTCGGTGTAAAGCCGGTTTCGCTCGATTACAAACTTTGCCACATATCCGCTGGAATAATCCCTGTGTGCCAGACTGTTTGAAAAAATTTCCCGCAAAATCCAATCTCTGGCGCTGATGCTTTGAATCCCTTCCTGCACAAAAGGATCACTAAGGTGTTTTTGCCCAAACGCAATCAGACGGTCATAGGTTTCTAAAAGATTTGTTATGATAACGTCCCTGTCATCATAACGGTCCAAATTCTCTACCCGAAAAATAGCATCTGTCTTATGCTGCGGAAGAACAGACATGATGGTAGAGTCTTTTCCAAAGAGCAGGATTGCCGCAAGAGTGATACCTTCCATCTGCTTTTCTTCATCTTTTAGAATCAGACCGGCGCTGTGCAGCATTTCCTCGTCTGACATGGATTTCCACGGATGGTTTGCGGTACGGCTGGAAGTCATCGTTCTTGCCCTTTCAATCAGGTCAGAGCGAAGATCACTAAGCTGAAACCGGGTCACTTTGTTGACAAAATAACTGCCGCTTTTACGGGCATACAGCTGATACACCATATCTGAATTATCCGTAATGTCAATATCCGATTCATGGTTCCGGTCAAAAATACGCCCGCGATGACGGCATACCTGGCTGCTGACCGGCACTTGAATTACCAGAAGTGTGCGCCCCTCTATCTGGTAAGTTTCCGGCTGTAAATAAAGGGGAGGATTGATTTTCTGCCCGTTGTTGATAGAGGTAACAAAATCTTTTTTCATGCGGTCAACTGCATCCGGGATAATTCCTAAAATCTCTCCGTTGTCCTTTACGCCCAGGATAATGATTCCACCATCCCGGTTAGAGAATGAGCAGACAGTATCATACACATCCCTGGTAATCTCGTTTGTGGATTTCTTAAACTCCACACGGATATTTTCACCGCCATGTATCAGCGTCAACAGTTCATATTCTGTCATAGGAGCAAGACCCCCTTTCGGTTTCAAATTTCTATTCCCTATTATACGGGATTTTTCAAATAATATCAATTCAATGATGCTAAGAACAGTAGGAGGTGTTTGATATGGCAACCACACGCATCATGCCGCTGCACACCGGCAAGGGCCGCACCGAAAGCCAGGCAGTCAGTGACATCATCGACTATGTATCTAATCCACAAAAGACAGACAACGGCAGGCTCGTCACCGGCCTTGCGTGTGACAGCCGGGTAGCCGATGCCGAGTTTCTGTTGGCAAAACGGGAGTACATTTCCACCACCGGGCGGGTACGGGGCGCGGACGATGTGCTGGCCTACCATGTCCGGCAGTCCTTTGTCCCCGGCGAGATTACCCCGGAAGAAGCTAACCGGCTGGGCGTGGAGTTTGCCAAACGGTTCACCAAGGGCAACCACGCCTTTGTGGTCTGCACCCATATCGACAAATCCCATATCCATAATCACATCATCTGGAACGCGGTCAATGTGAACTGTGACCGGAAATTCCGAAACTTTTGGGGCAGCACCCGCGCGGTCCGGCGGCTGAATGATACCATCTGTGTTGAGAACGGCTATTCCATTGTAGAGGACCCAAAACCGCATGGAAAAAGCTACAACAAATGGCTGGGGGACCGGGCAAAGCCCTCCCACCGGGAACAGCTCCGCATGATGATCGACCAGGCGCTGGAACAGAAACCGGCTGACTTTGACGGGCTGTTAAAGCTGCTTGAGGAAATGGGCTGTGAGGTGTCGCGCCGGGGACAGGCAATCCGGCTCAAAGCCCCCGGCTGGAAGAATGTTGCCCGCATGGATGAAAAGCTGGGACAAGGGTACAGCGAAGATGAAATACGGGCGGTCCTTGCCGGAGAAAAGCAGCATACGCCCCGCAGAAAAGACGCGGTTTCAACTCCCACTCCCAAGGTCAATCTTCTGGTGGATATTCAGGCAAAATTGCAGGCCGGAAAAGGCGCTGGCTACGCGCGCTGGGCAAAGGTATTCAATCTGAAACAGATGGCGCAGACAATGAACTATCTCACCGAGCATGGCCTGCTGGAATACGCAGTCTTGGAAGAAAAAGCGGCTGCTGCTACCACCCGCCACAATGAGCTGTCGGCACAGATCAAGGCGGCGGAAACCCGCATGGCGGAGATAGCCGTACTGCGGATCCATATCATCAATTACGCCAAGACCCGCGAGGTCTATGCGGCCTACCGCAAGGCGGGATATTCCAAGAAATTTTTAGCGGAACATGAAGCGGATATTCTGCTCCACAAGGCGGCAAAGCAGGCATTTGACGATTTGGGTATCAAGAAGCTGCCCACCGTCAAGAGCTTGCAGGCCGAGTACGCAACATTGTTGGAAGAAAAGAAAAAAGACTATGCCGAGTACCGGCGATCCCGCGAGGAAATGCGGGAACTGCTGGCCGCAAAAGCCAACGTAGACCGGCTGATGGGATATGGGGAGGAACGCCAGAATGACCGGGAAAAGGAACAGGGGCAGGACCGCTGACGCGCCTGTTTTTTCGTATTTTCTCACCGCCGCAGGCAGGTGAAAAGCGTTCCGCAGGAACGCGCAGCCACAGAATGAAATTCTGTGTTCAAAAGGGGCTTGGGGAATCCCCAAC
>OOAW01001212.1_pt1 | contig 12819 bp, 14 predicted proteins | sample 1671861 | NCBI WGS metagenome assembly OOAW01 (sample SAMN06348200, study PRJEB24527) | human gut metagenome | reverse complement strand
GCTATCAAACTATTTTTTAAAATAATAATTTTTAATTATAATAAAGCATTTTAAATAATTAAAAAGCATGGTATAATTATATCTGCATCAAGAAAGAGACTTAAATTTTGAAACGAAACAAAGCAATGATGTTTGCGCGCAAGGCGCAGAGAAAGCATCATTGCTTTTTTTGCGTTCAAAAACAAACACCAAAAAGGGAATAGATATTGGAGGATTTTGAATGAGATTTGAAAAAACTGCTCGTAAGTTTACTTACGAATACATTATGAAAGATGAAAATGGCAAGGATAAAATCATTAAGTTTAACTTGTCTAAGTTAGACATGGATGTTAAGCCTGAACAAATTAATACAGTTGCCAGTGCAGTCGAAGCATTGTTCACAGGTTATAAGTCTGACGTACTTGTAACCGACACTAATAGATACTTTGAAGACTAATAAAAAGGAGGAAACTATAGATGAAGAAGGTTTTAAAATTAACTTTTAAGAATTCACAAGGTAAGACTAACGTGATCACAATCGCAAATCCTAAGGAAGATTTGACTGCAGAAACTGTAAAGGACTCAATGCAAAAGATTGCTGATTCTAAAGCTTTTGTGCAAGCAGGCGTAGAGCTTTACGCTAGCGTAGAAGGCGCACACTACTACACTACTCAATCAGACGCTGTTTTTGACGCCGAATAATTGACATTCTAAGGGGAAGGGATTAAGTTCCCTTCCCTTTTTTTAATTTAAACGAGGAAAAAAGAATGAAAGAATACCTAGTAATTACGGGTTATGCTCAACCGGTTTATCGCAAGTGCGAATTATGCAAAAAGGTTAAGGATGTTAACTATAGAATGGACGTAAAACATGCTGAAAGTCCAACGATGTTAACTGGGAGCCTTGATCTATGCAAAGTTTGTGCTAGCAACCTGGGAGAAATAATCCAAAAATAGGAGGCTATATGGATTTATTGAAGATGATTTTAGACCAGGCTGCAGGTGTGGCTATAGCGATGTTGTTGATAATACGAATTGAAACCAAGTTAGATGGGCTTACAAACGCTGTTATCAGGCTATCTGATGCCATTAAGCCAACAAAAAAACTTTAAAATTTACACACGACAGATTTCTATATTTGTGCAATGGAAAAATTAATCGAAGAATTTTTAAATGATATGCGCCTACAGGGACGTACATCAGGCAGTTTAGTTACTTACAGATATCGTTTAGAAGATATAGCCAAATACTATAAAAGCCAAAATATCGACGTTTTACGAGACAAAAATATAAAAGTGTCTAATTATATCCAGACACTTTTGCGAAAACGTCAGAAAATTTCAACAATTAGAGGAAAACTATCTGCTTTTCGGGTATTTTGTTTGTGGGCATATAAAAAGGGTTACATGTCAGAAGTATTAGTAAGTCCGGACGATTATCCTACTAATACTAATGTTCCTCGAATTAAACGTTTAAACGATGAAGAGCTAAAGATTTTTAAAGCTTACATCGACACCCTACACCCCAACGCCAGAGCAGCCTTTTATGCGATGATGGGCTCAGGATGCCGTGTGGCTGAAGCAGCAAACTTGAGAATTGAAGATGTGACCCTTCGGGGCAAATCAGTATATATCAATATCAGGAATGCAAAGTGGCACAGTGATAGATGCATTCCGATTGTTGACCAAGAAGCAGCAAAAGTAGTTTGGAGATACCGTGTGGAGCTCGAAGTCGACAATCGACCATTATTCCGGCTTTCAAAGCGTACCATCCAAGGGTATGCGACAGATTTTTCAAAGCAAACCGGAATTGATTTTCACTGTCACCTTTTGCGACATACATTTGCCGCTCTTTTAACAGAGCAAGGTGTGCCGCTCACAACTGTTCAATTTTTACTAGGACATAAAAGTCTCGGTATGACGGCACATTATGCGCAATCAGCGCTTGTAGATTTATCAGATTTAACACCAAAAATTTAACGAAAGATATGATATAAGGAGAAGGATAGATATGAACGACATTAAACTTTTAGGACGATTGACAGGAAACCCAGAATTGAAGCGAAGTGCAAGCGGTAGAATTTATGCGTGGTTCACAGTAGCTGTACCACGCCAAAATAACCGCGAGGAAGCTGATTTCATCAGATGTGTTGCTTTTGACAAGCTTGCCCAAGCGATTGCTCAACACTGCGGTAAAGGCCGTCAAGTGTTGGCCCATGGGCGTTTGCAAGTATCTACATCAACAGATACTGCAACTCAACAAACTAGATATCACCACACAGTTGTTGTATCTAACACTCACTTTTTACACGATCCTAATCGTGCATCAGTAGCTGCTTAAGCCGGCTCTGGCCTTTTACGCTGTCAACGGTAAGCGGAGAGGCTGAAAGCCTTGAGCATTAAGGAGTTGACAGCTTTGTATTGCTAAACAAGCTATTCCACAGCAAAACAAATCAATTGTTTTGCCTGCCTAGCGGCGAGCGCGGAGTTTGAGGCAGAGCCTCATGATTTTATCTCCGGCTTGTATCACCCCCCTCTACTAATAGGGGGGTATTAAATACATGAAAGTTGAATATAAAGAATGAAAAACCTATCTGTAATCGTTGACTGGCTTGAGTTTACAGTCCTTGAAACACAAATGCCAAAGGTTATGGAGCTAATGGAGCTCAAATGGGATAATTTTTCACCATTGAACAAAGGAAGATTTGGATATCATAACCAATCAAAGTGGCAAGATGGTAGCATTTTTGTCATGTATACATCAACAAATGACAAGGTTGATGCCGATGTAAAGGTAAATATGCAGAGTGGCGTCCATGTGATGATTACCGGACAAGGGTGCCGACAATATTCCATAAATCATGATCTGGTATTTTTAATACATAAATTGCGTAAGCAGAGGAAGGTCAATTTTTCCAGAATCGATCTGGCAATTGATGATTATGAATCTAAAGTCATCAATTACGATCGAATTCACACCGCAGCGATGAATGGTGAATTCACCTCACGCTGGAGTAAATGGGACGAAGTAAATTCTCGTCAAACTTCGACCAATGAATTCTTAGGAAGAACAATGTACTTCGGTTCCCAGGCAAGCGACCTATTCTGCAGAATTTACGACAAGACATTGGAGCGTAAAGCCAACTCCGATGCTGAGATCGATATTCTACGGACTTGGACAAGATTGGAAATCGTTTATCGTAAAGATCGAGCTTCTAAACTCGCTGACTATATCGTCAAATCACAACTGCCGCTTGGCCATGTTGTGCGAGGAACGCTCAATCAATATCTAAGATTTTTAATTCCAAGCAACGATTCCAACAAGGCAAGATGGAAAACCGTTGCCTGGTGGGACGAACTTTTATCAAATGTGAGTAAACTCAGCTTAACGATTGAGAAAGAAGCCAGAACAATTGAAGATATGACAAACTGGCTTGATCAGCAAATTGCACCAACGATGGCTGCAGTATTAAAGGCCCAGGGCGGTGATTTTGCTTGGCTAAGATCAATCTTAGTAAAAGGCTCTAAACGTCTGTCACAGAAACATAAAGACGCAATTAATCAGTATTTGAAAGGAATGACCGTATGATTACCCAAAATGAATATCCAAGGCTGGCCTTTTGTTCATCACTGACGCCAGCAAAAATTGAATATTACGAAAACCTGCGTAAGGTAGGCATTAATGCTGTCAGCATTTGTATGCACATTTCAGGGCGTGAATATTTTAAATATGCAGTGATTCATACTAACTTGGCTCGCCAGGCTGGTTTGACTACTCACGCATACATGATTACAGACTTATACGACCCTATAAGTGATGTAACCACCTTAGCTCAAAGGCTTGCTAAGTTAGGTTATGGGTCAACAACCAAGGTAACTATATTGGTTAATAGCGATAAATACGTAAAGGATCGCGAAAACAAAATAATTCAAATCATGGATTTGATGTCCAACTACCATGATCGTAACTGCATTGATCTAGCTTTTTTTAAACGTGATCTGGATGATAAACTCTATGATCTGGATAAATTACCAAAGATGATCAATTTAACGATCATCAATTGCACGCCTGGTGCATCAAGCCCTGGTATCAATGTAGCCGGCACATGGATTTACAAAGCTGAACTCGAAAATGATGTCGAGGTCTTAGGATACGATTTTTACGGCTATTACACTGACGATGGCTATCAGCTATCATTAGTTGATACCGAATACGTAGCTCAACCAGGCGATTCCTGGTATTCCATCTCACGCAGACATGGAATGCCTATAACTGATCTGCTGACTCTAAACAGAGCAACTGCAGAAGAAAAAATCTTTGCGGGACAAGTAGTCCGCATTGCATAAAGCTTTTTATCAGGTGGGGCTCTGTTCGGCGGGTTCGGCACTCTATCTCTCCAGCGCTCTTCAGCCGCTAATGCGTCTTCCGTTTAGCGCTGTTCGAGCTAAGTCGTGCCTCAGCCTCACTACGACCCACCTGATAAACCCAAAACAACAACGAAATCAAAACTAAACAAGACAAAATATCATTTGATATTTCACATTTACTTCAAACGAAATCACCTAAGCGGATCAAATGACGATCCGCTTTTTTATCCAAAGCAAAACCGTGCAAAAAATTTCAAATAATTATATTTATATAATTATTTGAAAATAAGACAAGACTACAATTTCGATTTTTTACTTGTTAGACTTGCGCTAGAAAGTGAAATAAAGAAAAACAGGAGGTATACATCATGAAAATTTTCCCTTGGTTAGATGACTGGACATCCGTAGTAGGCATTAAATATGCTCTAGGAAATGGGGCTGAAGTATTAGATAAGCTAGAAGATGCTGGCTGGGTAATTGACGCTGAAGAGAACTGCGATATCTTAGATGAAATCGCTCAATACGTTTACCTAGCAGAGGGATTATTATTACCAGAGCCTGAAAATCCTGCAGATCCTCATGCTGTTGCAGTTTATCTCAAGTTTAAAGCTGTTAAAAAAAGCATGAGACCGCACCGCATGGCAGTTAGGATAGGTTACTTACCTAGAGAATCTAACCTTAAGAAACAGATTAAACGTGCAACTATAGTTAAGATCCGATGCCAAGATACTTATCATAGTATGGATGCTGAACATGACTTCTGTGCTAGTGTTGTCAATGCACCACTTAAACTGACCTCTAAAGAGTATAAGGACAATGCAATAGATCTTGACCTGAAGTAAATAAAACACGCTCTATATCAACGATAGAGCGTGTTTTTGTTTGCAATGATACGCTAGTGGTGGCAGGGTTAGATACTGGTGGGGCACACTCATAATCTCTGCAGTTTTGACATGGCTTGCATGATCGGAGAGGAGAGACCGGAGGGCTCGATCCGATCAGGTAAGACATGGTTCTATGTATTGTGTAGCTTGGTGTGCCCCACCAGTATCTAAAATCTTTTCGTAAGACTGGTTTTAAAAATTGAGGCTTGATACACTTAAGCCGGAAATTGAAAAAAACAGGAGGGCAACGGTTGTAGACCAATTCAGCTTTACATAAGACAAATTAAACGCAGTCGCTCAACCCCGCGTCTGCCAAGTGCAAATAAGCTATACGAAAAATATTTGTGAAAAAATGACCGTATACAAATAGCGAATCCCATTAAATGCGGATTCGCTATTTTGCATTTTTTATAATTTCACAAGTAGACCAATTATTATATAATTACATTCTTTTTCTAAAATTTTACACCTATTTTTGTTAGCAGTTACATTATTTTAAAAATATTGCCCTAAAAAATAGTATAATCAAACTGAAAAAATTGGTTTTATCTAAAGGGGAGCAAAATGAAAAAACATAAATTAACCCGATTTTTAACTGCTGCAGTAGCATCTGTCAGCCTTTTAGTATTGGCACCAAATGCTAAAACAGCTCGTACAAATACAGTACAAGCAGTTAGTGCCAAAAGCTTGTCAGCCTTGGATTATAAGGGCAAGAGTATTATTACTGTAGATGGTAACAAACCTAAGTTTAGTAATGATACTAAATCAGTATCAAAAGGTCCTTGGCAAAAATATAGCAATTTGGACTACTTGAACCGCGCTCATGCAGCTAATGCATTGCTCAACAAAAAATTAATGCCACGTACTGAACGTGAGCCTCTCTATGTCGATCCAACCGGATGGCATAATAAACGTTTATCAGACGGATGGCTATTTAATCGTTGCCACCTGATCGGATATCAATTGACAGGTCAAAATAATAATCTTAAAAATTTAATCACCGGTACCCGTCAGCTTAATGACCCTAGCATGCTCAAATATGAAAATAAAGTTGCTGACTATATCAGAAAAAGCGGCAATCATTATGTGCGTTACCGGGTAACTCCTATTTGGCGAGGAAATGAACTTCTCTCCCGTGGTGTACAAATGGAAGCACAATCCATTGGTGATAATTCTGTTCGCTTTAACGTTTACATTTTTAACGTTCAACCAGGTGTTAAATTAAACTACAACAATGGTACAAGTGTAGTTTCTAAGACTGCCAAAACAACTACTAAAAAACAATACACAACTGTAAGTACTAAAAAGACTTCTAAAGCTACTGTTAAAAAGAAGCGTGTAATTCGCGATAAAAAAGGCACTATTTCTACTGCTAAGTACCGTGTAATCGGTAATAAGAAAAGTAAAATCTACCATGTAATGAACGGTCAAAATTATCATATGTCCAGCAAAAATGCAGTGTACTTTAAATCAGAAGCCGCTGCTAGAGCTGCCGGTTATCGTAAATCATTAAGATAAAAAAGTCCCGCAATTGCGGGACTTTTTGTTTTTTCAAAACTTTATAATTATACCAATTTTTTTAATAAACAAAAAGACGGTCATAAGACCGCCCACGTTTGCATGTCCTCGTTCATGTCGAGTACATAACATTAACCCTATCGATATTATAACATGATAAAATAGATTTGGCATGTCTGAGTGCCCCTACATTGCCGAAAGGCTAGAAAGGAGCTATATCATGTCTGAAATTGTAACATTAACCCTTACAATTGCACTATTGCATGAACTTCATTTAGTTCTCCATGAGCTGAACGAATTGTTGAAGCATTAATGTGCCGTAGCCGCCAGAAATGGCGGCTACTTTTATGTTACTTACCAAAATGGCGCTGCCACCAACTTTTATGTTCCTTCTCAGATTCTGAAGTCTGATGATTATCGACTTCTTTTGTTGAACTTGATGTCTTATTGTCCATCTCAGCACTACTTTGAGCCGATTGTAGTCTTTTAGGATCTTTATCAACTAAATTTAACGTTTGTGCATTGTTAGTTAATTTTGTTAACGACGTAATTTGATTATCTTTAACAACCAATTGATCTTTCATATCTTCATAAGCACGTTGAGATGTTTTTATAGTTTCTTTCAATGAATCTATAGTTTCTTCTTTGGACTTCAATACTTCATCAAATTGTTGTTTCTGCTCTTCTAACTGTTTTTTTAGCGTTAAAATATAATCATCTTTGCTAAACGAGTGTTTTTGTGCTTCCTGCTTGACTTCAGGTGTCTCTAATTCTTTTTTTAACGCGTTAAAATCTGTTAATTTAAAGAGCTCTCTTTTGCCTTCTTTTTTAACAGCGTTAATTTTGTTGCGCTCAATAAACCGAGTCACGCGCATTGGATTAGTTCCTAGTGCATCAGCGATTTTAGACTTAGTTAATAGTTCTCCACTCACTTTTAACACCTTTCTAACGTTAATTAACGTTGAAATATCGTTATTTTATATAATTGCTAAATAAAAAAGAATGCTATCAATTAAGCATTCTTTTGATAAGAAGTTCAGAATTAGTATATTTAATATCTAATTCATTATTCATTATACATCAACTAGGCTAATTGATATCGCTGTATCGTTTTATCAATTTCACGTTTCCATATTGGAACCGTAGCAATTCTAGGAATAAGACATTTTTCAATTAAAGCTTCAATTTTAGAATTAGAAAACTGATTCTTTTGGAACTCTTTCATAATATATATAAATTGTGACAGTTTCATAGGCACAATATTTACAAATTGTGGTTCATCTTTTTTATACCATAGGCCTGTTCTGAACATTTCCGCAGTATTATTATCTATTGATTGTGCTAAGAATAACCCATATACCGGCTTATCTGGATATTTTTCTTGAATCTGTGCTACATGTCGTCTAACTGGCTCTGCTTCCGCAGATTCTTGACGTGAAGATGAAGTAAGTGTTACTTCAACTACAAGTACATAATCATCAAATTCAAGCATAATATCTGGACGACCACCTGGTGCGTTACCAGCAGGGAAGAAATCTTGATCTACTTTAAATCCTCTAGCTTCATATGGTTTACACTTAAGGCCGTCGATAGCTAAAAAGGCTCTCCAAGTAACCCATTCTAAAAATGCCGGCATATCATCTCTGGCATTTTCATATTCTTCACCAGATTTAACTTCGCCATTTATCACTCTAAGATAAGTGATAATATTGTCAACGTTTTCTGGTGTATCTTGCTCTCTGGCGTATGCTTTTTCTCGAATCTGTCCATCCTGCATTTCAAGTTGAATCTCTAATTGTTTAAGATCAGGAATACTTGCCTTTAATTTATCTGATGATAATTTGACATTTAATTTAGCAGCTAATTTTTGGATTTCTGCCACTAAAATTTCTCTATTATCAGTTGGAAGAGGATAACCTTTCCATAAATTATAATAATATTCTTCAGTATTATTTATGATATGTGGCTCAGATTTTAATATTTCATCTATAACATCTTGATGTTCTTTATTAAAAATCAATCTTCTACCTTGTCTGGAAAAAATTCCAGTTGAAAGCATATACTTAAAGTTAGGATCTTCATAAGTTACTGCGGTGTCATATTTGACATTAACCTGATCTGCATATGGGCTTAGAAATTCTCTATCATATTTAGATTTAGCACGTTTACCTTTTACTTTATCTCTTCCTTCTCTATATTTAATAATATCCTGCGCAATTTTCGCAGCCTTAGAATGATCTGTACATGAAGATACAATCACTAACTCTAATCTATTAATACCTTTTTTCTGTTTAAAATTACGTAGACATTTCATTACCTGAAGTACAAATACAAATGGCTTAAATTTAGTATTAACAACATCAAAAGAATCTATTTGAATTGCTAACAAAGCTCGCAATATAGTATCTTGCATTTCATAAATAGTGTTGGCTTCAGCTAATCTTTGTCCTTGAGGCGTAACTTCATAAGCTCTTCCACTAATAGGCAAATCAGGGTACAATTTTTTAACATTCTGAGCGATTGGATCGTATCCGTTATTCTCCAATAATTTATTCCTACGCACAGTTGCTGGAGTAATAAAACCAGTTTTGTCAAAGGCTGAACGCCACTTTCGTCCTAATGAATCATCCGGCTCCTTATCAGCTTCCATTTCAACAACATCATTATTGTTTAACAATTCAGCAAAACCTAATTCGTCGTGCTTACTGTTAATATTGCCATTATATTTAGATGCTTCTAATACTCTCAGACCTTCTGGAAATCTTGTGGTATTTCTAACAGTTGTATTTCCATACGTATATATGCTTTTTTTAACCATATTAATATCCTAAAAATAAGTATTCTTTAACTCTATTATTATTATTTTTCTTTTTGTGTCGGTGAGTACCGAACGAGTAATTATAATCTACATTAAATACCTTTACTGTGTTGAAATTCTTTTCCATCATATTGATCATTTCATCTTTAGTAGGTAATGAATTTGAAGAATACGATACTAGAATTTTTTTATTTTTATATTTTGCAAATAATTGCTCAAAGGCTTCGTATGTAGTCCTTTTTGATTTAAAAGGTGTCGGATAATTTTTAAATTTTTTAGTTTTTGTGTTCCACTGCATTTCAACATTTTTCCAGTCCTTTGCAAGACCTTCAACAAAATGATAGCGACGAACATATTCATTATCACTTAATTTGGAATAATATGGTGGATCCAAATAAATTAAATCCGCCTCTTCAGTAACCTTACTAAAATCCTCGTTAAGTGCAATATTAGATTGATGATTATCAAAAACTGAATCATTAAATACCTTAACTGCAGATAAAAATTGCTCTTTTAAAGACATTTTCAGATCTTTTCTACCATCATCATAACGATTTCCAGTATAAGTAAATATACCTCTAGGCCTTCTCTTCATACATGCACGAGATAACGCAGCATTAATGATAGCTTGTTTATATTTATCTTTAATCAAGATACGATTCATACGTATTAAATCAAGAAAATCGTTGTCTTCATCGTTAAAATATAATCCCTCAAAGGTCTTAGAAACAAAATGATCATTCTTTTCAGGAATTGTATTTAACAATAAATTTATATCTTCAGCAGATAGTTTAGTCGTATTATTTTCGATTGTAGCAAGAGCAAAATCAGAAGCAAATGTCATATAATCATTTGAAATAACCTTTTTTCCTAGTGTTTTGAAAAAATAACTTACACTAGCTGACCCGCTGAAGAGATCAAGAACAGAATTAAATTTTATATCTTTAATAGCAGCGTTTATGTACGGTAATAATTTTTCTTTACTACCCATATATCTCGTACTAGGAAATTCATCATTTTGCTGTGGTATTGCAATAGGATTGATATTTTCTTTTTCACTTGGAAAAGTCTTAACTAAAATATCTTTTCCATTTCTTTTATTTGCCTTACTGTTAATACTTCTACGAGTATTAACAACGGTTATATCATATTTATGGTACATTTCTAGTATCAATGGATTGTCAGAATTAGTTAATAAGACATAACAACCTTTTGCTACTAAACGGTCAACCTCTTCGGCTAATCTTTTTTGATCATCTTCTCTAAATTGGTCTTTAGTATATCTTTTAAAATCTGAATATTTAGACACTGGCATGTACGGTGGATCTAAAAAGACAAAATCACCTTTTTCCGAATATTTCTCTAATACGTCTAAATAATCTCCTTGTATAATAGTGGCTTTTTTTAATTGCTCACTTGCCAGCAACAAATTATTTTCATCAAGTATTTTGGGATTTTTATATCTGCCAAAAGGAACATTAAATTCACCTTTTTTATTAACCCGATACAAGCCATTAAATCCTGTTTTATTAAGATATATCATTCTAGCAGCACGTTCTACTGAAGTAAGCTCTTTTGGTTGCTGTGCACGAATTTTATAGTATAAGTCTTTATCATACTTTAATGGCTTAAGAGCTATTATCAGTTCATTAACGTTATTTGCAATGACTTTATACAAATTGATTAATTCTTCGTTAGAGTCAGAAATAATCGCTTTATGTGGCTGTGTTGCAAAAAAGAGGGCCCCTCCTCCTACAAATGGTTCGATATACTTATTAAACTGTTTTGGCATATTCTCCTGTAGAATATCTATCATCTGACCTTTACCACCAGCCCATTTTAAAACTGGTTTTGCTACTTGCATATAATCTCTCCATTTACTTCTTTATCTATATTATTGGTCTTGGTTATAAGTATTCATTTTAGCATTCAAAAATACTGTTACCTTTTATTATTCAACTTTGAAAATATCTCTTTTAATTCATTTGTGCTTGGTCCATTTAATTTCTTAACTTTCTTTTTACTCCAATCAGTACCTTTTTCAATATGTTTAGGTTGAACATAATTATTAGTTTTCTTTGTTCTCATATTGTTATGCTTAAGTTGATTTTTGCCGCATTCGATAAGGTAATTTAACGTATCCTTTTCGGGTTTTTCCACTGAATAGTACATTTTCTCAAAAATTGTTTTACGTTGCTCAGGAGGTAATTTATTGTAGATACGTTTAAAGTCAGATAATTGTTTTTGTAAAACTTTTCCATTATAGCGAAATCTATATCCATCTTTTACTAAATAATTATAAATTGCAGTAGTATCATCATCATCTATTGTATCAATATAAATTATAGAATAGATATATGTGTAATGTGATGATACAACCCTTGTGTAATGTGATGATACAAGGGTTGTATTTTTGTCCCTATTTTCATTTTGTTGACTCCCATTATTCGTTGATATATCGGCATTTTTACTTGTATTATCAGATGATACAAGTAAGTCTTTTCCATCTTGTTTGCTTGTGTAATGCGATGATACAAGCAATTCAGAATTACTATCTTTTTTTCTACTTTGATTGAGATCAACCGTTGATATATCAGCATTTCTGCTTGTATCATCAGATGATACAAGCCCAATAGGATCATCTAACAAATCTTCAGCAATGTGCCAATCACCGGCAATTCTATGATGATTGCGGAATCTGTCATCGTAAACCCAAATTCCAGCATTGATTAATGCTGCTTTGTATTTTTGATACATTGATCTGGATATTCCAAGCTTCATGGCATCATCAGTCGGAGTAGCTCTAAGTGTATTTTGTTTTCTATTTGAGGTGCTACTGTTCATTTTTTCCATTAATAATGTATGAAGACGTAAAGCATTAGCAGGTGTCACTGATAATAATCTGTCAAAGTATTGTCGATGTTTATAAATATTGACAATGTTAAATTCTGTTTTAGTCATAAAAAACCTCCAGTGCTCGCGTATACGAACCTGGAGGTCTAAATTAATTTTCTAAAAAAGTATCTTATACACCCTTTTATGATGTTTTATAATTCTTAGTTATTGATAATCATATTCAATTTGGTATAATACTCATAGATAAATAAATAGACATCGAAAGTTCGTGCACAGGGTACCAATCTGATACGAGCTTTTTTTGTTTTATTTTATACGATTATAATAGCATAATTCGAAGACTAGATAAATTGCATTTTATCTGGTCTTTTTTTATATTCTAGATGAGATTAGTAATG
>OOAW01001085.1_pt1 | contig 14252 bp, 7 predicted proteins | sample 1671861 | NCBI WGS metagenome assembly OOAW01 (sample SAMN06348200, study PRJEB24527) | human gut metagenome | reverse complement strand
AGGTGAAAACGAGCAGATATTTGTACCTATTTCTCCTTTGCAAGGGGCGTCATACTTGACTGAAACGCGCAGTCGTGAGTAGGATGCCCCGAAAGCTCAAAATTTAGAAGGAGGAATTCCAAACATGAGAAACCTCAAGCGGACTCTCAGCCTGGCTCTGGCTTCCGTCATGCTCGTGGGCATGATGAGTGTCGGCGCCAGCGCGGTGAACGCGAGCGATTTCACCGATGCGGATGAGATCGTAAACAAGGACGCCGTTTCTACCATGACTGCCCTGGGCATCATCAATGGTAAGGAAGACGGTAGCTACTTTGACCCCACCGGCACCGTGACCCGTGCCGAGATGGCCAAGATGCTCTGCGTCGCCATCAACGGCGGTGTGGATCCCGTGCTGGGCGTCAAGGACACTCCCACCTTTACCGACATCAAGGGCCACTGGGCAGAGTCCTACATTGAGTACTGCGCCGCCAACGGCATCATCGCTGGCCGCGGCAACAACAAGTTTGATCCTACCGGCACCGTGAGCGCCACCGAGGCCGCCAAGATGCTGCTGGGCGTGCTGGGCTACAACGCCGAGAAGTCCGGCCTGGTGGGCAACGACTGGGCCATCAACACCAACGTGCTGGCCAACCAGAACGGTCTTTACAAGAACCTGTCCAATCTGAACGCCAACACCCTGCTGACCCGTGACAATGCCGCCCAGATGATCTACAATGCTCTGGACGCCAACATGGTTGAGCTGAACGCCGCTGGCAACTACACCACCAGCCAGTACAGCTACACCGGCACCGAGTCCGTCGTGACCGGCACCGAGCGCGTGTGGGTTGTCAAGATCAAGGACAGCTCTGTTAACGATGCCGTCAAGGCTCTGGACGGCTCCGTCTACAACAGCCGTCAGGATGCTATCGACACTCTGGATGCCGCGAACGGTAGCAAGCTCGATAGCAGCAAGTACACCCTGGAGCAGAAGACCCAGAATGTTTACGGCGAGAACACCGTGACCAAGTACGCCGACGAGACCATGGGCCACAAGTACCTGTCCCTGATCACCGACGGCGACGCTGTGCTGACCGACGTGGAGAAGGACAGCAAGGGCACTTACACCCTGTACATGAATGGCATCACCACCAAGGGCCAGTACACCAAGGTCGAGGGTGACTACAGCAACCTGATCGGCCAGAAGGTCGAGGTTCTGTATAAGGACAGCGAGAATGTGTACGGCGTCTATGCCTCCACCGACAGCTCCCTGATCGTGGAGAGCACTGCCGGTAAGGTTGAGGCTGTCAAGAACGGCGAGGTCAAGATTGACGGCACCACCTACAAGGTGGACAGCAATGTGACCACCACCGCTCTCTACACCGGTAAGCTGATTGACGGCCTGAATGTGGGCGGCAACAAGGCCGCCGCTGTGAAGGCTTACGACAACGACGACAACGGCAAGATCGACACCGTCGTTTACGTCCCCTTCACCGCCGCCAAGGTGACCTACGTGGGCGAGAAGTCCTTCAACACCGATGTTAACACCAATGTTAAGTTTGAGGACGTGAACGCTTACGACGACATGGCCAAGAACGACTATGTCATCAAGAGCGACGCCGCCAACACCGTGGATGACACCGATACTTATGTCCTGGCTGAGACGGTCGAGGGCAAGATCGAGGCCACCAAGAGCGACTCCGTCCGCATTGACGGCACCTGGTACAACTATGTTACCAGCGATCCCGACACCGATCTGGCTCTGGACAGCACCGTGAAGGCCGCTGTGCTCAACGGCTACATTGTGAAGTCCGAGGTTATCACCTCCAGCCACGAGCTGCAGGATTACGCTGTGATCGTGAACACCGACAAGGATATCAACGGCGAGCAGGCCAAGCTGCTCTTCGCCGACGGCACCACCAAGGTGGTTACCACCGACAAGAGCTACACCTCTGACGTAGGCAAGCTGGTGACCTATGAGGTCAAGAAGGGCGAGTATGTCCTGACCGCTGCTGAAACTGTCGATGCCGACAAGGCCGGCTTTGACAAGATTGTTGCTAACACCTATGCCAATACTTCCGGCAAGGGCAAGATTGGCGGCGAGAGCATCGCGGACGACGCCGTGATCTTCGTGAAAGACAACGCCGGCAAGTTCTCCACCATGACTGGCTCTGACTTTGCCAAGTACAGCTCCGCTTCCGTGGCCAGCATTTCCAACGCCTATGCCAACAAGGACAACTCCACCGGCTACAACAGCGTGGTTCTGGCCTATGCGACTCTGAACGCGAAGGTCAACTCCATCACCAGCAACTACGGTTATGTGACCAGCGCCGTGTCCACCACCAAGAACGATGACGGCGAGACCGTGTCCGTCTTCACCTTCTGGGATGGCGCCACCGAGCACAAGGACATCATGACCGACGAGAAGGTTTCCCTGTCCAAGGGCGACATCTTCACCTACGAGGAGAACAGCGACGGCAGCTACACTGTCACCGAGGTCGACAACCTGCTGCGCACTGCCATCATTGCCTACAACGAGAAGAACGGCGATATCCGCTTCACCGACGCTTCTCTGAGCGACAAGGGCAGCAATGTCAACGCTGAGATCACCGACGATACCGTTATCATCGGCATCAACAGCGACGACAAGGCCGGCGTTGAGGGCGCGGTGCCCACCATCGCCATCGAGACTGATAAGTCCGGTGTTTACCAGGCCAACGCCTACTATGTGATGGGCGCCGGCGACGAGGTGAAGCTGCTGGTGGTTGACACCTACGGCAACATCCCCGCGGTTGACAGCTCCTCCGACCTGTCTGGCGCTGTGGACCAGACTGCCATCCAGGATGCTCTGAACAAGTACACTGATGTTACCCTGGATGCCAGCGCTATCACTACCACTCCTTCCGTGAAGATTCCTGCTGGTGTTACCCTGACTGTAACCAATACCCATGCTTCCAATAAGCTGACCATCGAGGTTGCTGATGGCGCTACTCTGGATGTAAAGGGCGGCGAGTCTGCGGCTACTCTGGATGTTACGGTAAAGGCTGGCGGTGTGATGAATGTCCCCAACGGTAAGCTGATTGGTGGTTCTGACGCTACCCTGTCTGCTGATGCCGACGTCACCGTTAAGGAGACTTCTAACGGCGGCTGGGAGCTGGGGGCTACCTCTGGCACCATTACCGTGAACAGCAATACCAAGTTTGGCGCTAAGGATGCCATGAATATTACCGGTACTGCTAAGATCGTCGGCGGTAAGACTGGTGTGACTGTCAACTTCGACACTGCTACCACGATGACCGCTATGCCCTATGGTTCCTTCTTTAAGAAAGATGGCAATGCGTCTACCCCCTCCACTGCCTGCAGTGGTGCCAGCGATCTTCAGGATAAGACCTTTGTTTGGGGTTCTTACTACACCGATTCGAGCGGAACTACTGCGACTGGCTGGGTTCAGCAGTAATATAGTCTGCTAGACACAGGCAAATCAAACGAAGAGGGCCGCCCCCGATTGGGGGCGGCTCTTTTTGTTAGTGGAAAGCTATATAGTGGTAGCTCATTCCGGATTGGTTTGCGTCCGCGTAGAATCTGCCCTCTATCAGGTCGCCGCGGGCCACCCGTATTCCGCTGCTGGTGATCTCCACCAGGTTTCCGTCCCGCATGGTGACCGGTGCTCCTTGCAGCGCCAGTCCGCCATAGGTATACCGATCGGACTGCATTGCGCCGTCCTGCCTTACCACAAGGACTGCCCGGGGCGATACCCCCAGCGAAATATCCCGACTTCGGGCGTCATCCCCTGTATAGCTTCCACTTAGAATCTCAGGCTTTAAGGCCAGTGCTTTATCCAGCACACGGAAATCCTCGTTGAAATCCGTGCGCAGGAAATTGTCCTCCGGCTCCCACTGGTGCAGGTGATAGTGTTCCGTATAAGCTGCCATTTTCATTCCTCCCGCAGGGGGGGCGGGCAGTGCCTTTGCTGTACTGGAAAACGCGGCCCCTGCGGGAAAGGAACCCCGCGTCCGGCTGTCTACCGGACGCGGGGGTGGCCTTGCCTGCGGAGGGGGTAATATAGATGGCAAACTATACAGCGCACTATCACCTGCACCAGTGGGAACCGGAGGACAGCTTTTTACGGGGAGACTTCAACGAGGATTTTCAGAAAATTGACGAGGGCCTCGCCGGACGGGGAGATTGCAGCCTGCTGTTCGGCTCTTACGTGGGTACGGGAACTTGCGGCCCGTCCGAGCCTACCGCACTTACACTGGGGATTCCAGCCAAGGCGCTTTGGGTAAGCTGCGGTTCACGCCACGCTGTCTTTCTGAGGGGGAACACGCAGGCGGTTAATTTCAGCACCAGCGATGGAGAGCTGCTTGAGGTGGAGTGGACTCAAGACGGCCTGAGCTGGAAGCTGGGGGGAGGACTTTACAATCACGACTACCAGCAGCTCAATGAGGCTGGAACCACCTATTATTACGCGGCGCTATATCAAGAAAGCAAGAAGGCCCCGGGAAATACCCGGGGCCTCCTTGCTTTCTTGGGGTTTGGTGATCAGAACTCAGCGGATAGTGAAGGTACCCTCCACAAGAGTACCATCCCCGGTGCTCTTGATAGACCAGGTGTACTTACCGGAGGTCAGGGGCTCAGTCTTCATGGAACCATCACCAGCATTGATCAGGGGCTTTTCGCCAATTACCTGAACATAGAAGTAGTGGGGGCCGACCGAGCCGATATCATTAACCGTCTCAGTGTAAACGGTGCCCTTGGAACCCTTAATGGTCAGGATAACTTTGTCGTTCGCAGTCTTGGTGCGGAACACAAAGTACATATTCTCGTTGGCCTCGCCGTGAACATCACTGGCAATGTCGTTGGGAGTGGACTCCAGAACATAGGCGCCGTTGTCCAGGAAAAGCAGCTCGTTCTTGGAGGCAATGTTTTCGGTGGTCACGTCGCCGGCGATCTCAGCCTTGTCGTTGCCGGAGGAGGTGGTGGAACCGTAGAAGATGGTGACGATCTCGCCGTTCTTCACGATGGCGGTAACCGTCATGCCCTTCTCCACATCACTCAGAGAGCCAGTCTCGATCTTCTTGCCCTTGGTGACGGCATAGACCTCTACATCGTCGGAAACAGCGTAGCTCTTGCCGCCCAGGTCGATGATACCATCCTCTGCCTCGGCCTTGACCTCCACGCCGGGAAGCTGATAGGTATCATCGGTAGTGACCTTGCTGTACTCCTCACAGGCGGAGGCGTCCAGAATCTCGTTCTCGGCATCCGCATAGGCGATAACGTTCAGCAGAATATCGGTCTTCAGGACATTGCCGCTGGGATAGCTGTCCTTCAGCTCCTCATCCATCTTGACAGTGGTGATCTCACCGTTGACAACAGCCTTGTACTCGTAGTAGGTGTTGTCGCTGTCCTTCACCTTGGTGCCGGCCTTGGAGCTGAGGACATATACGATGTCGTCAGAGCTCGCGGACACATCGGAGATGAAGACCATGGTAGCCACAGTGCTACCGCTCTTGCAGTAGTAAACAAAGTTGCCGCTGTCGTCCTTCAGGTCGGGCACGTTGGCATAGCCGGTGTAGGACTTATAGGTGGCCTTGCTGCCGGTGCCGGTCTGCACCAGGAAGACGGTCTTGCTGTTGGCGTAGACGGTCTTGCTGTTCAGGGTCATAGCGGACTCGCCCTTGTTGATCTCGACCTTCACGTCCTTGGTCAGGCCGGAATCGCTGACGCCCTTGATGGTGTAGATGTCCTTGGAGTTCTTGCTGTACTCCACGATGTAACCCTGCAGCTTACCCAAGAAATCCTTCTTGTTGGCAAAGTCATTGCCAGTCAGGCAGTCCTCGTCGAGCTCGGCCTCGACCACGGTGCCGTCGGCCAGCAGAAGCTTGGCATAGTAGGAGCTCTCGTCGTCATAGCGGCCCTCATCGGCACCGGTGTTCACGACGTAGGCGTAGTCGCTGGAGGCCTTGGATACGTCGACCTTAATGACATAGCCATAGGAATCCAGGTACAGGTCCAGCACGCTGTCGACCTTGACATCACCCTTATTGGACATCTTCGCGCTGTACTTGTAGGTCTCGCCGTCAGCCACGAAGCTGGAATCGCCGGTGGTCTTGGTGACCTCGACGCCCTCAACCACCTCGGCCAGGGTCATGGTCTGGATCTCACTATCAGCCATGGTATAGAGAACCACGTCGTCCTTCTCGAAGGACTCAGTCTCAAACTTCTTGCCGTCCACGGTGACATAGCGGTCATCGCCGTCCTTCGCGGCGGTAACCTTGGAGATCTCGCCCACGTAGGTGTTGATGACCACCAGGGTCACGTTGTCGTCGTTGTCCACAAAAGCCTCGACCAGAACGCCGTTGCCGCCGAGCTCGTCGTCGCTGTTGCCCTTTTCGATGGTGAAGGTGCCATTGGCCTTGCCGTCCTCGGTCACATCCACAGTAGTGGTCTTATCCAGGCCCAGGTCGGAGTACAGGGTCTTGGAGCTGACCTTCTCGGAGTAAGAGGCATCGGCGGTGGAAGCATAGGTGCCGATCTCCTTGGTGCCGTTCTTCCACTGGTCGGAGGGACGGCCGAAATCGTCGTGGTTATTGCTGTTCAGGGTCAGGTCAGAGAAGTACTTCTCGCAGAACTGCTGCACCTCGTCCTTGTCGCCCTTCACGGTGCGGTAATCATCGGTCGTGCTGTTGGCGACCTTCACGGGGGCGGAAGCACCCACGATAACCTGCATGCCGTCGGAGCCGATGACAGTGGTGCCCTTGTTGGTGTAGTACACAGTGTCGGCGGTCAGGGTCTGGAACGCCATCTGGGCGGCCTGCTCACGGGTCATGGCGTCGGCCAGCACGATGCCCTTGGGGGCGATGCCCGCGTTCACCGCGTCGGCGGCCACGTTGATGGCCCAGTCGTTGCCCACATAGTTGGCAACCTTCGCGTCATAGCCCAGGGCCACCAGCATCATCTTCGCAAAGGCCAGGCCGGTCAGCTCGCCCTCGGGGTCGAAGTTGCCGTTGCCGGTGCCCGCCAGGATGCCCTGCTGCACGCAGTAGCCGATGTAGCCCGCAGACCAGCGGTTGGCGGCCACGTCCTTGAAGGTGGTGGAGTTGGTGGTCAGCTTGCTGGCGTCCTCCTCGCCCAGGAGCATGACAGCCACGATCTTGGCCGCCTGCTCACGGGTCAGGATGCCGGTGGGGTTGAAGGCGCCCTTGTCGGTGCCCTCGAACACACCGATGGCGGTCATCACATCAACCGCCTCAGTGTTGGTGATTTCAGCAGAGTCGTTGAAATCACTGCTCACAGCGCTGGCGGAGACGACCATCATGCCCACAATCAGGGCCATGGCCATTACCAGGCTGAGAGTCCGCTTGAGGTTTCTCATTTGGATTTCCTCCTTCTGAATTTTGAGCCAAAGGGGCGTATGACTCCCCTTGCCTCTGTACGCATGATAAAGCATCTTTCGCAAAAGGTCAACACCTCCGGCGCATTTGTAACAAAGCTGTAAAACAACGCCCGTTCCCTGCCAAACCGACCAGAACCGGCCGTTTCCCTCTTTTTTGTATTATAAGGTATCGCAGCCCCCGGGAGGACATCCGCGTCCCCCCGGGGGCTGTTTTTGCCCCGGCTCGCCCGCCCACAACACCCGGCATCCGTAGGGGCGGCCTTTATGGCCGCCCGCGGGCGGGGACAAGCCCCGCCCCTACGTGATGCGCCTTTCTTTGCAGGGGCCGCCGGGCAGATCGCGGGCGGGGACAAGCCCCGCCCCTACGTCCAAGCGACGCAAGACAGCCCGCCGGAAACGAAATCCCGGATGTAGGGGCGGCAAAAACAGTTTTGGAAACTGCGGAAACTTTTGGGCGTTTTTTTCGTCTAATAGATAGCCGCGGCAAATTTAAGGTTTCCTTAAGAACTTGTCACTGCTTTGTAATGCCAAGCCCCGCGGCTTGTGGTACAATGGTAAATGCAATCCAATCGCCAATCTTTAGGGAGGAACAGACATGACCGAACAGCAGACCCCAGTGATGACCCCGCCGGCCGCGCCCCCGGCCGCCCCCACTGGGCCGAAGAAGAAACGCAAGGGCCGGGGCAAGACGATCGCGGGAATTCTCATTGTCGCCGCCATCGCCATCGCGCTCGTCGTGCTGGTGTGGTACTTTGTATTCCGGGAGGACGGCTCCAAGGGCGAGGTCATGACCGACTTCGTCACCCGGGGCTCCATCCAGTCCATGGTGGAGGGCAGCGGCACCACCAAAGCCAAGGACTCCGCCACCGTCACGCCCGGCTCGGGCACCATTCTGGAGCTCTTCGTCCAGGAGGGCGACCAGGTGACCGCGGGCCAGCAGCTCTACCGTATGGACGACACCACCGCACGCGACGCGGTGACCGAGGCCCAGAAGTCGGTGGACAACTGCAACAAGGAGCTCCAGGCCGTCTATGACAAAATCGCGGAGCTGAGCATTACCGCCCCCCACGCGGGCAACCTGCGGGAGGTGGCCGACCTCAAGGTGGGCGACACCGTCAACGAGGGCGACACCATCGCCACCCTGGTCAACGACACCAAGCTGCGCCTCTCCCTGTACTACAGCTACGCCTATGAGGGCGACATCAAGGTGGGGCAGACCGCGCAGATCTCCATCCCCGCCATCATGGCGCCCGTCACCGGCAAGGTGGAGCAGATCAACAAGGTGCGCTTTGTCTCCCCCGAGGGCGCCACCCACTTCGAGGTGGTGCTGGTGCTGGACAACCCCGGCACCCTCGCCGAGGGGATGGATGCCTCTGCCGGCCTCACCGCCGCCGACGGCACCCCCATCTACCCCTACCAGAACGGGAAGCTGGAGTACTACGAGTCCACCAAGATCACCGCCAAGGCCACCGGCCCGGTGGAGCGCGTCAGCCTGCTGAACTACGGCGACGTGAAGGCCGGGCAGCTCCTGGTGCAGTTGGGCGCCAAGGACACCGACGAGGAGATCGCCTCCAAGGAGAACGCCCTCAAGGCCGCCCAGGAGAAGCTGGAGGAGGCCACCAAGGAGCTGGAGAAGTACAACGCCGTCGCCCCCATTGACGGCACGGTTCTCCAGTGCAGCCTGACCGAGGGTCAGGAGGTATCCAGCGGCCAGGGCATCACCATCGCCGACACCTCCCAGATGATCATCGAAATTCAGGTGGACGAGCGCAACGCCCGCTACATCAAGGCCGGTATGATGGTGGACATCAACCAGTACGGCACGCCCTACGTGGGCATCGTGGAGAGCGTATCCATGACCGCCTCCGGCGAGAACGGCGTGGCCTCCATTCCCGCCGTCGTCACCGTGGACAACTACGACGGCAGCATGATCCCCGGTACTTACGCCGAATACTCCTTCGTGGCCAGCGAGTCGGAGGACTGCCTCACCGTCCCCGTCCAGGCCGTCAAGTATGTCAGCTTCGCCAACGTCCAGCTCCCAGAAACCCTGGATGCCGATCCCTCCGCCGGAATGGATGACGGTATGATGGACGACGGTATGATGGACGGCGGTATGGTGGACGGCGGCATGGTGGACGGCGGCGTGGAAGCTCTGCCCCAGTCCTACTCCGGCGGCGCTTTTGCTGATCCCTTGGGTATGATCGCGGTGCCGATGCCCGGCGGCAGCGTCATCGTGGACGGCGGCTCCATGGGCGGCTCCTCCGGCGGTGCCAGCGACGACAGCACCGGCGTCATCGTGTGGGTCAAGTCCAAGGAGGCCCCCGCCAACGCCATTCTGGAGCCCGACCCCACCTGGGACTGCCCCGAGGGCTTCTGGGCCGTGCCCGTCGAGGTCGGCCTGTCCGATAATTCCAAGGTGGAAATCACCCGCGGCCTGGCGGAAGGCCAGGAGGTCTTTATCGGCTACCAGAACCCCGACGAAATGTACTATTAAAGAGGGCCCCGGTATGCTCATTGATGTAAAAAACCTCTTTAAAATCTACCACGAGGGGGAGGAGAGCGAGGTTCGCGCACTGGACGGCGTCTCCCTCTCCGTGGACCGGGGAGAATTCCTGGCCATCATCGGCCAGTCCGGCTCCGGCAAGTCCACCCTCATGAATATCCTGGGCTGCCTGGATATCCCCACCTACGGGGACTACCACCTGGACGGCGTGGACGTCACCGAGCTGTCTGACCGGCAGCTCGCCCACATCCGCAACAAGCAGATCGGCTTCATCTTCCAGGGCTTCAACCTCATCCCCGCCCTCAACGCCTGGGAGAATGTGGAGCTGCCCCTCATCTACCAGGGCGTGCCCGCCTCCAAGCGGGCCGACCGGGTGGAGGCCGCCCTGGAGCGGGTGGGTCTGGCCGAGCGCGCCGGGCACAAGCCCACCGAGATGTCCGGCGGCCAGCAGCAGCGCGTGGCCATCGCCCGCGCCATCGCCACCCAGCCCCCCATCATCATGGCCGACGAGCCCACCGGCGCCCTGGACTCCCGCACCGGCAAGCACGTGCTGGAGATCCTCCACGGCCTGCACGACGACGGCTCCACCATCATCCTCATCACCCACGACAACGGCATCGCCGCCACCGCCGAGCGCGTCGTGCGCATCTCCGACGGGCATATCATCTACGACGGCGACAGAGAGGGGGCCTTCCTTTGAACCTGACCCAAGCCTTCAAGATCGCGGTCAAATCTATCGCCGCGAAAAAGGCCCGCTCCGCCCTCACCATGCTGGGCGTCATCATCGGCCTGGCCGCCGTCATCATCCTGGTCTCCTACGCCGAGGGCCAGAACCGCCAGATGCGGGAGTACTACGAGAGCCTGGGCAACAACGTGGTCAACATCAATGCCTACAGCCCCTCCGGGCGGGATCTGACCAAGACCATCCGGGACTACTGCATGGAGGATCTCGACGACTACATCCTGGGCCTCACTCCCACCGTGGACTACTACGACCAGACTATCCTGAAGTACGGCGCCAAGTCCATGGACAGCAATAACAGCAACTGGGACGAATCCCCCCGGCTCGTCATGGGCAACCAGGACTACTCCCTGTGCAACAACTTCACCATCGCCCGGGGCCGGGACATCTCCTTCCTGGACGTGGAAAACTACAGCCAGGTCTGTGTCCTCGGCTCCAAAATCGCCGACACCCTCTTCAACTACATTGACCCCGTGGGTAAGGAGATCACCATCAACGGCATCCCCTTCACCGTTGTCGGCGTCTTTGAGGAGAAGGACCCCAACAACATGTCCGGTATGGACCGCTATGTGCTCATTCCCTATACCGTGAACCGCATCATCAGCGGCAAAACCGAAATTGGAAGTTTTGTGGCAAAGGCCAAGGACTCCGCCACGACCACCAAGGCCGTCTCCCTGCTCCAGGGCTACCTGGACAGCCTGCTGGGCCCGAATGTGGGCTATGTCTCCACCCCCAATACCTGGCAGGAGCAGAGCGAGGAGCAGGACAAGATGCAGCAGCGCTTCCTGGGCGGCATTGCCGCCATCTCCCTGGCCGTCGGCGGCATCGGCATTATGAACATCATGCTGGTCACCGTCACCGAGCGCACCCGGGAGATCGGTATCCGCAAGGCCATCGGTGCCGAGCGCAAGAGCATCATCGCCCAGTTCCTGATCGAAGCCTGCATGATCTGCGGCATCGGCGGCCTGTTCGGTATCGCCGCTGGCTACATCGGCACCTTGATCGTGGGCAAATTGTCCTTTAAAATGATTCTATGGCCCAGCCCGGGCGTTGCCGTCGGCTCCTTCTTCATTTCCGTGGCCCTGGGCGTCATCTTCGGCCTGTACCCTGCCATCAAGGCCTCCGGCCTCCAGCCGGTGGATGCCCTGCGGGCCGATTAAAGGAGAGAGAATATGAGATTAAAACGACTGATTTCCTGCCTTCTGTCCGCCGCGCTGCTGGCCGGGCTGCTGGTATTTCCTCCCGCTTCGGCGTCCGGCTCGGGCGGCTTCTCCGACATCAGCGATTCCACTGTCGCCGACGCCGCGGAGATGCTCCGCCTGCTGGGCGTGGTGGACGGCACCGGCGGCGGCGCCTTCAACCCCGGCGGCACCCTGAGCCGGGCCGAGTTCTGCAAAATGACCGTGGAGATCATGGGCCGCGGCGCTGAGGAGCCCGCCCAGCGCAACCGCACCATCTTCACCGATGTGGGCCCCACCTACTGGGCCAGGGGCTACGTGAACCTGGCCTCCTCCATCACCATCGGCGGCACCGCTGGTGAAAATGGCGGCACCACTGGCGGTACACGCCTGATTATGGGCGTGGGCGACGGCACCTTCCGCCCCAACCAGGCCATCACCTACGGCGAGGCCGTCACCATCCTCATGCGGGTGCTGGGCTATGGCAGCGCCGATGTGGCCACCGGCTCCAACTGGTATGACGGCTATGTGGCCGTGGCCCAGTCCTCGGGGCTGGCCGACGGCCTGAGCCTGGGCGGCGCGGCCACCCTCACCCGCGGGCAGGCGGCGATTCTGTTCTATAACCTGCTCTTTACTGAGCCTAAGGACAGCGACCAGGTGTACCTGACCACCCTGGGCGGTTCCCTGGAGGACAACGTGGTGGTTCTCTCCACCGACGCCACTGCCGACGACGGCACCACCGGCTCGGTGCTCACCACCTCCGGCACCTATAAGACCGACCGCGTCTCCTTCCCCGGCGAGCTCAACGGTACCCGCGGCCAGCTCGTTCTGGATAAGAACAAGAAACTGCTGGCCGTCCTCCCCGAGGAGGGCAGCACCTTCCGCTCCGTCACCGTCATGGGCAGCCCGGAGGCCAACGCCATTCCTGTGTTGGGCGACGAAACCATCTCCGTCACGCTGGAGACCCCGGTCTATACCAGCGACGAGCAGGCCGCCAGCACCTACGAGAAGATCTGGACCAGCCTGCGCTCCGGCGCCAGCCTGCGTCTGTGCTTCAACAGCTCCGGTAAGCTGGAATACATCTATATGCCCTCCAAGACCGCCAGCGTCAGCGACGACAACGTGCTGGTGGCCAAGAACAAACCCACCGGCTCCAACAACCCCTTCGCCTCCCTGTCCGGCGGCAAGACCCCGGCCCAGATCTACAAGAACGGCATCCCCGCCGAGCTCAGCGACCTGCGCCAGTATGACGTGGGGACCTACGACAAGTCCTCCGATACCCTGTTTGTCTCCGATCTGAAGCTCAGCGGCCTGTATGAGAACGCTTACCCCAACGCCGCCGCTCCCTCCACCGTCACCGTAATGGGTGCTGAGCTCACCGTACTGCCCAGCGCACAGGCGGATCTTGCTGCATTCAAGGTGGGCGACAAGGTTACCCTGCTGCTCACCACCACCGGCCAGGTGGCGGGGGCTGTCTCTCCCGATGTGGCCAAGTCCAACGCCGTCGGCGTGGCCACAGTTGATGGCACCAAGGCTACCATCGAGCTGCTGGACGGCATCCTCACTCTGGAGGGCCAGACCACTTACAGCGGAGCCGCCGCCGCCAAGCTCAACGGCTGCCTGGTGACGGTATCCTCCTATAAGCGTGACTATCTGACCCTGAGCAAGGTAAACGGAAAGGGCGCCTCCACCGCGCTGAACCTGACCACCAACCGCATGGGCACTAAGGAGCTCTCCGCTGGCGCCCGCTTCTTTGAGCAGGTAGGCAACGGCAGGCTGGTGGAGATTGACCGCAGCGACATTACCATCACCAGCATCCCGGCCAACAAGATTACCTATGTGGGCTATGACTGGGCCGGCCGCGTGGATAAGCTGGTGCTTAACGATGTTACCGGCGACCGCTATGACTACGGTATAATTCATTACCAGCCTGCCGGCTATCAAGAAACCCCTGGTAATCCTGATGGTAACGGTGAGTATAAGAACGGTGAGATTAGTGTTACCAACGGCAGCTTTCCAAAAGGGATGCCACCGTATGTGGTCGGCTCTGTGGACGGCGCCAAGACCAACCGCATGGGCGGCGTCGCCGGCTCTCTGGACCAGTTGGACGGCAAGAATCGCATGGCCGCGTTTATGCCGCTGAACGAGGCCACGGGCATCCGCCGCGCCCAATTCGATACCGACGCCATGCTTCTGACCACCAACTCCATGGTGATCCCCATTTCCGACAAGGTTGAGTGCTACAATAAGACTACTGGAGATTGGTTTAAGCCCGGCGAGGATGGCGACCACAAGGCTGCGCTGAATCTGGCACTGGCCTTCTCCGACGATATCACCGTCTACTATGACCGCTCTCCCGAGGAGGGCGGCAAGGTCCGCATCGTCGTTGTGGAATGAGTTTTGTTCTACCAAAAGTCTACCAGAAACGCCTTGGAACCCTTTGGGTTCCAAGGCGTT
>OOAW01001075.1_pt1 | contig 14383 bp, 13 predicted proteins | sample 1671861 | NCBI WGS metagenome assembly OOAW01 (sample SAMN06348200, study PRJEB24527) | human gut metagenome | reverse complement strand
TCTCTATCATCGCCATCACTGCCCTCTCGGTGATGATGTCCGTTGATTTTATGGTACCGGACTCGCATACGCTGCTGGCTGCTGTGTGGTAACAAAACCTCTCTATTAAAAAGGTGCTACGGCACCTTTTTTATTGTCTGAGATCAGAGATACGGCTAATAACCGTATGTCTTGACAGAGTGAGCAGATGAACATAAATTAATCATACGGTTGATAGCCGTATTATGTATGAGATCGACTCCCTACGATTTCATTCAGTTAATCAAAGAGGTCATAATGCCTGGAAAAACAGCCACTCTACCCGATGTCGATAAAACGCTGAAAAATGCGCGGGTCGAACTCAAAACTAGTCCCGACGCCAAAAACAAACTTCGTGAAGCTGCGCAAGCCGTTGGGGTAGATTTAAGCGCTTTTATTTTGAGCGCTGCTATGGAACGCGCCGAAAGTGTGCTTGATAACCAACGTCGCCGTGAGCTTTCGAATCAAAGCTGGGAACTGATGAACCAACTCATCGCTGAACCTGCTCAACCGACGCTCGCCCTCAAGGCGTTAATGAAAAGGAAAAACAGCGATGGTCGACAAGCATGAAGAGATTACTCTGCCCATAGTCCTCTCCTGTAATTATCAGTCTGATATTACTTATCCTGGGCAAAAACAGTTTGATTGCGGTAACCCTGTTATCGATAAATTTGTACGCGCATCGCTAAAGAAAAGTGTGCGTAATAGCGACTGTGCGGCTAAAGCACTTATTGACAGACAAAGTGGTGAACTGATCGGCATCTGTACTTTTACGGCATATTCGCTGGAAAAACAACGCGTTTCTGGCGTCCTTCAGGGTTCACAACCTTCAGAAATTGGTGTTGTCAGATTAGTCATGTTGGGGGTAGCACGGAAGTATCAAAAGCGGGGCTTTGGTCAGGACCTACTATGTGATTTTTTTGAACATGTAAAAATAATTCACCAGGCATTACCAATTAAAGGGGTTTATCTTGATGCTGACTCTGCCGCCATTAATTTTTATGCTCGTCTCGGCTTTGTTCAGCTTTCAGCGACACCAAATGCTTTTGGTGCTGTACCTATGTTTTTGGCGATTCAGCATATTCTCGCGGCTTAGATTATTATCGCCACCCGCCAGGGCAAGTTTTGCCTCAGCCGGGGGCTGAGCAGCGTTACCACTTTTGTTCAATTGCCCCCGCTTTCAGCAACTCCACATCCTTGCCGTTAATGGTTGCCGTTGCGGCAACGATTGTGGTCCTTACAGTTGCACAAGATTTTCGCTCAAATTCCGGTTTATAAAGAATAAGAGACGAATTACTGGTAAATGAACCAAATAGGTAATCAGTAAAGCTAATATTCAGCCGGTTTAAACCGAAAGGCGCGAAGCCAACCGTTTGGTTAATCTCCTTACCGGATGGGCGACGAATGCTGAATGTCACGCGAAGATTGGCCACTTCGCCTAATTTATTGGTGGTGGCGAAGAGGCTATCCATGCAGGAAAAACCTTTATCTAAAAAATTATCTCGCATCCCAGAACGGGTAACCGTAATCACGGGTAACGTATCGTCAACCGTTTTTCTGTCAATCATGTCTTTTCGACAAGTAGCCAGAAAGTCTTCCGGGCCACCATAAATGTGGACACCTTTATCAAGATATTCCTTCGCTTTCTTACAATCTACCTCAACATACTGACCATTGGCGTACATAATGCCCAACCTGGACCATGCTAAATTCACACCGTGCTACGCGGCCTGATTAAATAGTGCATACGCTTTGGCATAATCCACCCGCACCTGCTCACCGTCGTAGTAGATACCCCCCAGCGCTAACGGAGCTTCTCTGTCACCTTGTTTAGCCGCTAACTCGAACCATTTAATCGCTTCCTGAACATCAGGTTTGGTATCATAACGAGGCTGATAATATTCCCAGCCTAACAGGCTCTGCGCGTCGATATCTCCCGATTCAGCCATTTTATGCAGTGTATTTATAACATCGGGAGCAGGTTTACCACCGTATATGCTGTCATACAATTCATGCGCTTTCTCGCTGGCCACCACGCTTGGTGAAACTATCAGCATTACAGAAAATAATATTCTTTTAGTTAACATGTATACCTTTATGTCCTCACTGTCATATATTTCCATAATAATTAACCACCAAATATCCATTTAATGAATAAATACAGTGCCATAAAGGTCCAAGTAATAAGCACACATTTAGCCTGAAACATTATCATCCATGTCACCAAATCGTTTATTTAGTGAGATAAAACTAGCATATTCGTAAGATAAAAAATGCACATGGCAATCAAGAAATGATATTATTACTTTTTTGATGTAAAACTATTTAGTTTTAAAATTCATTTTTTCAACATATAGAGCATTCATTTTATGAATGCAAAAAAACATACCTGACACACAAAGTACTCTCCTCTGTAATATCTGTAATATTTTCTCATTAACACTCTGTTTACCCAACATGCGCTCCGCACTACACTATGTGGGCATTTTTTTAAGGGGTGGTAATGAACGATTATAAAATGACGCCAGGTGAGCGGCGCGCGACCTGGGGTTTAGGGACCGTATTCTCGTTGCGCATGCTGGGCATGTTTATGGTTCTGCCGGTTCTGACCACGTACGGCATGGCTCTGCAAGGTGCCAGCGAAGCATTAATCGGTATTGCCATTGGTATTTATGGTCTGACTCAGGCCGTTTTTCAGATTCCGTTTGGCCTGCTTTCCGACCGCATTGGTCGCAAACCATTAATTGTCGGTGGGCTGGCAGTGTTTGCCGCCGGTAGCGTTATCGCTGCGCTCTCTGACTCCATCTGGGGAATTATTCTGGGCCGGGCGCTACAAGGCTCCGGTGCGATTGCCGCTGCCGTTATGGCGCTGCTTTCCGATCTCACGCGCGAACAAAACCGCACCAAAGCAATGGCGTTTATCGGCGTGAGCTTTGGCATTACCTTTGCCATTGCGATGGTGCTTGGCCCGATCATCACTCACAAACTTGGGCTGCACGCGCTGTTCTGGATGATCGCTATTCTGGCAACGACCGGCATTGCGTTGACCATTTGGGTTGTGCCCAACAGTAGCACTCACGTACTTAATCGTGAGTCCGGAATGGTGAAAGGCAGTTTCAGTAAAGTGCTGGCGGAACCGCGGCTGCTGAAACTCAACTTTGGCATTATGTGTCTGCATATTTTGCTGATGTCGACGTTTGTTGCCCTGCCCGGACAACTGGCTGATGCGGGGTTCCCGGCGGCTGAACACTGGAAGGTCTATCTGGCGACAATGCTAATCGCCTTTGGCTCGGTCGTGCCTTTCATTATCTACGCTGAAGTTAAGCGCAAAATGAAGCAAGTCTTTGTCTTCTGCGTTGGGTTGATCGTGGTTGCGGAAATTGTGTTGTGGAACGCACAAACGCAGTTCTGGCAACTGGTGGTCGGCGTGCAGCTTTTCTTTGTAGCGTTTAATTTGATGGAAGCCCTTCTGCCTTCACTTATCAGTAAAGAGTCGCCAGCAGGTTACAAAGGTACGGCGATGGGTGTTTACTCCACCAGCCAGTTTCTTGGCGTGGCGATTGGCGGTTCGCTGGGCGGCTGGATTGACGGCATGTTTGACGGTCAGGGAGTATTTCTCGCTGGCGCAATGCTGGCCGCAGTGTGGCTGGCAGTCGCCAGTACCATGAAAGAACCGCCGTATGTCAGCAGTTTGCGCATTGAAATCCCGGCGGACATTGCCGCAAACGAAGCGTTAAAAGTGCGTTTGCTGGAAACTGAAGGCGTCAAAGAAGTGTTGATTGCAGAAGAAGAGCATTCAGCTTATGTGAAAATCGACAGCAAAGTGACAAATCGCTTTGAGGTTGAACAGGCAATTCGTCAGGCATAAAAAACGCGGCGAATTGCCTGCTGCGCTACGCTTACCAGGCCTACAAAGTTCTTGAGTTACAAACCGTTGTAGGCCGAATCAGGCGTTCATGCCGCATCTGACATGAACAAAACGCACATTGTCGCGATTAATCGCGGAAGTTTTTGAACTGGAACGGCTGACCGAGATCGCCACCACGTACCATCGCCATGACAGCCTGCAAATCATCACGAGATTTACCCGTTACGCGGATCTCATCACCCTGAATTTGCGCCTGCACTTTCAGTTTGCTGTCTTTGATCATCTTGACGATTTTCTTCTGGGTCGCGCTCTCAATGCCCTGTTTCAGTTTCGCTTCCACAAACCAGGTTTTACCGCTATGAACGATATTTTCCGGTACATCCAGTGAACTGCCTTCAATGCCGCGCTTCAGCAGCTTGGCACGCAGAATATCCAGCAACTGATTGACCTGGAAATCGGACTCGCTCAACACTTTGATGGTTTTGCTGGCGTCGTTCAGCTCAAATGAGGCTTCAACATTACGGAAGTCAAAACGGGACTCCACTTCGCGGCTCGCGTTATCGACCGCGTTACGTGCTTCCTGAAGATCAACTTCAGAGACAATATCGAAAGATGGCATCTTTTCCTCTCCCTTCATTTTTGATGCGAAGCATAATACCTGCAAAGTTAAATAACCAACAGTCCTGCACCAGGACGTATCCCTTAATTGTGCATAGTCGCAACAGCATGCACAATTAAGGGATAGCCTTATTGAACACCCGGAGTGGTTGCGGGTGAGGAGGAACAATGAAAATTACCGTATTGGGATGCGGTGCCTTAGGGCAATTATGGCTTACAGCACTTTGTAAACAGGGTCACGAGGTTCAGGGCTGGCTGCGCGTACCACAACCTTATTGTAGTGTGAATCTGGTTGAGACAGATGGTTCGATATTTAACGAATCGCTGACCGCCAACGATCCCGATTTTCTCGCCACCAGCGATCTGCTCCTGGTGACGCTGAAAGCATGGCAGGTTTCCGATGCCGTCAAAAGCCTCGCGTCCACACTGCCTGTAACTACGCCAATACTGTTAATTCACAACGGCATGGGCACCATCGAAGAGTTGCAAAACATTCAGCAGCCATTACTGATGGGCACCACCACCCATGCCGCCCGCCGCGACGGCAATGTCATTATTCATGTGGCAAACGGAATCACGCATATTGGTCCGGCACGGCAACAGGACGGCGATTACAGTTATCTGGCGGATATTTTGCAAACCGTGTTACCTGACGTCGCGTGGCATAACAATATTCGCGCCGAGCTGTGGCGCAAGCTGGCAGTCAACTGTGTGATTAATCCACTGACCGCCATCTGGAATTGCCCGAATGGTGAATTACGTCATCATCCGCAAGAAATTATGCAGATATGCGAAGAAGTCGCGGCAGTAATCGAACGCGAAGGGCATCATACTTCAGCAGAAGATTTGCGTGATTACGTGATGCAGGTGATTGATGCCACAGCGGAAAATATCTCGTCGATGTTGCAGGATATCCGCGCGCTGCGCCACACCGAAATCGACTATATCAATGGTTTTCTCTTACGCCGCGCCCGCGCGCATGGGATTGCCGTACCGGAAAACACCCGCCTGTTTGAAATGGTAAAAAGAAAGGAGAGTGAATATGAGCGCATCGGCACTGGTTTGCCTCGCCCCTGGTAGTGAAGAGACTGAAGCCGTCACCACTATCGATCTGCTGGTTCGCGGCGGTATCAAAGTCACCACTGCCAGCGTCGCCAGCGATGGTAACCTGGCGATTACCTGCTCGCGCGGCGTGAAGCTGCTGGCGGATGCGCCGCTGGTCGAAGTAGCTGATGGCGAATATGACGTGATCGTGCTGCCTGGAGGCATTAAAGGCGCAGAGTGTTTTCGCGATAGCACCCTGCTGGTTGAAACCATTAAACAGTTCCACCGTTCCGGGCGTATCGTCGCGGCTATTTGCGCCGCACCAGCCACCGTGCTGGTCCCGCACGATATCTTCCCGATTGGCAATATGACCGGCTTCCCGACGCTGAAAGACAAAATTCCCGCCGAACAATGGCAGGACAAGCGCGTCGTCTGGGATGCACGGGTAAAATTGCTGACCAGTCAGGGGCCGGGTACAGCTATCGACTTTGGTCTGAAAATTATCGACCTGCTGGTTGGGCGTGAAAAAGCCCATGAAGTGGCATCACAACTGGTGATGGCGGCAGGGATTTATAATTATTACGAGTAGTGTCGGATGCGGCAAACGTCGCATCTGACCAGATGCGACGTAAAAAACACAAATTACGGGCGATATACCTTCACATTGTTAAAGCCCTGCTCGCGCAGATAGAGCGCCTGCAGACGGCTCATCACCCCGCGCTCACACCACAGTAGCCAGGTTCTGTTCTGGTCGAGATCGCCAAATTTGGTGCTCAGTTTATAGAACGGCAGAGAAACCACATCAATCCCTTCGACTTTCAGCGGCTTATCTTCCTGTTCATCGATAGAACGGATATCGAGGATCACGTCGTTCGGGCCGAAGCCATTGACGGTTTCCACTTCCACCACTTCCTGCTCGGTCTGCTGGGCGATTTCGCGGATATCAACGTTATTCGCTTCCTCAACCACTTTATCGAGAATGCTGAAGTCGAACTTCTCTTCTTCCGCTTCAATCTTCGATTTAACCGCTTTCACCGTCGGGCTTTTGGAGATCACACCGCAATATTCGGGCATCGTGCGGGCAAAGTCTTCAGTGCCAATCTGGCGAGCCAGGTTGATGATGTGCTCTTTGTCGTAAGAAATCAGCGGACGCAGGATCAGCGTGTCGGAGACGTTATCAATCAGGCGCAGGTTAGTCAGCGTCTGGCTGGACACCTGGCCCAGTGCTTCGCCGGTGACCAGCGCCTGTACGCCGTAACGTTCAGCCACTTTAGACGCGGCACGCACCATCATACGTTTGAGGATAACGCCCATCTGACCGTCGTCGATTTTCTCGAGAATTTCCCCGACGACCGGCTCGAAATTAATAGCGACAAAACGCACGCGGTGGGAGCTGCCAAAGCGGTTCCACAGATAATGTGCCACCTGACGCACGCCAATTTCATGCGCCGCGCCGCCGAGGTTAAAGAAGCAGTAATGCACGCGGCAGCCGCGACGCATCAACATATAACTGGAAACACCGGAGTCGAAACCACCGGAAATGAGCGACAGCACATCTTCCTGGGTGCCGATCGGGAAACCGCCAATACCTTCGTAGCGACCTTTAATCAGCAGGAGACGATCGTCTTCCACTTCCAGATGGACAGTCACATCCGGATTGGTCAGCTTCACGCGCGCGGATTCAATATGCTGATTTAAACCGCCGCCGACGTAACGTTCCACATCAATCGAGCTAAAATCATGTTTGCCACGGCGCTTCACGCGTACGCAGAAGGTTTTCCCTTCCAGCTGATCGCGATACTGAACCAACGCTTTCTCGAAAATATCGTGCATGTCGGTAAACGGCACGTCTTCGACTTCGAGAATATGGTGGATACCCGGAATACGGGTCAGGGCGTCGCGAATAGCCAGACGCTGGTTTTCATCTTTTGCGCGAACCTCGATGTTATCCCAGTGGCGGACGACAGCGAGCGTCTCATCATAGTGCTTTAAAACGTTACGAATGTTCCCGGTAAGGATTTTTATAAAGCGCAAGCGCACAGATTGGCTTTTGATGGTGATTTCCGGGAACAATTTAATGATAAACTTCATGGCGGCAATGGTTCGTTGGCAAGCCTTAAGCGACTTGTATAGGGAAAAATACAGCAGCCCACACCTGCGGCTGCATCCAGGCGCGGAAGTATACCACTAACATCGCTTTGCTGCGCACATCACCTTACCATTGCGCGTTATTTGCTATTTGCCCTGAGTCCGTTACCATGACGGGGCGAAAAATATTGAGAGTCAGACATTCATTATGCCGAAGAAAAATGAGGCGCCCGCCAGCTTTGAAAAGGCGCTGAGCGAGCTGGAACAGATTGTAACCCGTCTGGAAAGTGGTGACCTGCCGCTGGAAGAGGCGCTGAACGAGTTCGAACGCGGCGTGCAGCTGGCACGTCAGGGGCAGGCCAAATTACAACAAGCCGAACAGCGCGTACAAATTCTGCTGTCTGACAATGAAGACGCCTCTCTAACCCCTTTTACACCGGACAATGAGTAATGGACTTTCCGCAGCAACTCGAAGCCTGCGTTAAGCAGGCCAACCAGGCGCTGAGCCGTTTTATCGCCCCACTGCCCTTTCAGAACACTCCCGTGGTCGAAACCATGCAGTATGGCGCATTATTAGGTGGTAAGCGCCTGCGACCTTTCCTGGTTTATGCCACCGGTCATATGTTCGGCGTTAGCACAAACACGCTGGACGCGCCCGCTGCCGCCGTAGAGTGTATCCACGCTTACTCATTAATTCATGATGATTTACCGGCAATGGATGATGACGATCTGCGTCGCGGTTTGCCAACCTGCCATGTGAAGTTTGGCGAAGCAAACGCGATTCTCGCTGGTGACGCTTTACAAACGCTGGCGTTCTCGATTTTAAGCGATGCCGATATGCCGGAAGTGTCGGATCGCGACAGAATTTCGATGATTTCAGAACTGGCGAGCGCCAGCGGTATTGCCGGAATGTGCGGTGGTCAGGCATTAGATTTAGACGCGGAAGGCAAACACGTACCTCTGGACGCGCTTGAGCGTATTCATCGTCATAAAACCGGCGCATTGATTCGCGCCGCCGTTCGCCTTGGTGCATTAAGCGCCGGAGATAAAGGACGTCGTGCTCTGCCAGTACTCGACAAGTACGCAGAGAGCATCGGCCTTGCCTTCCAGGTTCAGGATGACATCCTGGATGTGGTAGGAGATACTGCAACGTTGGGAAAACGCCAGGGTGCCGACCAGCAACTTGGTAAAAGTACCTACCCTGCACTTCTGGGTCTTGAGCAAGCCCGGAAGAAAGCCCGGGATCTGATCGACGATGCCCGTCAGTCGCTGAAACAACTGGCTGAGCAGTCACTCGATACCTCGGCACTGGAAGCGCTAGCGGACTACATCATCCAGCGTAATAAATAAACAATAAGTATTAATAGGCCCCTGATGAGTTTTGATATTGCCAAATACCCGACCCTGGCACTGGTCGACTCCACCCAGGAGTTACGACTGTTGCCGAAAGAGAGTTTACCGAAACTCTGCGACGAACTGCGCCGCTATTTACTCGACAGCGTGAGCCGTTCCAGCGGGCACTTCGCCTCCGGGCTGGGCACGGTCGAACTGACCGTGGCGCTGCACTATGTCTACAACACCCCGTTTGACCAATTGATTTGGGATGTGGGGCATCAGGCTTATCCGCATAAAATTTTGACCGGACGCCGCGACAAGATCGGCACCATCCGTCAGAAAGGCGGTCTGCACCCGTTCCCGTGGCGCGGCGAAAGCGAATATGACGTATTAAGCGTCGGGCATTCATCAACCTCCATCAGTGCCGGAATTGGTATTGCGGTTGCTGCCGAGAAAGAAGGCAAAAATCGCCGCACCGTCTGTGTAATCGGCGATGGTGCGATTACCGCAGGCATGGCGTTTGAAGCGATGAATCACGCGGGCGATATCCGTCCTGATATGCTGGTGGTTCTCAACGACAATGAAATGTCGATTTCCGAAAATGTTGGCGCGCTCAACAACCATCTGGCGCAGCTGCTTTCCGGTAAGCTTTACTCTTCACTGCGCGAAGGCGGGAAAAAAGTTTTCTCTGGCGTTCCGCCAATTAAAGAGCTGCTCAAACGCACCGAAGAACATATTAAAGGCATGGTAGTGCCTGGCACGTTGTTTGAAGAGCTGGGCTTTAACTACATCGGCCCGGTTGACGGTCACGATGTGCTGGGGCTTATCACCACGCTTAAGAACATGCGCGACCTGAAAGGCCCGCAGTTCCTGCATATCATGACCAAAAAAGGTCGTGGTTATGAACCGGCAGAAAAAGACCCAATCACTTTCCACGCCGTGCCTAAATTTGATCCCTCCAGCGGTTGTTTGCCGAAAAGTAGCGGCGGTTTACCAAGCTATTCAAAAATCTTTGGCGACTGGTTGTGCGAAACGGCAGCGAAAGATAACAAGCTGATGGCGATTACTCCGGCGATGCGTGAAGGTTCCGGCATGGTCGAGTTTTCACGTAAATTCCCGGATCGCTACTTCGATGTGGCAATTGCCGAGCAACACGCAGTGACCTTTGCTGCGGGTCTGGCGATTGGTGGGTACAAACCCATTGTCGCGATCTACTCCACCTTCCTGCAACGCGCCTATGATCAGGTGCTGCATGACGTGGCGATTCAAAAACTCCCGGTCCTGTTCGCCATCGACCGCGCGGGCATTGTTGGTGCTGATGGTCAAACCCACCAGGGCGCTTTTGATCTCTCTTACCTGCGCTGTATTCCGGAAATGGTCATTATGACCCCGAGCGATGAAAACGAATGTCGCCAGATGCTCTATACCGGCTATCACTATAACGATGGCCCGTCAGCGGTACGCTACCCGCGTGGCAACGCGGTTGGCGTGGAACTGACGCCGCTGGAAAAACTGCCAATTGGCAAAGGCATTGTGAAGCGTCGTGGCGAGAAACTGGCGATCCTTAACTTTGGTACGCTGATGCCAGAAGCGGCGAAAGTCGCTGAATCGCTGAACGCTACGCTGGTCGATATGCGTTTTGTGAAACCGCTTGATGAAGCGTTAATTCTGGAAATGGCCGCCAGCCATGAAGCGCTGGTCACCGTAGAAGAAAACGCCATTATGGGCGGCGCAGGCAGCGGAGTGAACGAAGTGCTGATGGCCCATCGTAAACCAGTACCCGTGCTGAACATTGGCCTGCCTGACTTCTTTATTCCACAAGGAACACAGGAAGAAATGCGCGCCGAACTCGGCCTCGATGCCGCCGGTATGGAAGCCAAAATCAAGGCCTGGCTGGCATAATCCCTACTCTACTCCTGCTATGCTTAAGAAATTATTCATGGCAGGAGTGGCAGCATGCAATACAACCCCTTAGGAAAAACCGACCTTCGCGTTTCCCGACTTTGCCTCGGCTGTATGACCTTTGGCGAGCCAGATCGTGGTAATCACGCATGGACACTGCCGGAAGAAAGCAGCCGTCCCATCATTAAACGCGCGCTGGAAGGCGGCATAAATTTCTTTGATACCGCCAATAGCTATTCCGATGGCAGCAGCGAAGGGATCGTTGGTCGCGCACTGCGGGATTTCGCCCGTCGTGAAGACGTGGTCGTTGCCACCAAAGTGTTCCATCGCGTTGGTGATTTGCCGGAAGGATTATCCCGTGCGCAAATATTGCGCTCTATCGACGACAGCCTGCGCCGTCTCGGCATGGATTATGTCGATATCCTGCAAATTCATCGCTGGGATTACAACACGCCGATCGAAGAGACGCTGGAAGCCCTCAACGACGTGGTAAAAGCCGGGAAAGCGCGTTATATCGGCGCGTCATCCATGCACGCTTCGCAGTTTGCTCAGGCACTGGAACTACAAAAACAGCACGGCTGGGCGCAGTTTGTCAGTATGCAGGATCACTACAATCTGATTTATCGAGAAGAAGAGCGCGAGATGCTGCCACTGTGTTACCAGGAGGGCGTAGCGGTGATTCCATGGAGCCCGCTGGCGCGGGGTCGTCTGACACGTCCGTGGGGAGAAACTACCGCACGACTGGTGTCTGATGAGGTGGGGAAAAATCTCTATAAAGAAAGCGATGAAAATGACGCGCAGATCGCAGAGCGGTTAACGGGCGTCAGTGAAGAACTGGGTGCAACACGAGCACAAGTTGCGCTGGCCTGGTTGTTGAGTAAACCGGGCATTGCCGCACCGATTATCGGAACTTCGCGGGAAGAACAGCTTGATGAGCTGCTGAACGCGGTGGATATCACCTTGAAGCCGGAACAGATTGCTGAACTGGAAACGCCGTATAAACCGCATCCGGTAGTAGGATTTAAGTAAATTTCGCTTTTCAGCCATTTTATCTGCTGAATTCCCCATCGTCTGCGATGATGGGGACAACGTACCTCCCATCATCTTCTGTAACCATAATCCACCTCTGCAAGAGAAATTCTTCGTGAATGAGTTTGCAGCTATTCATCATCTTCATCCCTTTGAGCGATTTTTGATAGTTTCTCCAGGTAATACTCCCTAAAACTGTCTTATTTAGTCAACGTAAGAGGATTACAATCATGATGAAAACTATCACCAAACAACCGATCCTGTTTACTGATGTACCGGTTGCAGATTTAAGAAACTCAATGAAGCACGATTTAAATCAAAATCTTATCGAAAGGCTATGGAACAAAATTCGTGATTTTTTTCTGGGCAGTGATAAACAAAAAGCATTTAAATCGATTCATAAATACATCAATACATTGTCAGTTCTAAATTATAATTCAGCGTCATCTCCAGATCCCAATTTTAATATAGATGCATCGTCAGATTTAGACTCATATTTAAACCTGAAATTTGATAACCTCTCGCCCAAACAAAAGCAGACCACGCTTTGTTGTTTCTGGAATAAAATTGCATCCTCATTGCCAGAGCCATACAACAGCACCATCAAACATAACATTATTTTTTATAAAGTCGGAGAAAATCTGATGATACGTGGAACTATCTCTATTGTTAACGAGGTAGTAAAGACTTATTCACTCCCAATAGAAAAGGATGACAATGGATATTACGATTTCAGCGGTCTATATCTAGCACACAGCAATATTTCCGGTAAAGATCCCAATAAAGATCCCGATATAGATTTCGGTATAGATCTGGGAAACTGTAACTGCTCAAATGTCAACTTCGAACATACTTATTTTGATAGCGTCAAGTTTACAAATACGAATTGTACAAATGCGAATTTTAACAGTTGTAGATTTATCAAATGCGATCTAACAAATATGAATTGCACTGGCGCAATTCTTGATAATGCGGTGATATATGGTAAAGAAAAAGAACCTGAGATGCAATATCCAGAAGCAGATCAAATAATACAAAGGATAACTTATCAGAAATCACATGGGAATGAAACGAAAGGGATGATTCTAACTAACTGCTCCTGTGTTAAAACCACTTTCAATTGGGCAGATTTATCAGAAAGTGATTGCCAAAATGTGGACTTTAGCGAGGCTAATCTTTCAAACACTATTCTTCCTGACATCGTCAGGATGAAAGGCACGAAACTTTACCGTACCGACCTTTTTAATCCGATATTAAAAGCAGAAGCAGAATCAACAGAAGAAAAAGATATTAGCCCATTAGCAAAAATTATTCTTGACTATATTGAATCAGATAAAAACCCTGAGTCATTAAAATTTGATGAAAAATCAACAACCACTAAAATAATACAAGATATTGATAATTTTATTTTCTATAATCAGCATTTAAAGAGCATATTCAATCAAGCAATGAATCTTGAAGGAAAAATAAGCAGAAAAAAATACAATGAGATTTTTAACTATAAACAAGAACAAGCCAGACAATATTTTATCGACCAGTATAAAATAACAAAAAATGATTATTTAAAGAAAATACCTTTAACTGCACAATTAATTGCAAAATACAAAATGGATGATCAATTGGACCAACTTTTGGTTACCCGTGAAATTCAAGATGAAATAAAACCAAAGATTCAAGACAAAATAGATGAACTTTCTAAAAATTTATTCAACACTATAAACCAAACCATTAAGGATAACTTTGATGATATTTTTCGGCAACAGTCAGAGAATATGAGCAATTATTATGAGTTCGTCGACTGACGATATTTGAGTGTACGTGAATTATGAGTGACAAAGATACACCTTAAAATATCGCCGTATAATATATTCGGTGATGTCGGGTTTTACTTTAACAGAGTGCCCCAAAATTGGGGCACTGTTCATTTATAAATCAAACCGGGTGGTCTGGAATCGCCTACACCTCCCGGTCAATGGCATTAAAGAATACCCAGCGGCCAGTGATGACCGATAAAGTACAGGATGCCTGCGGAAATTACCCCGGCGACAATATCGTCGATCATGATCCCCATGCCGCCATGTACATTGCGGTCAAACCAGCGGATCGGCCACGGTTTCCACATATCCAGGATACGGAAAATCACAAACCCGGCGGCGACCCACTGCCAGTCATTGGTCGGCAGCGCCATGAGCGTGATCCACATACCAATAAATTCGTCCCAGACAATGCTGCCGTGATCGTGCACGCCCATGTCTTTCGCCGTTTGATGACAAAGATAGACGCCGATACAGATCCCCAGCATCACCACCAGCGAATAGAGCTGCCAGGGCAAAAAGGTCATCAGATACCAGAACGGAATCGCCGCCAGCGATCCCATCGTGCCAGGAACGATTGGGCTTAATCCACTTCCGAATCCGACAGCAAGCAGATGCCACGGATTACTCATCTTCAGGCGACTTTTCGCGACATCTTTATGGCGTG
>OOAW01001072.1_pt1 | contig 14416 bp, 7 predicted proteins | sample 1671861 | NCBI WGS metagenome assembly OOAW01 (sample SAMN06348200, study PRJEB24527) | human gut metagenome | reverse complement strand
AAAGTCTGGGCTTTGCGCATAAAAAAAGGCTGTGTCAGCGTTTTGACACAACCTCTTTACGTTTTCTTCAGCGAGCTAATTTATAATATAATTCTAGGGATTCTGCTCCCAGCCTCCGCCAAGAGCCTTATAAAGTTGAACCACCGCAATCAACTCGTCACGAATGGCATTACTCAATCCGATTTGGGCATCAAAGTATCCACGTTGGGCATCCAACACATCCAGATAGTTGATGACTCCATTGATGTACTGTAATTGTGCCAGGTCCATGTAGCTCTTGGCTGAACGTTCCAGATTGGCACGAAGTTCGTACACTTCCTTAATCTTGTTGAAGTTGACAATCGCATTACGTGTTTCCTTGAAAGCTTCCAGTACGGATTTCTCATAACTATGTACTTCAGCCTCATAAGCAGCCTTTTTCGCTTTCAATGCCGCACGGTTCTTTCCCCAACCAAAGATAGGAGTTAATAAAGCTCCTTCCATAACTGCATAGGGAGATTTCAAGAGTTCCGACAAAGAAGTACTTTCACTACCGAAACCACCTGTCAGGGCAAGACGCGGGAACATATTCGTATAGGCCACTCCTACTTTTGCATTGGCAGCAATCAATTTCTGCTCTGCCTGACGAATGTCGGGACGGCGTTCCAACAAAGTAGACGGCAACCCTACAGGAAGTGTTTCCGGAGAATTAAACTCCTGAAGCAAACGGGAACGGGCTATCTTATTAGGATATTCACCCGCAAGATAAGCAATATCGTTCTCTTTCAGGGAGATTTTACGTTCCAAGTCAGGAACCAAAGTGGCCGTACGTGCCAACTCCACTTGTGCCTGTCGATAGGAAGTCTCGGAAGTCAATCCACCGGCAAACCGGATACGCGCCAGGCGCACCCCTTCTTCACGGGCTTTCAATGTCTGTTTGACAATATCAAGCTCTGTATCCAAAGCTACCAGTTCATAGTAAGCCTGTGCCACTTCAGCCACAATCGTCATCTGCAATGCACGTTGTGCTTCAATAGATTGCAGATACTCGGCAATGCTGGCCGAACGCGCCCAACGCAGATTTCCCCAAAGATCGACTTCCCACGAAACGAGGAATTGTGCTTCAAAGGTATCCGATCTCTTGAAAGCATCTCCTCCATGATTCTCGAGTTCGCGTTCCCCTGTCACTTTTCCTTTAATATCCGGAAGCAATGCAGCCGTAGAAATTCGTTTCTGCGCAGCCATTTCTTTCACACGGGCAGCAGCAATCAGCATATCTTTATTATGATCCAATGCACGCTCTATCAGACTTCTCAATGTAGCATCTGTATAAATATCCCTCCAGTCCTGGTCACCGAAGCTAACCGAATCCTGTGATCTTTCCAAGCTGTCGGGTAAATGAAGATCAGGACGGACATAGCTTTTCCCTACCTTGCAGGAAGTCAGTACTCCGGCAAGTAACAGGATAGCAATATATAGTTTCTTTCGTTTCATTATTTCTTATGTTTTAAGATTTTCGACTTTGTTTTATACACCATCACAAAGAAGAACGGCACAAGAATGATACCAAATACGATGGCAAATATCATTCCGAAAAATACACCTGTACCGATTGCCTGCCGGCTTGCCGAACCCGGACCACTTGCCAGTACCATCGGAAGCATACCGAGCACAAAGGCAAGAGAGGTCATCAGAATCGGACGGAAACGCAATTTGGCTGCGTATATGGCCGATTGCACCAAGTCTTCACCTTTATCTACCTGCACCTTTGCGAACTCTACAATCAAAATTGCATTCTTAGCGGCAAGTCCGACCAACATAACCAAGCCAATCTGGAAATAGACATCGTTTTCCAATCCGCAAACCCATACTCCCCAATAGGCTCCCAAAGCAGCCACAGGTAAAGAAAGCAACACAGCAATAGGCACTGTCCAACTTTCGTATTGTGCAGCAAGGAAGAGGAAAACGAACAAGAATACCAGTGCCATCACCATACCCGTCTGACCTCCCGCCTGCTTCTCCTGATAGGAAAGGCCGCTCCATTCCAGTCCGATATTATCGGGAAGATGATCGCGGGCAATCTGTTCCATGATCTCCATCGCCTGTCCGGAACTATATCCTTGCGCAGCTGCTCCACGAATAACGGCCGTAGTAAACATATTGAAACGTTTGATACTTCCCGGTCCTGTGGTATATGATGCATTTCCCAGAGAAGTCAATGGTACCATCGCTCCATTGGAGGCTTTCACAAAAAACAAATTAATATTGTCTTTGTGTTCGCGATAAGGAGCTTCTGCCTGAATATAAACCTTATATATACGGTTGAACATATTAAAGTCGTTCACATAAACCGAACCGGTATAAGCCTTCATGGTAGAAAACACATCAGCCAAAGGTACACCCAGCATCTTCACTTTGTCTCGATCCACATCAAAATAGAGTTGTGGGATTTCCGACTGCAAAGAAGATGACAAGCCCGCCAACTCTTTGCGTTTGGATGCGTAGTACATTAATGTATCTGTCGCGTCTACCAAATTATCAAAAGTGGCTTCTCCACGAGCTTCCAGCTGCATCTCAAAACCTCCCGAACTACCGAGCCCCGGAATAACCGGAGGAGTGGACAGATAGACTTTACATTCCGGATATTCCTCAAGATGTTTCTCTACCGTATGCATGATCTTCTCAATAGTGGTACTCTTCCGTTCCTCCCAAGGTTTCAGGATCACCGTCAGTTCTGCACGTCCCTGGTTACTTCCGACACGAGGACTACTTCCCGTTACATTCTGTATATACTCAATGTACGGGTTCTTTTCCAGATAAGCAATGGCACGCTCTGTCACGATACGGGTACGTTCCAGAGTAGCCCCTTCCGGCAGTTCCAATTCAATCTTGAAATATCCCTGATCTTCCACAGGTAAGAAACTGGTCGGAATAATGCGATGAATCAACATGATAGCAATCAACACCATACCAAAAGCACTCAAAACTCGACGAGGATGCTTAATTGTACGAGTTACGGCAGCTACATACTTATTACTACCGATACCCAGCCATTCATTAATCTTCCGGAAAACGATATTCTTTTTCTTCCCGCTATCCGGTTTCAGAATCAGCGAACACATCACCGGACTCAATGTCAGAGCCACGACCGTAGAAATAAGCACGGATACTACAATTGTCACCGTAAACTGGCGATACAACTGTCCTGTAATCCCACTTAAAAAGCTAACCGGGACGAACACAGCCGCCAATACCAGCGAAGTGGCAATCAAAGCACTGGCAAGTCCGTTCATCGCTTTTTTCGTAGCTTCATAAGGACTTAGGTGCTCCGTTTCCATGATATGTTCCACACCTTCCACCACCACAATCGCATCATCCACCACAATACCGATCGCAAGGATCAATCCGAGCAATGTCAGGATATTCAATGAGAAACCGAAAATCAACATGAATCCGAAAGTACCGATCAATGAAATAGGCACCGCCACTACCGGAATCAACGTTGCACGCCAGCTCTGCAAGGATAAATAAACTACCAGAACCACCAATACCAACGCTTCAAACAACGTCTTATATACTTCATGGATAGATTCGGAAATATAAGTCGTCATATCGAACGGAATCTCATAGCTCAATCCCTCCGGAAAGTTCTTACTAATCTCATCCATTGCCTCTTTTACTCTCTCGGCCACTTCCATCGCATTAGCACCCGGTAACATATAAATACCAAGCACGGCAGCATTTTCACCGTTGATACCACTCTCTGTATTATACGAAGAAGCTTCCAGCGATACACGTGCCACATCTTTCAATCGAATGATAGAACCATTCGCATTGGCACGTACTACGATATCTTCAAATTGTCCTACAGTGGAAAGACGTCCCTGTGTCGTGATAGGAATCGTGATATCCAATCCTTGTACAGGCTGTTGTCCCAGCACACCCGCTGCTGATTCACGATTCTGATCTTTCAATGCATTCTGCAAATCCTGTACGGTCAGTCCGAAGTTTGCCAGCTTATCCGGCTGCGCCCATATCTGCATGGCATAATAACGGCTACCGATATTGGATACACGTCCCACTCCGGGAATACGGCGAATCACATCGAGCACATTGATGGTAGCAAAGTTACTCAAGTAAATCTCATCGAACTTTGGGTCGGTAGAAGTCAAACAAAGCGTCATCAACTGACTGGGAGCCTGTTTTTCTACCGAAATACCATTCTGAATCACTTCCGCCGGCAAACGGGATTCTGCCAGTTTCACACGATTCTGAATCTCAACAGCTGCCAAATCCGGATCAGCAGATACATCAAAAGTAACTGTTGCCGAAAAACCTCCGGAGTTAGAACTATTTGATTCCATATAAAGCATCCCCGGAGTACCATTGATTTCCTGCTCAATCGGGGTAGCTACTGCCTGTGATACAGTAAGTGCACTCGCACCCGGATAAGAAGCACTAATCTTCACCACCGGAGGAGTAATCTGCGGGTATTGATCCACCGGAAGCATCGTCAGACCAATAATACCGACAATCACAATCACGATGGAGATTACAGCCGAGAAGACCGGCCTATCTATAAAAAAAGTAACTTTCATCGTTTATTCTCCTTTCGCGTTATCCTTCGTTCCGGTAGTGTTTTCTTTTACTCCGGTCACTTCATTTTTTGTCGTAGTTATACTGTCCCCAGCTTCGGCTTCCGGATCACTGACCCGTACTTTCATGCCCGGAGTCAACTTATGGAATCCTTCTACAACCACCATTTCTCCTTCTGCCAGTCCTCTTTCTACCACCACATTATTCCCGACTTCCGGTCCTAATTCGATAAAACGTTTCTCTACTGCATTATCCCTGCGCATGGTATAAATATATGCTCCACCCTTTTCGATGGTAACGGCTTTCATTGGAACAACGAGTGCTCCTTCACGAACATCCAGCAACAATTTCACCTTTGTAAACTGTCCCGGCAACAATACTTGTTTCGGATTAGGCATTTCTGCACGTACAGAGAAAGTGCCGGTTTGAGGATCCACCTGGGGTTCGGCAAAATCCACGTATCCTTTGAATGGATAGACTGTGTTATCTGCCAATGTTATGGTAATATTGGGCTGCCAGGAACGGGTAGAATCCTGCTGTCCCAAATTAATATTTCTTTCTTTACTCTTCAGATAATCGAGTGCCGTCATACTAAAATCAACCAACACCGTATCACTCTTCACAATAGTAGCAAGCAATGATTTTCCCCCGGGTCCCACTAACGTACCCAAATCCACATTTCTTTCACTAATGTGTCCCGACAAAGGCGAACGGACAATGGTGTAGCCCAGCTCCAATTCAGCCTGTGCCAAATCCGCCTCACTCATGGCTACCGTTGCCTCAGCACTTTCATAAGCAGCTTCCGCATTATCCAAATCCAACTGGCTTGCAGCATTCTGCTCAAACAACGGACGGATACGTTTTAAATCACGCTCCGCCTTCAAAGCCTGCGCTTCGTCTTTTTTCAACTGCGCTCTGGCCTTATCAGCTTTGGCACGATACTGGTCCTGATTAATGACAAACAAAACCTGATTCTTATTGACATATGTACCTTCGGCAAAAAGCATATTTTCCAGATAACCTTCCACACGGGCACGTACTTCGACGAACTGTTGGGCACGAATACGCCCCACATATTCCCCGTATATCTCTACGTCGTCTTTCACTACCGGTTCAACAATGACTGTCGGCATTTCCGGCGCAGCCTTCTGAGGTCGGGTCAGTATCCAGTACACACCCAACACAACTACCATACATATAATAGCAGCAATGGTTCTCTTTCTCCTCAGTTTCAACTCATGTTTCGAAAAGAATAATCTCATATCGAATCTTATTATTTAATTTAACTTATGTTTGTTCTATACTCTATTATGCAATTCATATACCAAAAATGCGCTACACACATTATTCGCTTACAATCAAAGCATTACATTTTTTCCTCTTTTTGTGGAAAGTGTGGAAATCCACCGTATTGTGTAGAAATTATCCACATTTCCGACTTTTGGAACATTTTTTTTAGTTCCCATTTCAACAACTAAACAAATTATGCTCTACATTTGTATTATATTAAACATCAACACTAGACCACATCCTAATGAAAAAACAAATCTTTTCAACATTAGTTTTATCAATTGGCATCTTATTGCCTTTTTCTTTGCATTCTCAGGAACAAAGAAAAAAGGTAGGTGTCGTTCTAAGCGGCGGCGGTGCTAAAGGAATGGCACACATCAAAGCACTGCAAGTGATCGAAGAAGCCGGAATTCCTATTGATTATATAGCCGGCACCAGCATGGGAGCTATCGTAGGCGGTCTTTATGCCATCGGTTATACTCCGGAACAATTGGATAGCATGGTACGAAAACAAGATTGGACATTCCTATTGAGTGACCGTATCAAAAGAAGTGCCATGTCATTAACAGATCGTGAGCGATCTGAAAAATATACAGTCTCTATTCCTTTCACCAAAACTCCCAAAGATGCCGCTACCGGAGGAATCATGAAAGGACAGAATCTGGCTAATCTATTTTCAGACCTTACCGTAGGGTATCATGACTCTATCGACTTTAATAAACTTCCCATTCCTTTTGCCTGTGTAGCAGCCAATGTTGTTAATGGAGAACAAATTGTATTCCATGACGGAATACTCTCTACTGCCATGCGTGCCAGTATGGCTATCCCCGGTGTATTTACTCCGGTACGGCAAGACAGTATGGTATTAGTGGACGGTGGCATTGTAAACAACTATCCGGCAGATGTTGTGAAAGCCATGGGGGCCGATATTATTATCGGAGTAGACGTACAGAATGCTCTGAAGAAGGCTGACAAGCTCAATAGCGTCCCCGACATTCTGGGACAAATTGTAGATATCACCTGTCAGTCTAACCATGAAAAAAATGTAGATCTCACAGATACCTATATCCGTGTCAATGTAGATGGATATTCATCCGCCAGTTTTACTCCAGCCGCCATTGATACCCTGATGCGTAGAGGCGAAGAAGCAGCAAAAGCCCAATGGGGTTCATTGCTTGCTTTGAAAAAGAAAATAGGAATAGCCGAAGATTATACCCCGAAACAACATGGTCCTTATTCTTCTCTTTCTAATGCGCGTACGGTTTATGTGACGGACATCTCATTTTCCGGTGTAGAGGTGGATGATAAAAAATGGTTGATGAAGAAATGTAATCTGAAAGAAAACAGCGATATTTCCACTCAACAAATAGAACAGGCCCTGTATCAGTTACGTGGCAGTCAGTCCTACTCCAGTGCCAGTTATACGTTGAAAGAGACACCTGAAGGTTATCACCTCAACTTCCTGTTACAGGAAAAATATGAAAGAAGAATCAACCTGGGCATCCGTTTCGATTCGGAAGAGATCGCATCTTTGTTGGTCAATGCAACAGCAGACCTCAAAACTCGTATTCCTTCCCGCCTGGCTCTTACCGGTCGATTGGGTAAACGATATGCTGCCCGCATAGACTATACGCTGGAACCAATGCAACAGCGTAATTTCAACTTCTCGTATATGTTCCAATACAATGATATCAATATTTACGAGGAAGGCGACCGTGCCTATAATACAACTTACAAATATCATCTGGCCGAATTCGGCTTCTCTGATGTATGGTACAAGAATTTCCGTTTCGGACTCGGTCTTCGTTTTGAATATTACAAATACAAAGATTTCCTGTTCAAGAAACCTGAAATTTCCGACCTGAAAGTAGAATCCGAACACTTTCTAAGTTATTTTGCCCAAGTGCAATATAATACCTATGATAAAGGACGTTTCCCTTCTAAAGGAAGTGACTTCAGAGCCGCCTATTCACTCTATACGGATAATATGGCACAATACAACGAACACGCTCCATTTTCAGCACTGAATGCTTCGTGGGCAAGCGTCATTCCTGTAACCCGCCGTTTCTCTATCATTCCTTCCATTTATGGACGTATCCTGATCGGAAGAGATTTTCCCTACCCGCTGCAAAATGCCATTGGCGGTGACGTACCTGGTTTCTATATTCCACAGCAATTACCATTTGCCGGGGTTACCAATCTGGAATTGATGGATAACACCATTATGATTGCATCTATTAAGTTCAGACAACGCATGGGAGCCATTCATTATCTTACACTGACGGGTAACTACGGGCTAACGGATAGTAATTTCTTCGATATATTGAAAGGCAAGCAATTATTCGGTGTTAGTGCAGGTTATGGAATGGACAGTATCTTCGGGCCATTGGAAATATCATTGGGATATTCCAATCAGACGGACAAAGGAAGTTGCTTTGTGAATTTAGGGTATTACTTCTAATGTAATACAGTATTTTCGAAAAGCAAAAGAGGAGACCGCTTCACAGTGACCTCCTCCTTCTATACTCTATATGAACATGCCCCAAAGGGTTTATTGGAAAAGGAGCATATTCAAAAGGGTTTTATCTTAAAATGAATAATTAAAAACTTATTATACTGCCATCAACTTGACAAACGGTATCAAAGTCATATCAACGATCTTCACAGACAGTTGATATTTGGGGAAATGTGCATCAAAATAAAATCTGATGCATGGGGCCAATTAGGTAAAGAAGTACCTCTGTACTTTTTTCTAATCGACTAAGGCAGGGATTCAATGCTACAAATGAATCTAAGCCCCTTACTATAAAACATCTTAGATACTACCACCCTTACCACCGCTATGTGTCGGATTATAAGTAACCGTTTTATATTGATGGTCCGTACCGGTATAACGAGTTGCTGTAATCGAAACAGACTTTGCAGTACCCTTAAACTTTACATTAGCCGTCAACGTGGTAGTACGGACTTTTGCATAGCAAGTATAACTCATGGTAGTATATCCGTTTACATTTACAGTGTTATAAACACGTTCAGTTTCCGTAATGCCAGATACCGATCCCATTAATGAGAACATACGAGTTTTCATGAAAGCAACCATTGCATTCACCGTTTTTGTATCGCTCTCACTAGTAGTAGCTCCTAATTGCGATTTAACTTCAGCAACAAGACCAGCATCATTCTTATCATAGTCCCAACCAGACTTTTCCTTATATTTCAGTTCAATACCAGTCACTGCTTTAGCATTCTCGCTATTATCACGACTAGCTTGTCCTAGAATATTAGTTGTCACAGTTTCATTACTAATCTTGCTATATACTTTATTCTCTATAGCATAAGCAGAGAAGTGATCGACTTCGGCTGTATATGCAGTGACAGCTCCACTTTCTGTAGTAGAAGATATATTTTTAATTACATTTCCATTATTATCTTTTGCATCCCCCCATTCTCCTGTATTTGGATTCTGATAAGTAAGTATCATATCAGCATCAGCGAATGTTATTCCAGGGATAGGATTAGGAATAGAAATCGTAACAGACTTCTTAAATTTCAAACCAGACGGTTCAAATTTAGCAGCAGCTAAAGGTATGCTTTTAGGTACATCTCTATTCACGTCCTCTGCCTTTACTTCAGTAGTTACTTCTTCAGGAGCAGGAACAAAGGTTGTCACACTAATGTTGACTTTACCATCTTCAACAATTCCTGCTTGTTGTTGAGATGCCTCAATTGCATCTTCCGGTATTGTCAGTTCGACTTTCACGAGCGGTTTATCCTCTACCACTTCTTCCGGAGCAACTTCTCCCGGCTTTTCAATTGCCTGATTCGATTCACTATTATCCTCTACTTTAGTTTCTCCTGTAGCCTCTATTGACACAGCAGTTTTCGGACTCTCCTTTGTCAAAGCCAGAGCTACCGTTACCACACTACGATTCTCTGCATTATTTGCAATGACAACTGACGTTTTCTGTGAAAGATATCCATTAGAAGACGCTTCAATACTATAAGTACCTGTAGCACTTTCTGTAACAGAGAACTTACCATTCGAGTCGGTTGTGTAATTTTTACTACCCACTTTTACCTTTGCCCCATCCATTGCTGCTCCTCCGGAAGTCACCGTCCCCATAATGTAATACTCTACAACCGGTTTCGGAGTTTCAACAACTTCCCCTTCTGCCGGTTTCGGATCGTCATCATCATCGTGACAGGCTACTGTCGCAAAAGTTAACATACCCAAGGCTATCGCCATGGCACCCACATAAAACCATTTTACACTTTTCATAATGTTCAAATTTGTTAAAAATACTAGTTTAAATATCAATCATGTTTCACTTCTCACTCGTTCTAATCAAATAATATCGAATATAATCCGGCTGCCAGAAGTGTGAATTCTCTGCCGACTTAGGTTCAACACTATAACTTTCGCCCAATGAACGATGAGCGTATTCATTCCCGCTACGCATATCATACTGAAAAGCAAAATATTCGGGAAGCATCACCCGTAACGCATGTCGCTTGCGTTTCTTTCCCGGTAACGGGATAGAAAAATTAAACCCTGCATTCGTTGCTCCATCTGTGTACATACCATATATTCCTACAATATATTCACCGAAATAGCGGGAAAGAGTTCCGCGTACTCCATAATCTCCATAAATAAAGCGGGCCCCTTCTACTTTCACCAAGGTATTCACTTCCGGCACATAATATCCTACGCTAATCTGTCCATTGACTCTTTTCCACTTACTCATTTTCCAGTCACTGCCATAGAAATGGGAAGAACCGGTAATTCCTCCTCCACCTTCTACCGTCCACCTGCCGTTTGCTGAAAAATAGCCGATTCCTGCAGCAAGTCCCTGACGGTCATTAGAGAAACTACCGCCAGTGAGGTATCCTTTCCAATGGTTAGCCAAGCGAAAATCCTGACGCAAAGCCATGAATCCCAAGCGAACGCAGTTCCACTTACCATCTTCATTACTTACAATAGGCAAAGAAACCTGCATCCGTAGCGAAGCTCCTTTCCATAATTGCATTTCCAGGGCAGGTTGCAACTCGAGTGCCGCCTTATACAACTTATAAGTTACATTATTGACTAACATCACGTTGGGATATATCACAAAATCGACCTTACCGAAAGAACTTTCTTTTCGTTTTACACCTTTCAGCTGACGCACAGCAGTTCCGGTAGAAGTAGTCATCCCCATCTTACGATACACTTCATCCAACGTACATTCACCGGACTGACATTTTTGAATCAAATCTGCAGGGATAGTTATACATAATTGTGGTAGGGCATTATCTAATATAAGTAGCTGCAAAGTCGGTATTTCCGGTATAGCAACCAAATGGCGTATAGCAATACCGATTCCATTATAAATACCTCTATAGGCAGAGGTCTCAAAAGCCGCAGTTATCGTGTCCCTTTTCTCCACAACTGAAATATTCTCCATATCCAACTCTTTCAGTGTCTCACTCACACGAACTGGCTGTGCCTGTAACAAAGAAATACCACAGAGAAAAACAGCAGTCACACTAACAATCCTTTTCATCTTCTTTTAATGTATTAATGTACATTCATACCGCAGACCAGCGGAAACACACGTAAATTCACGAGTAAACACATTGACGGACAAATGCTTCCAAAAGCGCATGGCAGCCCCCATATTCCATCTATGCGTATCATATTCCACCATCAATTTCAATTCTTTGCAAAAAGAAGGCGTGTAACGGACACCTCCGAAAGGTCCTTTATTAAATACCCGGCAATCGCCTTGATGAATATACCATCCGGCTGTGACAGCCAATTGATCTCCTGAACGAAATCCGATAGTCTTTGTCAACACACCATAATAAGCTCCCCAATATGGAGTCTTCTTCTCAGTCAAAAGATCATCTCCACCAATCACAACAGCCGGAAAATAGCGGCTTTCTTTTATTGGACGAATGCGAATCGTATTAGAACGGTCCTGATTATGATAACCCGTTCTGCCTGTGCCGGTTGTCATTTTGAGTAATGTCATCCGATAAGTGAATTCGATAAAAGAGAAAAGAGTCATATCTACAAAATAGTTCATGGTAGGAAAACTGAAAACCGATGGAGTAACTTGCTCGGGTAAGAAATTGACTCCTCCCATAAATGTACCGGTCTCCTGCATTTCAGCGGTAGGAATCATCAACTGTCCCGTTGTTCCCATGGAATATTGCGCATGAACCAGACCGCTCATCGGAATGAGTATCAGAAATAGAATACTACCTTTTAACGAAATAAATGGCTTATTCCTAAAAGCCGCTTTAGTTTGTTTCATCTTTATTTGTATGTTATACTTTTAAATAGAGATATTCTCAAAACTTTTTTGATTAATCCACTATTTTTACCTTATATAATTCTGTTACTTCTTAGGTAACAGTAAACACACAATCGAGACCAACCGGAATGAGAACAGAGAAAAACATCGACAATTACAGTGAGAGAAGAGCTTTTGCCTTTAGCGAAGGGGAAAATTCTTTTTAAAACAGGACATATAAATCATTGGGCATGAAGATATAATTATTTCATGTTCGGATTTTTTTTTGCCGTATGCATCAGATAAAACGAAAAAAAATGGGAGAATATTTGTTTGCTATTTATATTTTTGTCTATCTTTGCGTCATATTTGATTCCGTTACCTAAGAAGTAACAGATACATTTAAATGCTGATTATTAAAGTTTTGTCTATATATCACCTGCCTGCATTGCAATCTCTAACGTAAGATAAATTCTTTCTATTTACTTCTGTACGTTCTCTTAATCCAAAGCCTTTCAGATATATTTGTGTGGTTTTAATAGATTTGTGCCCCAACGATTCACTTATCATTTCAATAGAAACTCCGCGGTATTTGGCAGTAGTGGCCCAAGAATGTCGGAAAGTATATGAAGTGACAGGCGAATTTAAGCGCAACGCTCTCGCCAAATCCTTCAAACAATTATTAAATCTACGAAGAGCAGACTGATATTCCTTATATGCTTTTTCATCTTTTCGCTTCTTATCACTATGTAAAATATCGAATAAATAGTCGGGACAATCAGGAAGAGCAGGTTTATTGCTTCGAAGCTGATTCATCATCTCCTTTGCACTTTCGAGAATTTCCAGGCTCATTGGTGTTTTAGTCTTGATACGATTATATTGAAGCACATTCCGGTCTAAAGCCGACTTCTCTAAATGCGCCAAATCTGCGAATGACATTCCACAAAACTGAAACATTAAAGCGGCAATCGTCTGCGTACGACGCAAACGTTCGGATTTCGGATCCTCATATAGAAGTTTGTGTAACTCGGTCACAGACAATGCTTTCTTTTGCCGGATATCCACGCCTGTATAAACATCATGAAACAACCGGGGAACATAAGGGGCACTTCCCGCTTCTACTCCCCGATTATAGATACTACGCAACATACGCATATAAGTAGAAACTGTATTGAGCTTTAACCCGGACTCGTAAAGATGCTGTCCATAGCATCGTAAACACTCCCGGGTGACTTGCCTGAACGATATGTTCCATGTTCCACAAAACTTACTAAAAGAAAAAAGAGCATTCTTATAAACATGAGCGGTAGAATATCGCCCTTCTTTCCGCAAACGCTCAATGTACGCTCCGGCACATTGGCTAAATCCATTTTTATTAATTTTTTGCATCATTAGTTATTTTAGATTATACAATAAATTAAGAGAAAGAACAAAAATAACCTACTTTATGATTGCAGCTATTATAAAAAAGAAAAATAAGAGAAACACCGTCATTCACGTGAAAGTTATTCTTGTACTTCGGTGAGAAAACAAGTGAAACCGATACAAAAACGAGGGTATCCAAAGAGGGCTGTACAAAGCGCTGAAACGCCTGCCAGTAAAGGGGGAAAAGCCAACGAAAACCAGTAGAGTAAAGTAGAGAAGAGAAAAGTATTATTTCTGTTATAAATAATAGCAATAATATAGGGCAGAGAAAATGGCTTTGGTTGCTACCGCTGTCGGTCCGGATCACTTTGTCGGTGCCGTTTCTATTCCCGTGTCCCTCATGAGTTGTTCGTCCGGCAGATGACCGACTCTCGTCCGGCAGGTTGTTGATGCTCGTCCGGTGGGTAACGGATATTCACACGGTAGATAACGTACGTTTGTCCGTTAGGTAAATTCTATATTATTTCTCGAGCTACCGCTTCACTAAAAATAACATTTGGCCCATACATAACCAACATTGGTTAAGTAAGTGACTTACCCTATCAACTGTTGAACTAAATAAATTACTCATTAGTGATCCGAAATGAACTAAATAGGAATTTATTGAAACGCAGATTAACAAGTAAATCATATAAATACTATTCAGGATCACAATCAAACCGTTATTCCATCAATAATAGCCTGTGAAATTATTTAAATGAAGAGATAGAGTTAAGAAGATGAAGGCCTGAATAATGTTTTTCCCTATATTATTCGCTAGAATCAAAGAAAGTGCCTATCTTTACCGCAAGTATTTTTATTATTCACCATTAAATGTAAAGATTATGGCAAGTAGAAGAGAACTCAAA
>OOAW01001054.1_pt1 | contig 14671 bp, 22 predicted proteins | sample 1671861 | NCBI WGS metagenome assembly OOAW01 (sample SAMN06348200, study PRJEB24527) | human gut metagenome | reverse complement strand
GGAGGTGGAGACCCGTGTGACCGACGAAACCCTGCGCCGTATCCGAAAAAAGCTGACGCAATCGGGCAGCACCGTCAGCGTGAGCACCATATGGGGCTTTGGCTATAAGCTGAAGGGAGCAGAGCGCACATGAAAAACATCAAGCTGCGGATCGTGTACCTGATCCTTTGCTCGGCTCTGCTGCTCTTTGCACTGTTCATACTGGCGGTGAACCTCATCATACCTGCACACTTTGTGCGTGAGGCAAAAAAGGCGCTCATCAGCGAGGCACAGTACCAGAACCGCACCATCCCCTATACCGACGAAGGATCCTTTTTTGACGATGAATGGAATGACACGGAGGAGCACTTCCTTACGCCAAGCATCGTATTTTTAGAGCTGGATAATGCCGATCAATCAAGTGGTTGGAACAGGGACGCATATCGTCTGGAGAAAAAACTGCTGGAATACTGTAAGGGGCGGGATCTATCGCTCAACCAATGCTATACCTTCAAAACGGACAAGCATCACCTGATATTCATGTCCGTGCAGGAGGAGCAGGACGATTGGGGAAAGCCGTACGCCTATATCATGTACATAGACATCGGGCCCATCACCCGCTATATCGTGACGCTGAACTGGGCGTTCTTTGCGGTGCTGCTGGCGATCTCCTCCGTCATGTGCCTGCTGGGGTTCCGGTTTGGCAGGGATATTGAGAAGGAGGCGGAGCGGCAGCAGACCTTCTTCCAGAATGCCTCCCACGAGCTGAAAACGCCGCTGATGGCGATACAGGGCTATGCGGAGGGCATACAGGCGGGCGTGATGGACACAGGCAGCGCGGCGGAGGTGATCCTGGAGGAGAGCGACCGCATGACGGAGCTGGTGGAGGAGCTCCTGGACATCTCGAAAATCGATATGGGGCGGCAGCAGCTTGCCCTTTCCGAGATGGATATTCGGGAGCTGCTCTACGACAGCATACGCGCCGTGGAATCGGCAGCCGCTGCCAGCGGCATTACCATCGCGCCGGACTTCTCTGAAGAACCCATCATGGTCAAATGCGATGACACGCAGATGCGCAGGGCGGTCACGAATATCCTGACCAACGGATTGCGATATGCCCGCAGCGAGCTGCGCCTGACCTGCCGCGCAGACAGGCGGCAGGTGACGATACGCATACAGGACGACGGGGACGGCATCTCCGAAGCGGACCTGCCGCACATCTTCGACCGCTTCTATATGGGGCGGAGCGGAAAATCCGGCATCGGCCTTGCGCTGACCCGGGAGATCATCCACCTGCACAAGGGAACCATCCGCGCCCGCAACGGGGACACCGGTGCCGTTTTCGAGATCTCCATTCCGGTGAGCAGATAAGAAGATCACCGCGCCGCCTTTGAGCGTCCCTCTTGTAAAAAGGACGGGCCTGGAAAGAATCTTTGCTGGTGCCGGGCGGAGAGTTTCCCGTGATTTCCTCTTGTGCCCACATTGTCAGAATGGAGTACATCTATGGACTGCAAAGCAAAAAAATATCTGCATATTTATGACTGGAACTACTGGTGGGGCTATTACCGCTGCTGTAAGGACTGGGAACCTTTCCATGCGGCGGAGTTTTCTCTTTCCGAGGACGAGGCAGGAAAGGCACCCTTTTTCCACTTTGATTTCCATAACCTCCCTGCCCTTCATCAGACCATTCTGGACGGTGAGTTTGTGGAGCCGGATAATCCGGATCATCCGCACTTTCTGGAGCAAGCAAGGCGGCTCAGAAGCGGTGAACAGGACTGGTTCGTCGGGGCGCTGTACTATCCGCTTTTTTCACCGGAGATGCATTTCTGCAACGCCTCCGTCCGGAGTGGCATCCCGCTGACACAGCTGCTTTCCCCGTCTGTACCGCCCTATTACGGGGTGATCTTTCTCCGGGAGGAGCGCCCCCTCACTCCGGAGGTGCTGACGCATTGGGCGGAGACTCTGTCCCAGCCCCTGTTCGGCCAGCCGTTTTCCTGCACGCTTGCACAAGTTCCCAGCCGGCAGGAGGCGATGGAGCAGTTTGAGAATGAGATGCGGCTGATGCGATGAACGAGCGCCCGCCGCGATGTCCGGCGGCAGCTGCAAGGCCCCCAACGCCCTGCGGTTGCAGAATTACTTACAACGGAGAAGATGTATGACATTTGAAATTCACAGCGACATCACAAATCGATCTATGACCATAGCCGCCCGCGCGATGCGCAGGGTGCTGCGGCGAAAGAGAAGCATTGTTTGGACCATCTTCGGCTGGAGCGTCTTTGTATTCAACGCATTGCTGCTGATCCCATTCGATGGAGAGCCTTTTGTGCTTGATGTCAGGACGGTGACTTCCCTGCTGACAGAGGTGATGCTGCTGTCCGTTCTGCTGTTTCAGGACCGATTCAATGGCATGATCGCCCGCCAAAACGCGCTGGCGGGCACAAAGGAATATCATGTCGCATTCGGTGAGGATTCCTATACCGTCGTTACGGCGGCCACCACCTCCACGTTCCACTATGAGCTGATCGACGCACTGGCTGAGTCGCAGGACTACATCATCCTTCTGATGAAGAAACGCTATGCGCAGCCTCTGGACAAGCGTACTCTTACCGGCGGGACGGTGGAGGAATTCAAACGATTCCTTGAGGAGAAGGTCGGAAAGACGTTCCGGCGTGTGAAATGAACGAATTTTCGGCTACTATGTGACCCACGCAATCCTTGTTGTCTGCGGCCTGAGTCTGGCGACGCTGGGCTTTTACCGCCCCGACCCCAAGAATATCCCGCGGATCCTCAAGACCTTTGGTTTGCTTGCCGTAGGCGCGCACCTTATCAATCTCCTTTTACGCCTCACGCTCTGCCCAGAGGCGAACTACTTCTTCACCTACGGCGCGGAGATCGGTGTGCTCAAGCTGTTTTGGCGTATCATCCCGGCGCCGCTGCTTTACGGGCTGCCGGCACCGCTGATTCTTGCAGGCTATATGTACGCAGTCTGTGCGTTGTCCCGCCTGACGCAAAGGGCGGAAGAAGTGCCTTTTTCATAGATTGGATAAGTTCCGCAGCAAAAAACAGGAGGATAAGACATTGCTGGATAGAAATGTAAGAGGAATCGGAATCGCTCTGTGCTTATTGACTCTCTTTATCTTCCTGTCCGGGTGCGGTTCATTGAAGGATGACACTCTTCTGACCGTCAATGCAGTGATCACGGAAGTTGATACAGGAAAGCAAACCATAACGGTAAAAGACGATGCCGATGAAAACACTTTAGGTGAAGAATGTCTGATAGACTGTTCGTCTACTCCTATGGTCTATTGCGACTTTGCCACGCAGAAGGTTACAAGGATTTCTTTTGAGGAATTACAGGTCAATGATAAGGTTATTGTGAGTATCAGAAGCTCGGAAATGGAGAGCTTCCGAAGCGGCGGCGGGGAAAATACAATCAAGGTCGAACAATTGCAGTTGTATACGCAAAGAGCTGCTGGATGAGCCTCTGCTGTCCACTACTGTATTTGGGCTTCGAGATCGAACCGGAGAGCATGAAGTGGGTCATCCAGCACATCAACGCTAACATAGTCGAAACGGACTTCTTCGAGACCTGCAGCACCTCTTATGCCAATAGCATGGTACTGTGGATAATCTTGTGAGGATACGCATATGAACAATCAAAATAAACAGCTGTATATCGTAATCAGCCAGACCGGAACACTTCTGTCCCGGATCCTTAAACAAATCACCGGCGCAGAATATAACCACGCCTCCATCAGCCTGTCCAGAGATTTAGAGAGGATGTACTCTTTTGGCCGCAGGCATCCCTATAATCCGTTTTGGGGCGGCTTCGTGATAGAGTCGCCCCGTACCGGTACCTTCAAGCGTTTTTCCGAAACCAAGGTGTTGGTTCTGAGTGTGAGTGTCACAGAAGAACAACACGCAGAGCTCAAAGAAATGCTCGATGTGATGTGGAAGCGGAGGAGGAAGTACAGTTACAACTATATTGGCTTATGTCTGGCATACTTCCATGTTGTCTGGAAGCAGGAGGACTGCTATTATTGCTCAGAGTTTGTCGGAGAGCTTCTCACAAAAAGTCGGGTTGACGGCATGGAACAGCTACGTTCCTCTATCATACAGCCGATGCAGTTCCTTAGAGTGCCGCACACACTGCTCTACTGCGGAAAACTTCGCGAATATGTGAGCAACACCTGTTCCGAGGGCATATGTGAAGATGCAACGAACCGCACAGTGCATAGGCGACTGCCATAACAGCAGATAAGGGAGCGCGTGGTCGAGTATCTGCAAAGGTGTGGTTTTGATCCGCCGACGTGGCTTCTGCTTTTTGCCGTCATAATGGATATTCGTCCTGGATATGTTGACCACAGGGGGTGTGTTCCTCATACACAAGCCCTGTGGTCATTGAATATCTTTGTAGGCTTGGGGACGGTCGTTTCAACCGTGTGTACCCGCTTCCTTGGCCGGCGACCATGGAACTGGACCAGATTCCTGTGGAAATACCTGGACAGATAAGATGGGCTGCCGTGGCTTTGGCGTTGCTTACTGTGCCCCGGTTTCTTTCATGCTGATTCTATTACGAAGATAAAAAAACAGCGGCACAGAGAGTTGCTCTGTGCCGCTGTATGCTTTATACATTGTATAAAAACCTTACATGCTATCTGCTCTTTTGCCCTGTCTGAGTGAACGGCAGATGACATACCCTGCCGGAGCAATCATAATCAGAATAAAAATGCTGATCAGTTCATTCACTTCGGATGGCGCAAAGCCCTGCAGCATAGTAATGAGGTTGTTTGCGAAATGCACGAGAATGGGAAACAGCAGGTTCTTTTTCTTCTCGTAAAGGATTCCTGCGGCAATACCCATGAAGGTGGCATAGGCAGCCTGCACGATATTCAGGTGATAAACGCCGAAGAGTACAGATGATATTAGAATCGCGGCCCAAACGGGGGTGAATTTCCGCATGGAGCGAAGTACAATGCCGCGGAATAGAATTTCTTCTACAACAGGTGCAGCAATCACCGCAATCATAAATGTTCCAAATGCATTTCCGCCGGCAATATTTTCAGCACCGGCGTTTATTGCCTCAACGCTTTTCTGCAGCGAGGGAAGCTGTTCTGCCAGCATGATCCAAAGACCGGAGATCCCGCAAATGCCAAATCCCACGACCAGACTGCCGAGCACATCTTTAAAATTTGTCGCTGTGCGCGGTTCGCTTATATCTTTCCTCCAAAGCAGTTTATAGAGGGTGAAGAATACGAGGATAAGGACGACGTAAATCAGAATCTCGCCCCAATATGAGTATTTCATAAATTGCTGTGGGGAGATATGAAAAACATCCAAAACAAGTCTTTCCACAAGGAAATACAACAGGTTGGACAGCCAAAAATGCAGTGCGATTGCAAGAATGGGAATAGCGAAATATCTTTTTTTCATCATAGGTCAATTTTTTCTCCTGTCTGTATTTTTGAGGGGACTGCAGCAGTATAACAGATTTAACTTAAAGTCTTCGTTAAGGGGCGAAGCCGCAATCTTTCGGAAGCGGCATCGCAAAAGGACACTGTTTATCTTCCCTGTCGAACCTTTTGACCTTCCTCTAAAAGATGTTTTCCTCATAGTTGGTGACATGCTGAATTTGGCATTAGGCTCCTTGCCTTCTGCAAAGCTTTTGAAGTTCAAACAGAAAATACCCACAGCCAAAGCGGCTGTGGGTATGATCAAATCAGATTGTACGAGCTGACGCTATCTTGTCAATCTCTGCAGGTTCGTAGTTGCGCTCTCCTTCTGTAAAAGCCCAACATTCTGCCCGGTGTATCCGCACTTGCCGATACACTCGAAGGGGGGCTCCTTATTGCGTAGAAGGAAGAAGGCTGTCCGACTCCGGCGTTTTGAGAAGAAAATGGCTTTTGTGAAAGTCAAGCAGGCCCTCATCCCGCATTTTGCCAAGTTCCATGGACAGTCCGCTGCGCTCCACGCCGAGATAATCCGCAAGCTGCTGGCGGGAGAATGGAATGTCGAATTCATAGCCACCCCGGCGCTGCGCCCAATGTCACTTAGTTAGCAAGTGACATTGGGCGTTGGAGGTGGACGAAGGATTACACATTATCCAGACCTTTGAGCCGCATCCGCTGTATGCTGTCATGGAGGGTTTGGGCTACGAGCACCACACCGAACAGCGGGGTGAGGCGGAGTTCCATGTCTGGTTCTGCCGTGTGGAGAAGAAGGAAGGCGACAGCCCCGCTCCCTTCAAGCCGCTGGCTCTTTTGAACTATCCCATGATCGATGAAAAGCTGGGGCAGATTGCCGTGGATTTCTGGGAGACCACATGGCAGAGCGAGAAGCGCGTACTGCCCTACGAAACGCGGCTGCTGCTGTCCCTGACTAACGCTGTGGGTGCGGGCCGGATGAGGCAGGCGGCGCGGGAGCTGGTAAAGGCATATATCCACGGTGTGGAGAGCGCCGCGTTGGACGACGTGTTCGAGCTGCTGGCATGGAATCAGGGCATCGGCTTTTTCAGCAGTGAGATCGGCCCCTCGACGCTGTTTCAGGCGTACAAGCTCATTAAAAACGGTGAGAAGCAGGGCAAGTCCCGGGAGGATATCTGCAGCGCGCTGCGCGAGAAATTCGGGGAGAAGAACCCGGAGATGCAGGTCCTGAACTAAAAAGCAGAGACCTTTACAAACGGCTGTGCGGCTGCGTCCTTGGGTTGCTGCTGTATACCGTCCTGCGGCCCGGTCGCGGCAAGAGACAGGACTGTGACAGGGCGGAGTGAGCCCTGATTCCACTGAAAGGAGGAAACGCGATGTATCGAAGATTATTGGCACTGCTTTTCGCAGCAGTGCTGCTGCTGAGCGGCTGCGCCGCCGGGAAGCAGACTGTGCCGAAGGAAAAGAGCGGACAGGAAGCAAACATGGACGGAGCGGCTTTTGACCGGTCTGACGAGGAGATCACCTATATGGATACCACGGAAAATGTCATCTATCTGGCGGGCGGCTGCTTCTGGGGCATGGAACAGCTGATGCAGTCCATCCCCGGCGTCATCGACGCCGAGAGCGGCTACGCCAACGGCACCTGCGAGGCGGACGCCGATTACAAGACCGTCTGCAAGGGAGAGACCGGTTTTCGGGAGACCGTGCGGGTGGAATACGACCCCGAGCAGGTGAGCCTCGACGCGCTGCTGCTGGCTTACTTCTATGTGATCGACCCCACGGTACAAAACCGGCAGGGCAACGACCGGGGTAGCCAGTACCAGACCGGTGTATACTTCACCAACGAAAGCGCGAGAGAAACGGTGAAGCGCATCGCGGAGATCGAGCGCGGCCGCAGCGAGAAATTCTTTGTGGAGATCGGCCCGCTCAAAAACTACTATCCCGCCGAGGAATACCATCAGAATTACCTCGAAAAGAATCCGGACGGCTACTGCCACATCCCGCGCGAGGAGATGGAGCTTTTTTCCCGGCTGCGCATCGACCCGGGCGACTATCAGAAGCCTGCGGCGGAGTCCATCCGGGACAAGCTGACGGCGGAGAAGTATCGTGTTACGCAGGAGAGCGGCACGGAGCGTGCCTTCACGGGCGAGTTCTGGGACAAGTTTGAAAAGGGCATCTATGTGGATGTCGTGACCGGTGAGCCGCTTTTTCCTCCACGGATAAGTACGAAAGCGGCTGCGGCTGGCCTGCCTTTACAAAGCCTATCGAGGGCCCTGCCGTGGTGGAACTGGAGGACCTGAGCCACGGCATGCGCCGTACAGAGGTCAGAAGCCGTGCCGGAGATTCTCACCTCGGTCATGTGTTCACCGGCGATCCGGAGTCCCCCAATGGCGTGCGCTACTGCATCAACAGTGCGGCTCTGCGCTTCGTCCCCTATGAAAAAATGGAGGCCGAGGGCTACGGATACCTCCTGTATCTGTTTGAGAAATGATTTCAGGTGCATACACATCAAGCGAAAAAGCAGGACGGCTATTCTTCAAAAGAATAGCCGTCTTTTTCTGGGAAGACAGCGAATGGGGCGCGGTTCAACACATTTGAGAAATCCCTTCGCTATGTCAATTCGTTTGATGTGACGGCTCTGATCGAAGCCATCTACGATATGGTCAATCAGAATCAGGCGGTGTGTCGAGTCCTGATTTTGGAGAATACAAACTCAACTGTCCGTATGCGGATGATTGCCCTGGCCAAGGATGACAGTATTGCCTACTGGCGGAAAGAACTGCCCAATGCCAGTGAAACAGATCTTGAGATGATGTATACCCATCTGCCAAATGGAATGATGCATATCGTCGTGGAGGGCTATGACAAGTACAGCAAGGATGAGATAATACGCTTTGTCAGCCGCGTGGTGAAAGCCAGCCTTTCGCTGTTCCAATCGCCCCAAAGACCTCTTGCTTAACATAGACCTTATGCTAGAATGGTATAATAATCTTTGAAAAATAGTCGATGGTCAAAGGAAAGGATGGAGCAGATTATGAAATCATTTCGGCAGACAATGCTGGCTATATGTGTTATTCTTATCGCTTCCGCATTCGCGGGCTGCGGCGCGGACACTGATTTGCCGGATAAGTGTCCGGCATTGGAAAGGATCGAGTACACAAACCTGAACGACAGCGGATCAAGGAAACTTTTGAAGGAGCTGCTCTCCGACGCAGGCGTGTCAGATGGGCGTATTCAGGGCTTTTTCCGCCGTGTGGACCGCTTTAATGACAGCGTGAAGCAGGAATGGCTTACGGATGGCTTTGAGGAATCGGAGCTGCTGTATACGAAATATGACCCTTACGCAATGCAGGACGAATGGACGGCGAAGAACGGAATGTTCCCGGGCTATAACTGCCGGATCACCGCCATGAGCCTGTTTGGGGACTTCCTCTCCGTGAGCGCAGACTTTCAAATCAATGCCGATGAAGATGTGCTGTTTGTGGACGAGGAAGCGCTAAAAATAGATCCCGATGCGCTGGGCGGAAGCAGCCTTGCAGATTTCCGCGCACTGTATTCCTCCATGAAGGCGGAGGATACCACGGAGATCAAGCGTCATGTGCAAACCGTACAAGAGGAATGGGCTTCCCGCGGCGTTGCCTTTCGGGAGAATGAAAGAATCCGTCTCATCACGGTATTCTTCCACGATAAGCCGACCGAGGAGGAATCTCTGCTGTTTGTCGGGCATGTTGGCGTACTTTTGACGGCGGAGGACGGGACGCTGTACTTTGTAGAAAAGGTTGCCTTTCAGGAGCCGTACCGGATGCTGCGCTTTGCCGACCGAACGGCATTGAGCGATTACCTTATGGGGAAATATGACACCTCATGGGGACAGGATACGGCGAGTCCCTTTATCATGGAGAACGACAAGCTCATGGACGGCTGGCGTCCAAACCCGGATAACAGAAGCTCCGCGCACGGCTAAGGACTGCGCGTTGCTGCCAATATCAAAACTCCTCGACCGGAGTCGAGGAGTTCCGTAATCGCTCTCTTGCCGGTACGGTGTACCCGGTTTTGTGGCTGGACGCACTGTACGAAAAAGTTCGTGTAGATGCCAGAATTGTCAGCATGGCGGTGCTTATCGTATGCGGTGTGGACGAAAATGGACATCGAAACATCATCGCCGTTGAACCTATGGCCGAGGAATCCAGAAGTTCCTATGTTCGTCTGGTGACAACGTATCTCATGGAATACGCTGAGGACTGGTCTGTCTCCAGAGCTTATCTCAGCCAGGAATCCATTGCGGCAACTCTGCTCGTTGCTTCCTAACTTCATTTTTTCAGGAGTCCTTTTTGCGAACATTACTTGACGCGGTCCCGCCGTGCAGCTGAAAAAACGGGGGCACAGGGATTCCACCCGTCAAGTCGGATTTGCATCATCAAATCCGTTACTTGTCAGACCATACCACACCTTTTCTTCTCCATAAACAAAACCCTGGAGCACACAGCAGGATTTCAGGCTGTGTACTCCGGGGTTTGCTGCTTGGATTGGCGTTCATAAAAATGTTCAAAAGTGTTTGTCAGTTTTTGCGGTCAAAGGTTGTAGCCCATTCGTGAGGGAGCTCTTCCTTTTTAGCAGGTAACAAATCATCAACCGGAAAACTTTTTTATTCATACTTCACGGCTCCATCTTCCTGACAGAAAGGAGTAAGAAATACACGGTCTGAATGAATTCCTGCATCAATAAAAAGATGTAACGTTATAAAGTTACACAGTTTTAACGTTACAACTGCACAGGTATATCATAAGAGTAACGCTGGAACTTTATATGCAGGAAATCCCGACGGAAGCTATGGTATTCAGGCGGAATTTTGTGTTTGATATTAAGGCAACATACACTGGTGAATAGCTGTTATGCGTCTGCGGTTGCAGTTTCTCCTTTTTGTTATGCTGGTCAGAGTGTAAAGTTATAAAGTTATAACGTCGCAAAGTTACAGCGTTTCGCTCTGCTCACCCGCCAGATACCGTTTGAGAAGAAACGCGCAAAAGTACGGGAACGTATAAATATCGTCACTGAACCCGATATTTCCGGCGGTAAATTTGATGCCATAGTGAATATCCTCATACTTATCACTGGTGATGAGCGTGCGGAGAGATTTCGCCGTGCATCTCTGGGCCTTGACCTCGACCGGAATGAGCGCGGATGCCGTGCGGACGAAGAAATCCTGCTCGAGCGTGGAATCCTCGCGCTTGTAGTAATATAGCTGATACCCGGCCTTGACGAGCGCCTCCCCGACCACATTCTCATACAGTGCGCCCTTGTACACGCCGAGGTTTTTGTTGGCGCGCAAGTCCTCCTGCGCCTCCTCATCGAGCATGGCAACGAGCAGACCGCTGTCCGCAAAATACAGCTTGTACTTTGTCTCGTCGTAATTGCCCTTGAGCGGCAGTTCCGGGAAATTCAGGCAGTAGCAGATGTTGACCATGCCGGCATCGTTCAGCCACTCAATGCAGCCGCGGTAATCGCGGAAACGCGCACCGGACGCGACCTTGGAAATCTGGAATTTCTTGTTGTCTTTGGCAAGCTGCACCGGGATGTGCTGAAACACATTCAAAATGCGGGTCTGGTCCATGCCGTCCGCGTATTTGCGGATGTCCTCTTTGTAGTCGGCGATCAGCTGGCGCTGGGTTTCGAGTGAGCCTTCAAACGTGCCCTTTTCGATGAATTCGCGGACAACGGCAGGCATGCCGCCGAGAATGCAGTAGTTAAGGAACAGCTCGCTGCAGACCGACATTTCCAGTTCGTTGAACGGCGTCAGTGTGCGCATGTGCGTCAGCATATCGTCGATAAAGGCGTTGTCGTAGCCGCCGGCCCACAAAAATTCCTCAAAATCCAGCGAGAACATCTCGTAATCGGTCTTGTAACCGACACTGTTGCTCTCAATCTTGCGGTAGTTAATGCCGAGCATGGAACCGCTGCAAATGACGTCGAACCGGCCGTCGATCTTGAAGAATTTGAGCGCGGTCGCAATGTCGGGAAATTCCTGTAGTTCATCGAAGAAAATTAGGGTTTCGCCCTCAATAAACCGCTTAGAAGGGTCGATACGCGAGATATTTTTGATGATATCTGCCGCTTTGTAGCCGTCCGCGGTGATCATTTTGTACTTTGGCTCCTCCACGAAGTTGATCGTGATAACGCTCGTGTAGTTCTCTGCGGCGAAGCGCTGAATGGATTCGGTCTTGCCGACCTGCCGCGGCCCTTTGACGATAAGCGGCTTTTTATCCGGATTTGCTTTCCATTCTGACAGAAAAGCGTCGATTTTGCGTTTTAGATAGAGCATTTGGTTTCACCTCTTATGAGGGTATTATATCCCGATAGAGGAAGAAATGCAATCATTCGCACAAAATTAAAGCGAGAATTATTAGTTTATTCACATTTTATGAGCGAGTTATTTCGGCAAAATCACATTTTAAGTATTTGATACCGCTGCTGCACATCAGGAGTGTCCGCTTGCACAGTTAAGACAACACCGCATCGACCAGCCGATAGCAGGTAATCCCGTCCTGATCCTGATACGACCGGAACTCCCCGGTGACTGTGATGTCCTCGACCGGCTGACCGCAGGCGCAGAGCGAGAGCGCCAGAACACCGGAGAGCAGCGCGCAAAGCGTTTTTCTCATGCCGATGCACCGCCTTTCAGCCGTCCCGCCAGCGTAAACAGGCCGAACGCCGCGATATCCACCGCAACGACGGTCGAACCGACTGGCGTGCCCGCCAGAATGGACAGCAGGATACCGCACACCGCGCAGAACACCGACAGCACCGCCGAGCAGAGAGGAGCACAGCGCGATGAGCACGCCCTTACCCCTGTATTACCCATATTTAATTCGAGAGCTTTACCTTGAAGGAAACGAGCGTAAATGTGCAATCGGTTTCCGCACCGAGCATGATCATGCGGCACAGAAGATGCACCACTGCCGCAGCGGCAGCACAGACAGCCGTAGCAGTGCCAAGGCTGTTCAACAGGTTTTCGCAGAGGTTGATCTGGTGGCAGATGGCGCAGTCCGCGCCGGTGCAGTCATGGTCGGCCTCTGCGGTGATGAAGATAAGAGGGCACAGCATGGCAGCCAGCAGCAGCACCGCCAGCAGGATTTTCGCAATTCTGAGATGCTTTTCCATGTTGTGTCCCTCCTTTGATAACGTGATAACGGTTTTATTTGCGGCAGCTTCTGCACACGCCGAACAGCACGGTTTCGCCGCAGTTGAGCGAAAAACCCTCGCGTTCGTCCAGCTGCGCGGTGAGCCATGCGGCAGTTTGCTCGGACAGGTGAAAGGTCTGTCCGCATTGGGTGCAGGTCATGTGCAGCACGCCCTTGCACGGCGCGGCATCGGTATATTGATAGAATACCTCGCGTGTGCCGGGTCTGGCACAGCGGCGCACTTCCCCTCGGCTTCAAGTGCCGCAAGATTGCGGTAAACTGCGCTCAGGCTGATCTTTTCAGCGGCGAGCGCCTGCGCGATCTGCCGGGTGGACAGATGCTCGTCCGGGTGTTCGCTCAGATAGTGCAGCAGCGCCTTTCGCTGCTGGGTGCTGTATTTTGGCATAGCTGCCCCTCCAATCTGCGAACGATTCGCAAATTATTAAACACAGGTTTTCGGTTTGTCAATATGCGAATGGTTCGCAGATTGTAAAATGCTGCCGCCGTTTTTTCTCCCGGATGAGCGTGGACTTGCTGATGCCGGTCAGCTTGACGACCTGCGTATACGAATGGTTTTCGAGGAGTTCCATTGCGTGGTCAAGCTGTTCGGTGTCGAATTTCGGCGGGCGGCCCTCGCGGAAATCGGGGTCGGTGGCGCGCGCGACCGCCTTGCCCTCCTGCGTGCGCTGCACGATCATGTCGCGCTCGAACTGCGCGAACGACAGCAGCACGTTGCGCAGCAGCGTGTTGACCGAGTCGTTGGACAGGATGCCGAGGTTCAATACGTTGATGGTGATGCCCTCGTCGATCATGTCGGTGATCATGCCGGACGCCTGCGACACCGACCGCGCCAGCCGGTCGAGCCGTGTCACGATCAGCACATCGCCGCGCCGCAGCTGCGCCCGCAGCCTGTCCCATTCCGGTCGGTCCATCTTGGTGCCGGTGAACGTGTCCGTGTAGATTTTTTCCGCGCCCGCCGCCGTCAGCGCCGCCTGCTGCGCGTCCAGACTGTTGCCGTCGCGCGCCTGCGTTTTGGTGGATACTCTCGCGTAGCCAAATGTCATGTAAATTCCCCCGTTTTCCCGGTTTTGACACCGCGAGTTTTGAATATATGTTTTGATACATCTATTATAACTTATGACGCTGAGTTTTGCAACCAGTGGCGAAACTTTGAAGGTTTTGAGACAGACCGACACCAACTCGTGCTCCTGCGGGGGACAGCAACTCGAGCACGATATGATCATACAGCGCACACAGGAGGACAAGGCCGTCGCGCGCGCCACCGCCCCCGATTCCCGTGAGAACTGCCCACTTAAGTTCGACACCGAACAGCTCGACTACACAATGGCGCTGCTCAGGACTGTTCCTACGCACAGGTCGTTAAGCTGGCTGGTATCCGTAAGTCTACACTCATTCGGGCAAGGAACAGGAGAAAGGAAAATAAAGGCGTAGCTTTATAGATTATGACTTTATTTCCAAAGCAGCGCAGCATACAGTCTTTCCGTATGCTGCGCTGCTTTAATATGGTCTCCCTTGGGCAATACCACTGTCCCGTAGCGGTACGATTGGGAACGTTGGAGCGTCAGACCCGACCGTTTTTCCAAAGAGAAATTAGATTTAACGAAGTAGCCCTGAACTGCAGAGTATTCCCGCAGATCCTTAGTCTTCGCGTTGTTATATACTTTATTATAACTGAAGAAATCAACGTTTTAGTGTTTCGGCACGTTTACAGCAGCTTTAACTGCCTTATGCCCTATGTTGTAGCCAAGACATGTGATATCCATGCTGAGCGGATCGTCCTTGATAATCTATACAACGCTCATCACCACATCGTCGTTGGAGGAGAGAACAACATCGATGTCATCCGGATGCATCTGTATTACGGATTCTATGGAGACTATTGCTTTTTCGGTCAGATTATTGCGGCACTGCATTCAACACTATTGGCTTTAACGTCTGACATAATTCTGCTGAAGTCATTGGTCAGCATTGCACTTGCTAGAGTCCTTGCTTAAAGATTTTTGCTTGATTTTATCAGATACCTGCGGTTTTCTTGATATACTCGCGTGCCATCTTGGCATACTCGAG
>OOAW01001043.1_pt1 | contig 14835 bp, 14 predicted proteins | sample 1671861 | NCBI WGS metagenome assembly OOAW01 (sample SAMN06348200, study PRJEB24527) | human gut metagenome | reverse complement strand
CCATAGTAGCCTGCAACCAGCACGACTATCAGTAAAATCAGCCCGCCTTTACCGCTTGGCAGGCGAAAACCGGGACCGCCCATTGACGGACCACCAGAGCTGTTGCGCCTGTCTTCAACATTGTCACTTTCACGTCGCCCTTGCCAACGCATAGATACCTCAACAATATATTCATTATAGAAATGATCGTAGGTGGTTCAGAGGAAGATTACCACAGGAAAGCGGGATGAAATGGCGGAGGAATGAGCGTTCAATGCACATCTTCCGAGAGCGGTTGTCTTGCCGTGCCAGCTGCACGGCAAGATGATGAACAGAAAAATCAGTCCAGCTGTACACCCAGGCGGCGGGCGACGGCTTCATAGGCTTCGATCAGGCCACCGAGGCTCTGGCGGAAACGGTCTTTGTCCATTTTCTCCAGCGTTTCTTTGTCCCACAGGCGGCTGCCGTCCGGGGAGAACTCATCGCCCAGTACCACTTCACCTTTGTACAGGCCAAACTCCAGTTTAAAGTCGACCAAAATCAGACCAGCATCATCGAACAGTTTTTTCAGCACGTCGTTCGCTTTGTAGGTCAGCTCTTTCATACGCGCCAGGTTCTCTTTGCTCACCCAGCCAAAGGTTTCGCAGTAAGATTCGTTGACCATCGGATCGTGCATGGCGTCGTTTTTCAGGAACAGATCGAACAGCGGCGGGTTCAGCTCAATACCTTCTTCGATTCCAAGACGTTTCACCAGAGAGCCAGCAGCACGGTTACGCACGACACACTCAACCGGCACCATATCCAGCTTTTTCACCAGACATTCGGTATCGGAGAGCAGACGCTCCATTTGAGTCGGGATACCCGCTTCAGCCAGTTTGCTCATAATGAAGTAGTTGAACTTGTTGTTCACCATACCTTTGCGATCAAACTGCTCAATGCGCGCGCCATCCCCTGCTGACGTATCATTGCGGAATTCGAGCACCAACAGGTCCGGGTTTTCCGTGCTGTATACGGTTTTCGCTTTACCACGATACAACTCAGCTTGCTTTTGCATCTTTATCACTCCTGGGTGTGAATTAACGTTTTAAAATCTTTTGCTGTCTGGTGTGCCGGATGTTTTGTCAGATGCGGCAAGAACGCCTTATCCGACCTACGTCCGACAAACAAATTTAGTGCGAATTACCGCTAAAATCGCGTTTTCCTGCCGACGCACACGTTTGCGTATCATATCAGAAAAAAGGGCCGGATGACTCCAGCCCTGTATTTTTACTTGCTAAACGCAGCCTGGAAGACAGCTACCAGCGCGTCGTTCTGACTCTGAGTCAGAGTATGACCTTTCGGATCGATGAACTGTAGGCTGCTGCGGTTATCTAAATCGCCAACCTGCAGTTTATAGTCACCGGATGCCAGGCCTGGATCGCTCGCGCCCAGTTCCTGCCAGTCGCTGTCAGACAGCGGCTTGTAAGTTACGGCCATGTTACCCTGCGAACGGGTGCTGTCGGTCACTTTCATGCCCACTTTTTCCAGCGCCGCTGGCAGACGTTGCCAAACCACATTGAACGGCCCGCGTACGACCAGCATCGGTAAACCGGTGTCATCAGCTGCACTTTGTACGTCCATAGTGGTGGAGGCACGATTTTGCGCAGCGTTCGCGGCGTCAGTGGCAGATTTATCCAGACCGGCGGAAATAACGTTCATCATCTCCGTGCTGTAACGCTGCATGGAAGCCGCGTCTGCAACCGGTTTGCCCGCCTGTTCCAGGTTCAGCAGTTTAACCGTAACCGCCTGCTGATAACCCTGCGGCTTAACAGAGATTTGATAACGACCACGATACTGCTCGTCTTCGTCCAGACGGTTCCATTGTACCCAATCGGTGGTCAGTGTCTGACCAGCATCATCACGTTGGGTGATGGTGTAGTTTTTCGCCTGCAGCACGCTAACCACCTGCGGCCACAGAGTATTGCCACGACCATTTTCCACCAGCAATGAAGCGGTATCGCCCGTGAACTGGGTACGCGCGCCAGAAACCAGTGCCAGCGGCTGGGCTGGTGGACGAATGTCCAGCGCCTTACCGACAGCACCACTACCGTTGGTCACCGGGATTGCATAATCACCGGAGGTCACCGGCAAAATCATTCCAGCCGGGGCATGAAGCTCCGCAAGCGGTGCCGCTTCCAGGTAGGCTTCATCACCACTGACCTGACGCTTATAGCGTGAGTCAGAACTACAGGCAGCGAGTAATAAAACAAGCGAAACACCCGCAACCTTTGCCAGGCGCGACTTTTGAACAGAGTAAGCCATCAAATCTCCCTAAACTTTACAGCAAACCGGCATGCTTAAGCGCCGCTCTGACCGTCTCACGACCACTGTCGGTGATAGGTGTCATTGGCAGGCGCAGCGTATCGGTCGCCACAAGACCCAGTTCCTTACATGCCCATTTCACCGGGATTGGATTGGGTTCGACAAATAGTTTGTTGTGTAATGGCATCAGACGCTGATTAATAACGCGTGCCTCGGCAAAATGCCCTTCTGCTGCCAGTTTGCACATCTGGGCCATATCACGCGCTGCGACGTTAGCCGTAACGGAAATAACCCCATGACCGCCTAATTGCATGAAGTCCAGCGCGCTCGCATCATCGCCGCTCAGCAGAACAAAATCATCTGAAACCAGCTCTTTGATCTGGTTTACACGCGTTAAGTTCCCTGTTGCCTCTTTGATTCCGATAATATTTTTTACTTTCGCCAGACGGCCCACCGTTTCCGGAAGCAGATCGCAGCCAGTACGGGACGGCACATTATACAGAATTTGCGGCAGGTCAGTATGTTCAGCGATGGCTTTGAAATGCTGATACAAACCTTCTTGCGACGGACGATTGTAGTAAGGGGTTACCGTCAGGCAGCCGACGATACCACTGTCATTGAAGCGCTGCGTCAGGCTAATGGCTTCCGCAGTAGCGTTAGCGCCGGTCCCGGCAATCACCGGAATGCGCCCGTCAGCCAGCTCCAGCGTCATCATCACCACATCAGCATGTTCGTCATGATTTAAGGTAGCGGACTCGCCAGTGGTGCCAACAGAAACGATCGCCGAAGTACCGCTGGCGACATGATAATCAATCAGTTTTTTCAAGCTAGCCCGACAGACATTACCTTTTTCATCCATCGGAGTAACAATCGCGACAATACTTCCCGTGAACATGGGCCATCCTCTGTGCAAACAAGTGTCTCAATGGTACGTTTGGTATGGCATTAAAAGCAAGCAGACAGAACCGTTCTGATTGTTGTATGCATGTTTTTTTTATGCTTTCCTTAAGAACAACTCACCCCTTAAAGGAATAACCAGTTTGACACTGTCATCGCAACATTATCTGGTGATCACTGCGTTGGGTGCCGATCGCCCTGGAATTGTGAACACCATCACCCGTCATGTCAGTAGTTGCGGCTGTAATATTGAAGACAGTCGCCTGGCGATGCTGGGAGAAGAGTTCACGTTTATCATGCTGCTTTCCGGTTCATGGAATGCCATTACTCTGATTGAATCAACGTTACCGTTGAAAGGTGCAGAACTGGATCTTTTAATCGTGATGAAGCGCACGACGGCGCGTCCGCGTCCGCCAATGCCAGCATCTGTCTGGGTTCAGGTCGATGTGGCAGACTCCCCGCATTTAATTGAACGCTTCACAGCACTTTTCGACGCGCATCATATGAACATTGCGGAGCTGGTGTCGCGCACGCAACCTGCTGAAAATGAACGGGCTGCGCAGTTGCATATTCAGATAACCGCCCACAGCCCCGCATCTGCGGACGCAGCAAATATTGAGCAAGCGTTCAAAGCCCTATGTACAGAACTCAATGCACAAGGCAGTATTAACGTCGTCAATTATTCCCAACATGATGAACAGGATGGAGTTAAGTAATGAATCCACTGAAAGCCGGTGATATCGCACCGAAATTTAGCTTGCCGGATCAAGACGGAGAACAAGTTAATTTGACCGACTTCCAGGGACAGCGTGTTCTGGTTTATTTCTACCCGAAAGCCATGACCCCCGGCTGTACCGTACAGGCCTGCGGCTTACGCGATAACATGGATGAGTTGAAAAAAGCGGGCGTTGATGTGCTGGGTATCAGCACCGATAAACCCGAAAAACTCTCCCGTTTTGCGGAAAAAGAGCTGCTTAACTTTACGCTCCTGTCTGATGAGGACCACCAGGTGTGCGAACAATTCGGCGTCTGGGGTGAAAAGTCCTTCATGGGCAAAACCTACGATGGTATTCATCGCATCAGCTTCCTGATTGACGCTGATGGCAAAATCGAACATGTCTTTGACGATTTCAAAACCAGCAATCACCACGACGTTGTGCTGAACTGGCTGAAAGAACACGCCTGATTACTTTGCTCCATTCCGTGCTGGCTGCGCTTGCGGTCAGCACACCTCACTTCTCGTGATCAAGATCACATTCTCGCTTTCCCCTGCGACACGGGTGTCGAATTCATTTTTTGCTGAACGTTAATGACCATCATTTTTGTACCGTTCAGAATACAGTTAATTCATAACTTATTGAATACATTAAATTAATCAGACTGGCATCCTTTATGCAATATGAAATGCAATGTTTCATATCATTTTCAAGGAGCCGACATGAACCGCTTTGTGGTGGCCGAACCACTGTGGTGTACAGGATGTAATACCTGTCTCGCTGCCTGTTCGGACGTGCATAAAACGCAAGGTTTACAGCAACACCCGCGCCTGGCCCTGGCGAAGACGTCAACACTCACTGCCCCTGTCGTGTGTCATCACTGTGAGGAAGCCCCTTGCCTGCAGGTCTGCCCGGTCAATGCCATCTCCCAGAGGGACGATGCGATCCAACTCAACGAAAGCCTCTGTATTGGCTGCAAGCTTTGCGCCGTGGTCTGCCCATTTGGCGCAATCAGCGCTTCAGGAAGCCGTCCGGTGAATGCCCCTGCGCAATATGTTTTTCAGGCTGACGGCTCACTCAAAGACGGCGAAGAAAACGCGCCGACCCAACATGCTTTGCTGCGCTGGGAACCGGGTGTCCAGACCGTCGCGGTGAAATGCGACCTGTGTGATTTCTTGCCAGAAGGTCCGGCCTGCGTTCGCGCTTGCCCGAATCAGGCGTTACGGCTGATCACCGACGATAGCCTGCAACGTCAGATGAAAGAAAAACAGCGCCTTGCCGCAAGCTGGTTTGCCAATGGCGGGGAGGATCCCCTTTCCCTCACTCAGGAGCAACGCTAATGGATGCCCTGCAATTATTAACCTGGTCACTGATCCTCTATCTGTTTGCCAGTCTGGCTTCGCTGTTTTTACTCGGTCTGGACAGACTGGCTATTAAGCTTTCCGGCATCACATCGCTGGTGGGTGGCGTGATTGGCATCATCAGCGGAATTACGCAATTACATGCAGGCGTAACTTTAGTCGCCCGTTTTGCCACGCCTTTTGACTTTGCCGATTTAACACTGCGAATGGATAGCCTCTCGGCATTTATGGTGATGGTTATCTCCTTGCTGGTGGTGGTTTGTTCGCTCTATTCATTGACTTATATGCGCGAATACGAGGGTAAAGGCGCGGCGGCGATGGGCTTCTTTATGAATCTTTTCATCGCATCGATGGTTGCCCTGCTGGTGATGGACAACGCTTTTTGGTTCATCGTGCTGTTTGAAATGATGTCGCTGTCTTCCTGGTTTCTGGTCATTGCCAGGCAGGATAAAACGTCGATCAACGCTGGCATGCTCTACTTTTTTATCGCCCACGCCGGATCGGTGCTGATTATGATCGCCTTCTTGCTGATGGGGCGCGAAAGCGGCAGCCTCGATTTTGCCAGTTTCCGCACGCTTTCACTTTCTCCGGGGCTGGCGTCGGCGGTGTTCCTGCTGGCCTTTTTCGGTTTTGGCGCGAAAGCCGGGATGATGCCGTTGCACAGCTGGTTGCCACGCGCTCACCCTGCCGCACCATCGCACGCTTCGGCGTTGATGTCTGGCGTAATGGTCAAAATCGGTATTTTCGGCATCCTGAAAGTAGCGATTGATCTGCTGGCGCAAACGGGTTTGCCGCTGTGGTGGGGCATTCTGGTGATGGCGATCGGCGCAATCTCCGCGCTCCTGGGCGTGCTGTATGCGCTGGCGGAACAGGATATCAAACGGCTGCTGGCCTGGAGCACCGTCGAAAACGTCGGCATTATTTTGCTGGCGGTCGGTGTGGCGATGGTCGGTCTGTCACTGCACGACCCGCTGCTCACCGTTGTTGGACTGCTCGGCGCGCTGTTTCATCTGCTCAACCATGCGCTGTTCAAAGGGCTGCTGTTTCTCGGCGCGGGTGCGATTATTTCGCGTTTGCATACCCACGACATGGAAAAAATGGGGGCACTGGCGAAACGGATGCCGTGGACAGCCGCAGCATGCCTGATTGGTTGCCTCGCGATATCAGCCATTCCTCCGCTGAATGGTTTTATCAGCGAATGGTACACCTGGCAGTCGCTGTTCTCACTAAGTCGTGTGGAAGCCGTAGCGCTACAACTTGCGGGTCCTATTGCTATGGTGATGCTGGCAGTCACTGGTGGGCTGGCAGTAATGTGCTTCGTCAAAATGTACGGTATTACTTTCTGTGGCGCGCCGCGCAGTACACACGCTGAAGAGGCACAGGAAGTGCCAAATACGATGATCGTCGCCATGCTACTGCTCGCGGCACTCTGCGTATTCATTGCGCTTAGTGCCAGTTGGCTGGCACCGAAGATAATGCACATTGCCCATGCGTTTACCAATACCCCTCCCGTCACTGTCACCAGCGGAATAGCACTTGTACCCGGCACGTTTCATACACGGGTCACTCCCTCATTACTGTTGCTGTTACTACTGGCGATGCCTTTGCTGCCTGGCCTTTACTGGCTGTGGTGTCGTTCGCGCCGCGCAGCGTTTCGTCGCACTGGAGATGCCTGGGCATGCGGCTACGGCTGGGAACATGCGATGGCCCCGTCAGGCAATGGCGTGATGCAGCCGCTGCGTGTGGTCTTTTGTGCGCTATTTCGTCTACGACAACAGCTCGACCCTACGCTGAGGCTAAATAAAGGTCTTGCGCACGTCACCGCCAGGGCTCAGAGCACAGAACCCTTCTGGGATGAGCGGGTGATCCGCCCCATCGTGAGCGCCACCCAACGGCTGGCCAAAGAAATACAGCATCTGCAAAGTGGCGACTTTCGTCTCTATTGCCTGTATGTGGTCGCCGCACTGGTTGTGCTGCTAATCGCTATTGCCGTCTAAGGAAATCACCATGAGACAAACTCTTTGCGACGGATATCTGGTCATTTTTGCGTTAGCACAGGCCGTGACTCTGCTGGTGCTAACCCCGCTTTTTACGGGGATTTCCCGGCAGATACGCGCGCGAATGCACTCCCGTCGCGGACCGGGGTTCTGGCAGGATTATCGCGATATCCACAAACTGTTTAAACGCCAGGAAGTTGCGCCGACATCTTCAGGTCTGATGTTCCGCCTGATGCCGTGGGTATTAATCAGCAGCATGCTGGTGCTGGCGATGGCCCTGCCACTATTTATTACTGTTTCCCCTTTTGCGGGCGGCGGCGATCTGATCACCCTTATCTATCTTCTTGCCCTGTTTCATTTTTTCTTTGCTCTTTCCGGGCTGGATACCGGAAGCCCGTTTGCGGGAGTCGGTGCCAGTCGCGAGTTGACGCTCGGCATTCTGGTCGAACCCATGCTCATTCTCTCACTGCTGGTATTGGCGCTGATAGCGGATTCCACGCATATCGAGATGATCAGCAAGACGCTGGCGACGGGCTGGAACTCGCCGCTAACCACCGTACTGGCGTTACTGGCCTGTGGTTTTGCCTGCTTCATAGAGATGGGAAAAATTCCCTTTGATGTTGCTGAAGCAGAACAGGAATTACAGGAAGGCCCGCTGACCGAATATTCCGGTGCCGGGCTGGCGCTGGCGAAGTTGGGGCTGGGGCTGAAACAGGTCGTGATGGCATCACTGTTTGTGGCCCTGTTTCTGCCCTTTGGGCGCGCGCAAGAGCTTTCTCTCGCCTGCCTGCTGACTTCACTTGTCGTTACGCTGCTCAAGGTTTTGCTGATTTTTGTACTGGCCTCAATCGCAGAAAACACGCTGGCACGCGGGCGATTTTTACTCATTCACCATGTGACCTGGCTTGGCTTCAGCCTTGCTGCGCTTGCATGGGTCTTCTGGTTAACCGGTCTGTAAGGAGCACTGACGGAATATGGAAAATCTTGCTCTGACGACGTTATTGCTGCCTTTTATCGGCGCACTGGTCGTTTCGTTTTCGCCACAACGTCGGGCCGCCGAATGGGGGGTTTTGTTCGCCGCGCTGACCACGCTGTGCATGTTGTCACTGATCTCCGCGTTTTATCAGGCCGATAAAGTTGCCGTCACGTTGACGTTGGTCAACGTGGGGGGTGTGGCGTTGTTTGGCCTGGTCATTGATCGCGTGAGTACGCTGATTCTGTTTGTGGTGGTGTTTCTCGGTTTGCTGGTCACGATCTACTCCACGGGTTATCTGACGGATAAAAATCGCGAACACCCGCATAACGGCACGAATCGTTATTACGCATTTTTGCTGGTTTTTATCGGCGCGATGGCGGGACTGGTACTCTCCTCGACGCTGCTCGGTCAGTTGTTGTTTTTTGAAATTACGGGCGGCTGCTCCTGGGCGTTGATCAGTTATTACCAGAGCGATAAAGCGCAGCGTTCAGCACTAAAAGCGTTGCTTATCACTCATATCGGTTCGTTGGGGTTGTATCTTGCCGCCGCCACGCTGTTTTTGCAGACCGGAACGTTCGCGCTCAGCGCGATGAGCGAGTTACACGGCGACGCACGCTATCTGGTTTATGGTGGCATCCTGTTTGCCGCGTGGGGGAAATCGGCCCAGCTACCGATGCAAGCGTGGCTACCGGATGCAATGGAAGCGCCAACACCGATCAGCGCCTATCTCCACGCCGCATCGATGGTGAAAGTGGGCGTTTACATTTTTGCCCGCGCCATTATCGACGGCGGCAATATCCCGCATGTGATTGGCGGCGTTGGCATGGTTATGGCACTGGTCACCATTCTTTATGGCTTCCTGATGTATTTGCCACAGCAGGATATGAAGCGGTTGCTGGCCTGGTCGACCATCACTCAACTTGGCTGGATGTTTTTCGGCTTGTCGCTCTCCATCTTCGGCTCGCGGCTGGCGCTGGAGGGCAGCATCGCCTACATCGTCAACCACGCGTTCGCTAAAAGCCTATTTTTCCTTGTAGCAGGTGCGCTGAGTTACAGCTGCGGCACGCGCTTGTTGCCGCGTCTGCGTGGCGTATTGCACACCCTGCCGTTGCCAGGCGTGGGTTTCTGCGTGGCAGCGCTGGCGATTACCGGCGTACCGCCGTTCAACGGCTTCTTCAGTAAATTCCCGCTGTTTGCCGCCGGTTTTGCGTTGTCAGTGGAGTACTGGATCCTGCTGCCCGCCATGATTCTGCTGATGATTGAATCGGTCGCCAGTTTCGCCTGGTTTATTCGCTGGTTTGGTCGCGTCGTGCCTGGCAAACCGAGCGAGGCCGTCGCCGATGCCGCACCGCTGCCAGGATCAATGCGCCTGGTGTTGATTGTACTGATTGTGATGTCGCTGATTTCCAGCGTAATCGCCGCGACCTGGTTGTAGTAAGGAGATGATGAATGACCGGTTCTATGATCGTAAATAATCTGGCGGGACTGATGATGCTGACATCGCTGTTTGTGATTAGCGTCAAAAGCTATCGCCTGTCATGCGGATTTTACGCCTGCCAGTCGCTGGTGCTGGTGTCTATTTTCGCCACCCTCTCGTGCCTGTTCGTCGCAGAGCAACTGCTGATCTGGTCCGCCAGCGCCTTTATCACCAAAGTGCTGCTGGTACCGTTAATCATGACTTACGCTGCACGAAATATTCCCCAGAACATCCCGGAAAAAGCGTTATTCGGTCCGGCAATGATGACACTGCTCGCGGCGTTAATTGTCCTGCTTTGCGCATTTGTCGTTCAGCCCGTGAAGCTACCGATGGCTACCGGGCTGAAACCGGCGCTGGCGGTGGCGTTAGGTCATTTTCTGCTTGGCCTGCTGTGCATTGTCAGCCAGCGCAATATCCTGCGGCAAATTTTTGGTTACTGCCTGATGGAAAACGGCTCCCATCTGGTGCTGGCGCTTCTTGCCTGGCGAGCACCGGAACTGGTGGAAATAGGTATCGCTACCGACGCCATCTTCGCCGTCATTGTGATGGTGTTACTGGCAAGAAAAATATGGCGTACCCACGGCACGCTGGACGTGAATAACTTGACCGCGCTGAAGGGATAATGAGATGAGTTATTCTGTGATGTTCGCTTTACTCCTGCTCACGCCGCTGCTTTTTTCGCTGCTCTGTTTTGCCTGCCGGAAACGGGGGCACTCTGCGACTCGCACGGTGACAGTACTACATGGCTTAGGGATCACACTGCTGCTGATTCTGGCACTGTGGGTGGTCCAAACTGCCGCTGATGCGGGAGAAATATTCGCTGCGGGACTGTGGCTTCACATTGATGGTCTGGGCGGTTTGTTCCTCGCCATTCTTGGTGTGATTGGCTTTCTCACCGGTGTTTACTCGATTGGCTACATGCGTCATGAAGTGGCACACGGCGAGCTTTCACCCGTTACGCTGTGCGATTACTACGGTTTCTTCCATCTGTTTTTGTTCACCATGCTGCTGGTTGTTACCAGCAATAACCTGATTGTGATGTGGGCGGCAATTGAAGCCACCACCTTAAGCTCGGCGTTTCTGGTAGGCATTTACGGTCAGCGTTCATCGCTGGAAGCTGCATGGAAGTACATCATTATTTGTACTGTTGGTGTCGCTTTTGGTCTGTTCGGTACCGTGCTGGTATACGCCAACGCCGCCAGCGTTATGCCGCAGGCAGAAATGGCGATATTCTGGAGCGAGGTTCTTAAGCAATCGTCCTTGCTTGACCCAACATTAATGCTGTTGGCCTTTGTGTTTGTGCTAATTGGCTTTGGCACCAAAACCGGGCTATTCCCCATGCACGCCTGGCTGCCAGATGCTCACAGTGAAGCGCCGAGTCCGGTCAGCGCCCTGCTCTCCGCCGTATTGCTGAACTGCGCGCTGTTGGTGCTTATTCGCTATTACATCATTATTTGCCAGGCCATCGGCAGCGATTTCCCCAACCGGTTGTTGCTCATCTTCGGCATGTTGTCGGTTGCCGTGGCGGCATTTTTCATTCTGGTACAGCGGGACATTAAGCGTCTGCTGGCGTACTCCAGCGTGGAGAACATGGGACTGGTCGCGGTGGCGTTAGGCATTGGCGGGCCGCTGGGAATTTTTGCCGCGCTGCTGCACACCTTAAACCACAGTCTGGCCAAAACGCTGTTGTTCTGCGGTTCCGGCAATGTACTGCTCAAGTACGGCACGCGCGATCTCAACGTCGTCTGTGGGATGCTCAAAATCATGCCATTTACCGCCGTGCTGTTTGGCGGCGGTGCGCTGGCGCTGGCGCTGGCAGGGATGCCGCCCTTCAACATTTTTCTTAGCGAATTTATGACCATTACCGCCGGACTGGCACGTAATCACCTGCTGATTATCGTCCTGCTGTTATTGCTGTTAACGCTGGTGCTGGCGGGCCTGGTACGGATGGCTGCACGGGTATTAATGGCGAAACCGCCGCAGGCCGTTAACCGGGGTGAACTTGGCTGGTTGACCACCTCGCCAATGGTGATTCTGCTGGTCATGATGCTGGCGATGGGAACGCATATTCCACAACCTGTCATCAGGATCCTGGCGGGCGCTTCCACTATAGTCCTCTCAGGGACGCACAACCTGCCTGCACAACGTAGCACCTGGCATGATTTTTTGCCTTCAGGCACCGCATCTGTTTCGGAGAAACACAGTGAACGTTAATTCATCGTCAAATCGTGGCGAAGCGATTCTCGCCGCCCTGAAAACGCAGTTCCCCGGCGCGGTGCTGGATGAAGAGCGACAAACGCCTGAACAGGTCACCATTACGGTGAAAATCAATCTGCTGCCTGACGTTGTACATTATCTTTATTATCAACATGATGGCTGGCTTCCGGTCCTGTTTGGCAACGACGAGCGGACACTTAACGGTCATTACGCGGTTTATTACGCCCTTTCTATGGAAGGGGCCGAAAAATGCTGGATCGTGGTGAAGGCACTGGTCGATGCCGACAGTCGGGAGTTTCCGTCAGTCACACCGCGCGTCCCTGCCGCGGTCTGGGGCGAGCGAGAAATTCGCGATATGTACGGGCTGATTCCGGTTGGCCTGCCGGATCAGCGTCGGCTGGTGTTGCCCGATGACTGGCCGGAAGATATGCATCCGCTGCGCAAAGACGCGATGGATTATCGACTGCGCCCAGAACCGACGACTGATACCGAAACGTATCCGTTTATCAACGAGGGCAACAGCGATGCGCGGGTGATCCCTGTCGGCCCGCTGCATATCACCTCCGATGAACCAGGTCACTTCCGCTTGTTTGTGGATGGCGAGCAAATTGTCGATGCTGATTACCGCCTGTTTTATGTCCATCGCGGCATGGAGAAACTGGCAGAAACGCGGATGGGCTACAACGAAGTGACCTTCTTATCCGACCGCGTGTGTGGGATTTGTGGTTTTGCCCACAGTGTGGCCTATACCAACTCGGTTGAAAATGCACTGGGGATTGAGGTGCCGCAACGAGCGCATACTATTCGCTCGATTCTGCTGGAAGTCGAACGGCTGCACAGTCATTTGCTCAACCTTGGCCTCTCCTGTCATTTTGTTGGTTTTGATACCGGCTTTATGCAATTTTTCCGCGTGCGGGAAAAGTCGATGACGATGGCGGAATTGCTGACCGGGTCGCGTAAAACCTACGGTCTGAATCTGATTGGTGGTGTTCGCCGCGATATTCTCAAAGAGCAACGTCTGCAAACGCTGAAACTAGTGCGCGAGATGCGCGCCGACGTGTCGGAGCTGGTAGAGATGCTGCTTGCCACGCCGAATATGGAACAACGCACTCAGGGCATTGGCATTCTCGACCGACAAATCGCCCGTGATTATAGCCCTGTCGGGCCGCTGATCCGCGGCAGTGGTTTTGCCCGTGATTTGCGCTTTGATCACCCCTACGCCGACTACGGCAATATTCCAAAAACGCTGTTTACCTTTACCGGCGGCGATGTCTTCTCCCGCGTGATGGTCCGTGTCAAAGAGACGTTTGATTCGCTGGCAATGCTGGAATTTGCCCTCGACAACATGCCAGATACCCCACTGCTGACCGAAGGCTTTAGCTATAAACCTCACGCATTCGCGCTGGGCTTTGTTGAAGCGCCACGTGGTGAAGACGTGCACTGGAGCATGCTCGGTGATAACCAAAAATTGTTCCGCTGGCGCTGTCGTGCCGCCACCTACGCCAACTGGCCAGTGCTGCGTTACATGCTGCGCGGCAATACCGTTTCTGACGCACCGCTAATTATCGGTAGCCTTGATCCCTGCTACTCCTGTACCGACCGTGTGACGCTGGTTGATGTGCGCAAGCGCCAGTCAAAAATCGTGCCGTATAAAGAGATCGAACGCTACGGCATTGATCGTAACCGTTCGCCGCTGAAGTAAGGACAGAAGATGCTGAAGTTACTGAAAACTATTATGCGCGCCGGAACCGCGACGGTGAAATATCCCTTCGCACCACTGGAGGTCAGCCCAGGCTTTCGCGGGAAACCGGACCTGATGCCCAGCCAATGTATTGCCTGCGGTGCCTGCGCCTGTGCTTGTCCGGCAAATGCGCTGACTATCCAGACCGACTACCAGCAAAATACGCGCACCTGGCAGCTCTATCTGGGACGTTGTATTTACTGCGGACGTTGTGAAGAAGTGTGCCCGACCAGAGCCATTCAGCTTACCAATAACTTTGAACTGACCGTCACCAATAAAGCCGATCTCTATACCCGCGCGACGTTCCATCTACAACGTTGCAGCCGTTGCGAACGCCCGTTTGCCCCGCAAAAAACCGTCGCACTGGCTGCAGAACTGTTGGCACAGCAACAAAATGCACCACAAAACCGCGAAATGTTGCGGGCGCAAGCGAGCGTCTGCCCGGAATGCAAACAACGCGCGACGCTGATCAACGACGACACAGATGAACCGCTGGTGGCTAAGGAGCAGCTATGAGTCCAGTGCTTACGCAACATGTCAGCCAGCCCATAACGCTGGACGAGCAAACGCAAAAGATGAAGCAGCATTTGCTACAGGATATCCGTCGCTCGGCCTACGTTTATCGCGTCGATTGCGGCGGCTGTAACGCCTGCGAAATCGAAATTTTTGCCGCCATCACACCCGTATTCGACGCAGAACGTTTTGGCATTAAGGTTGTTTCATCACCGCGCAGGATATCCGTCGCTCGGCTTACGTTTATCGCGTCGATTGCGGCGGCTGCAACGCCTGTGAAATCGAAATTTTTGCCGCCATCACACCAGTATTCGACGCAGAACGTTTTGGCATTAAGGTTATTTCATCACCGCGTCACGCCGATATTTTGTTATTTACAGGCGCAGTCACCCGGGCGATGCGTATGCCTGCACTTCGGGCGTATGAGTCTGCCCCCGATCATAAAATCTGTGTTTCCTACGGCGCGTGCGGTGTCGGCGGCGGTATTTTCCACGATCTCTACAGCGTCTGGGGCGGCAGCGACACCATTGTCCCCATTGATGTTTGGATCCCCGGCTGCCCGCCAACACCGGCCGCCACCATTCACGGTTTCGCCGTGGCGCTCGGTTTGCTGCAACAGAAGATTCACGCGGTGGATTATCGCGATCCCACCGGGGTGAC
>OOAW01001039.1_pt1 | contig 14852 bp, 10 predicted proteins | sample 1671861 | NCBI WGS metagenome assembly OOAW01 (sample SAMN06348200, study PRJEB24527) | human gut metagenome | reverse complement strand
CCGGCGTTAAACGGACGTGCATCCGGGCTACCTAAATATCCGCACACGCGGCGAGTCACCGACACACGGGAGGCGTCATGGTTACCACATTTCGGGCAAGTGAAGCCTTTGCTGGTGCACTCGAACTCACCGGTAAAGCCACACTCGTAGCACTCATCAATCGGTGTATTGGTGCCGTAATACGGTACATGCTGATAGCTGTAATCCCAGACATCTTCCAGCGCCTTCAGGTTGTGCTGAATGTTTGGATACTCGCCGTAGCAAATGAAACCACCGTTCGCCAGCGGCGGGTAAGGCGCTTCAAAGTCGATCTTGTCGTACGGGTTCACCTTCTTCTCCACATCGAGGTGGAAACTGTTGGTGTAGTAACCTTTATCGGTCACGCCCGGCACCACGCCAAACTCAGCAGTATCGAGACGGCAGAAGCGGTCGCACAGGTTTTCACTCGGCGTGCTGTAGAGACTGAAACCATAACCCGTTTCTTCTTTCCACTTATCCACTGCCTGACGCAGACGTTCAACAATGGCGATACCTTTCGCGCGAAGCTGCTCGTTGTCGTAAACATGCTCGCCGCCGAACAGCGCGTTAATGGTTTCGTGGATGCCGATGTAACCCAGCGAAATAGACGCACGACCGTTTTTGAAGATTTCAGAAACATCATCGTCAGCATTGAGACGCACGCCACAAGCACCTTCCATATAGAGGATCGGGGCCACGCGCGCTTTCACGCCTTCGAGACGAGCGATACGGGTCATCAGCGCCTTACGTGCCAGCACCAGACGTTCATCCAGCAGCTTCCAGAAGGTGGCTTCATCGCCTTTTGCTTCCAGAGCAATACGCGGCAGGTTCAGGCTGATCACGCCGAGGTTGTTACGACCATCGTGGATCTGCTCGCCGTTTTCATTTTCCCACACGCCGAGGAAGCTGCGGCAGCCCATCGGGGTTTTAAACGAACCGGTGACTTTCACTACCTGATCGTAGTTCAGGATATCCGGATACATGCGCTTGCTTGCGCACTCCAGCGCCAGCTGTTTGATGTCGTAGTTCGGATCGCCTTTTTTATGGTTCAGGCCATCGCGAATCGCAAACACCAGTTTCGGGAACACCGCAGTTTTACGGTTTTTACCGAGGCCTGCGATACGGTTACGCAGGATAGATTCCTGAATCAGGCGCGATTCCCAGCTGGTGCCCAGACCAAAACCAAAGGTTACAAACGGCGTCTGACCGTTGGCGGTGTGCAGGGTGTTTACTTCGTACTCCAGCGACTGGAAGGCATCGTAGCACTCTTTAATGGTACGAGAGTTAGCGTAGCCTTCGGCGTCCGGGATGTTCCACTCTTCTGCGGTCTTGCGATGTTTGTTGTAGCTGGCGGTGACAAACGGTGCCAGCACTTCATCGATACGGTTAATGGTGGTGCCGCCATAAATATGGCTGGCGACCTGAGCAATAATCTGCGCAGTTACCGCGGTTGCCGTAGAGATCGACTTCGGCGGTTCAATCTCGGCGTTCCCCATCTTAAAGCCCTGGGTCAGCATGCCTTTCAGGTCGATCAACATGCAGTTGAACATCGGGAAGAACGGCGAGTAATCGAGATCGTGATAGTGAATATCGCCACGCTCATGTGCCTGCACCACGTCACGCGGCAGCAGGTGCTGGCGTGCATAGTGTTTAGCCACGATCCCGGCCAGCAGGTCGCGCTGGGTTGGAATCACCTTGCTGTCTTTGTTGGCGTTTTCGTTGAGTAACGAGGCGTTGGTCTGCTCGACCAGACCACGGATCTCCTGGTTCAGGCGACCGCGTTTTTCACGTTCAATGTCGCGATCGTGACGGTACTCGATGTAAGCACGAGCCAGTTGTTTGTATGGACCCGACATCAGCTGGTTTTCAACTGCGGTCTGGATCTCGTTGATATCCACCTGGTTGCGGCCCTGCATCTGCTCGCTGACAACCGCAGCAACAGTGGCGCAATAATCGGCATCATCGACTTCCGCTGCTTTAGCTGCACGCAGAATCGCTTCTTTGATGCGCTCTGATTTAAACGGCACTTTGCAGCCGTCTCGTTTCATCACATGCGGTGTCATGATCGCTCCATATTTTTAAGAACAGGTTATCCACAGAAATTGGGAAAGGCGTTTTCCGGTTTTTTCGTTTCGTTTTCCGGTGCTTTCCGCAATCGCCATCCGCTTATCCACAACGCCGCACCTTTTTCGTGGGGAGCTGTAGTAGCAATTATAGTCGATTAATACAACATATTGGGTTGGGACGCATTTTAAAGTCTATATATAGTGCTTTGCATCAAGGATGTTTGAACTTTTTTTGATGTAGCTCAAAGTAAAAAGCAGAGCGTACGGATGACGGGCGCTACAGCGTTATGTAAATTTTTTAATGAATTTGCTGGTTGAAAAATCAACAAAAACAACATGCTGACAGGCAAAACCCCGGAATGACCGGCATTACCGGGGCTTAGGGAAGATTTACTTCTGTAACCACCAGACAGCCTCAAAAGGCCGTAAAGTCATGGCACAGGGTTGTGGTGAGGCTTCTTCGTAGTTATGCATCACAAGCTGCCAGTTGCCGCGCATTTGCTCTGGCTGCCAGGGTTGGATCTCACGGCTAAGGTTGGCAATGACCAGCAAGGTTTGCCCCTTCCATTCACGGCGATAGCACCACAATACAGGGCTGTTTGGCAGCAGATCCTGGTAATCGCCCCATGTCAGGACGGCTTCTTGCTTACGCAGTGCGATTAACTTTTGGTAGGTGTAAAACACCGAGGACTCATCGGTCAGCGCGGCTTCTACGTTGATTTCCTGATAGTTATCGCCCAGGCTAATCCACGGTTCGCCAGCCGTAAACCCGGCATTATCGCCGTTGCTCCATTGCATGGGTGTGCGACTGTTGTCACGGGATTTACTGGCGAGGATTGCCAATAACTCGTCGGCATCACGACCATCGTTGCGCAGCTCGGCAAACATATTGAGGCTCTCCACGTCGCGATAGTCAGTAATGCGCGTGAAATGCGGGTTGGTCATGCCAATCTCTTCGCCCTGGTAGATATACGGCGTTCCCTGCATGCCATGCAGCACCATCGCCAGCATTTTTGCCGCAGGCACGCGGTATTCACCTTCATCACCAAAGCGAGAAACAATGCGCGGCTGATCGTGGTTACACCAGAACAAGGCATTCCATGCTACGTTGTGCATTCCTTGTTGCCAGTGGCGGAACAATGTTTTCAACGCCACAAAGTCAGGTTTAGCCAGCGTCCATTTTTCACCACCGGGATAATCGACCTTCAGGTGATGAAAATTAAAGGTCATCGACAATTCACTGCCTGTCAGTGCCGCGTATCGCTGGCAATGCTCAAGGCTGGTGGAGGACATTTCACCTACGGTCATTAACCCGCGTGGCGTAAACACATCGCGGTTCATCTCGTGCAAAAACTCGTGTGCTCGTGGCCCGTCGGTGTAGAAGCGACGCCCGTCGCCATCCAGGTCATCAGGGAAACGTGGGTCTTTGGAGATCAGATTCACCACATCCAGGCGCAACCCGTCGACCCCACGATCGGCCCAGAACTCACAGACTTTTTTCAGCTCTGCGCGTACCGCTGGATTCTCCCAGTTGAGATCCGCCTGCTCTGGTGCAAAGAGATGCAAATAGTACTGTTCGCTTTCCGCATGCCAGCGCCACGCACTACCGCCAAATTTTGAACGCCAGTTGTTCGGTGGCGTTTCTGGTTCGCCATCGCGCCAGATATAAAACTGGCGGTAAGGGCTTTCTTTGTTCAGCGCCTCGCGAAACCAGGCATGTTGGGTAGAGGTATGGTTAAACACCATATCGAGAATGATACGAATCCCGCGCGATTTTGCCTGCGTCACCAGTTCGTCAAAATCGTCCAGCGTGCCGTAGATGGGATCAATCGCCGTATAGTTCGCTACGTCGTAACCGTTATCGACCTGGGGAGAGATATAAAAGGGGGTTAGCCAGATGGCATCAACGCCCAGTTTATGCAGATAGTCCAGGCGTTGGATAACGCCACGTAAATCGCCGGTGCCGCTACCCGTGGTGTCCTGAAAACTCTTTGGATAAATCTGGTAGATAACGCCGTTTTGCCACCAGTGGGGAAGATTAGTCATTACGTTATTCCTGCAAATGCGAGGGGGCGCAATTGCGCCCCGAAGAAAATTAAACAATGTCCAGCGTGCCCAGGCGGTATTTCCGCTGATAGATAAACGAGGTGAGTACAATCGGGATGATGATGGCGATAGCCATTGCCAGCGCAAACACCTGCCAGTAGCTCGGTTGAATCGAGAGAATTCCCGGCAGGCCGCCTACGCCGATGCCATTCGCCATAACGCCGTTCAGGCCGCATAGCAATCCTGCCAGACCAGAACCAATCATCGCGCACAGCATCGGGAAGCGATATTTCAGGTTGATGCCGTACATTGCAGGCTCAGTGACCCCAAGCCAGGCGGAGATAGCGGCAGGCACGGAGATCTCGCGTTCATTGTGCTTGCGGCTGGAAATGATAATGCCTATCACGGCGGAGCCCTGAGCGATATTCGACAGCGCAATCAGCGGCCACACTGGCGTACCACCCATGCTTTGAATCATCTGCAAATCAATAGCAAGCGTGGTCTGATGTACGCCGGTGATCACCAGCGGGGCGTACAGGAAGCCAAACAATGCCGCGCCAATCGGAGCAAAGCTGCCGGTCATCAGGTGACGTACCGCAAAGGCAACGCCATCGCCAATCATGCGACCAAACGGACCAATCAGCGCATGGGCGAGGAACACCGCGAGGATCAGCGAACAGACGGGCACCACCACCAGATAGAGGTAATCCGGCACGATGCGCTTAAGACGAGTTTCAATAACGCCCAGCGCCAGCCCGGCTAACAGTGCCGGGATCACCTGCGCCTGATAGCCCACTTTGGCGATGCTGAACATGCCAAAGTCCCACACTTCCGGCAGCTGCTGTCCGAGCAGATAAGCGTTCATCAGCTGTGGAGAAACCAGCGTTACGCCAAGTACGATACCAAGGATCGGCGTGCCGCCCATTTTTTTCACCGCTGACCAGCAAATCCCGACCGGCAGGTAGAAGAAGATCGCTTCACCGATCAACCACAGAAAATCGTAGATCGTTTGCAGGGAAGGGTACATTTGCGCCAGCGTCTGACCGTTGCTCATGGGCAAATCGCCGATCACATTGCGAAAACCGAGGATCAAACCGCCGCTAATCAACGCGGGCAGCAACGGGAAGAAGATCTCCGCGAAATGAGAGATCAACTGCTCATGCCATTTCATATTCTGCCGGGCGGCTTTTTTTACCTGCTCTTTATCAACCTGCGCCTGTCCGGTTGACGCTATCAGTGCTTGATAGTAATCACCCACGTTGGTGCCAATTACCACCTGAAATTGCCCGGCATTGGTGAAACAGCCTTTCACCATGGGGAGTTGCTCAATTTCTTTCGGTCTGGCATTGGCCGGTTGGTTGAGGACAAAGCGCAGGCGAGTAATACAGTGGCTCACCGTCGCAATATTGCCGCGCCCGCCGACCAGTTCAATCAACCGATCGATATCCGTTTGGTTTATTTTGCTCATCATAAAGCCCCATGGCAGATGACATTTTTGGTTGGCTGCAGAATATATTGCGCGGAAAAATTTAAAAACGGGAACGTTCCCGAAACGCAGCGAAGATCACAATTTATCGTTCAGGAAACGATCAGGACAGGGTGGCGGGGATGATGATTTGTTGCGGTTCGCTGCGCCCGGTTACCTGTGCGATCAACTGGCAGGCCGCCTGGCGTCCAGCTTCGGCGTAACCGGGATCTACGGTGACGATCTCCGGATGGAGGAATTTCATTAACGGCGTATTACCGACGCTCGCCAGTTGCAAGGTGTCGATGCGTTGCTCTTGCAGGTATTTACTTGCGCCAAGTGCCAGCGTGTCGGTTGCGCACAGTAAGGCGGTAGTTTCAGGCGTAATCACTTTTGCTACGTTCTCATAGCCTTGCTTCATAGCAAGGCCTGGCAGAGCGGCAACGGGATGCAGTTTATGCGCTTTGCAGAACGCCAGGTAGGCTTCGTGACGTCGCTTCCCGGTCGTCACGTCACTATGCGGCACGCCGAGATAACTGATATTACGATGCCCCTGGTCATACAGCCGTTGCATCAGGATCTTGATTGCCCCTTCGTCGTCATAACAGACCGAAGCAAAGCCTTTTGCGTCACGCGCCAGCAGAACCAGCGATGACTGCCAGTGGGCTAACATTTCTTCTGTTATGCCAGTAAAACCGAACAGCACTACGCCGTCGATATTACGCCGTTTCAGCACCCCCAAATGTTCGGCAACTAATTGCGGGGAAAACTGACTTTCCATCATGATTGGGTCGTAACCTTGTTCATAGAACGCTGGCAGCATGGTTTGAACGGCGAGATTTTCTGACAACGAATCCAGACGGGTAACAATGATGGCGACCACTTTATCGCTTTGCCCACGCATAGCGCGCGCAGAGCGGGAAGGGGAAAATCCATGCTGATTCATCACTGCTTCAACACGCTCGCGGGTGAGCTGGCTCACGCCGCTTTCGTTATTCAGCACCCGGGAAACTGTAGATTTCCCCACGCCGCTTAAGCGTGCGATGTCTTTGATGGTCAGCCGATTTTGCATCCTGTTGTCCTGTAACGTGTTGTTTAATTATTTGAGCCTAACTTTACCCGTGCATTCAGCAATGGGTAAAGTCTGGTTTATCGTTGGTTTAGTTGCCAGCAGGTATTATATCGCCATAGATGCTACGAATATTATTGGATTCTCCTTATTATTTGCGGCGCTTTTTTCACTTACCGGAGGTTATATGGAACCTGATCCCACGCCTCTCCCTCGACGGAGATTAAAACTTTTCCGGTAAGCCCGTCTTTTCACGGCGTTACCGGATGCGTAAGGCCGTGACGTTTTAACGTCCCTGCTCAGCTTTATTACCTTCAGGTAAGGCTTCGCCACGCCTGAAGACATTTCTGTACTGTTTCAGACAGTGCGGAGGGACTCCTTATGTTTAAAGAAATCTTTACCCGGCTCATTCGCCATTTACCTTCCCGTCTGGTTCATCGTGATCCATTGCCTGGCGCGCAGCAGACAGTGAATACGGTGGTCCCGCCGTCCTTAAGTGCGCATTGCCTGAAAATGGCGGTGATGCCCGAAGAAGAATTGTGGAAAACGTTCGACACCCATCCGGAAGGGTTAAATCAGGCGGAAGTGGAATCTGCCCGCGAACAACATGGTGAAAATAAATTACCCGCACAACAACCGTCGCCGTGGTGGGTACATTTATGGGTCTGCTATCGCAACCCCTTTAATATTTTACTCACCATTCTCGGCGCTATTTCTTACGCCACGGAAGATTTATTTGCCGCGGGCGTTATCGCGCTAATGGTCGCTATTTCTACGTTGCTGAACTTTATTCAGGAAGCACGTTCCACTAAAGCGGCAGATGCCCTGAAAGCGATGGTCAGCAATACCGCGACGGTGCTGCGCGTAATTAACGACAAAGGCGAAAATGGCTGGCTGGAGATCCCGATCGACCAGCTGGTGCCCGGCGATATTATAAAACTGGCGGCGGGAGATATGATCCCGGCAGATTTACGTATCTTGCAGGCGCGGGATCTGTTCGTCGCTCAGGCGTCGTTAACCGGTGAGTCTCTGCCCGTGGAAAAAGCCGCTACCACTCGCCAGCCGGAGCACAGCAATCCGCTGGAGTGTGACACCCTGTGTTTTATGGGCACCACCGTGGTGAGCGGCACGGCACAAGCAATGGTGATTGCTACAGGAGCCAATACCTGGTTTGGTCAACTGGCGGGGCGTGTTAGTGAGCAGGAAAGCGAGCCGAATGCCTTTCAGCAAGGGATCAGCCGCGTCAGTATGCTGCTGATTCGCTTTATGCTGGTGATGGCACCGGTGGTGCTGTTAATCAATGGTTACACCAAAGGCGACTGGTGGGAAGCGGCGCTGTTTGCGCTTTCGGTCGCGGTAGGCCTAACGCCGGAAATGTTGCCGATGATTGTTACCTCGACGCTGGCGCGCGGCGCAGTAAAGCTGTCGAAACAGAAAGTGATCGTCAAACATCTGGATGCTATTCAGAACTTTGGCGCAATGGATATTCTGTGCACTGATAAAACCGGCACCCTGACACAGGATAAAATTGTGCTGGAGAATCATACCGATATCTCCGGTAAAACCAGCGAACGCGTGCTGCATAGCGCGTGGTTGAACAGTCATTATCAGACCGGACTTAAAAACCTGCTCGATACAGCGGTGCTCGAAGGTACGGATGAAGAGTCAGCGCGCTCGCTGGTCAGTCGTTGGCAAAAAATCGATGAGATTCCGTTTGATTTCGAGCGTCGCCGGATGTCGGTGGTAGTGGCAGAAAATACCGAGCACCATCAGCTGGTTTGCAAAGGCGCATTGCAGGAAATCCTCAATGTGTGTTCGCAGGTGCGTCACAATGGCGAGATTGTGCCGCTCGATGACATCATGCTGCGTAAGATTAAGCGGGTTACTGATACGCTGAATCGTCAGGGGCTGCGCGTGGTTGCGGTGGCGACGAAATACCTGCCAGCGCGTGAAGGAGATTACCAGCGGGCGGATGAATCCGACCTGATCCTCGAAGGATATATTGCTTTCCTTGATCCGCCAAAAGAGACAACTGCTCCGGCACTGAAGGCATTAAAAGCGAGTGGAATTACCGTAAAAATCCTTACTGGCGACAGTGAGTTAGTTGCAGCGAAAGTGTGCCATGAAGTGGGGCTGGACGCGGGAGAGGTGGTCATTGGTAGTGATATTGAAACGCTATCTGACGACGAACTGGCAAATCTCGCACAGCGCACCACGCTGTTTGCTCGTCTGACGCCGATGCATAAAGAACGCATTGTGACCTTACTGAAGCGCGAAGGGCATGTGGTTGGCTTTATGGGCGATGGTATTAATGATGCGCCCGCCTTACGCGCTGCGGATATCGGCATTTCTGTGGACGGCGCGGTAGATATTGCCCGTGAAGCGGCTGATATCATCCTGCTGGAAAAAAGCCTGATGGTGCTGGAAGAGGGGGTTATTGAGGGACGTCGCACTTTCGCCAACATGCTGAAATACATCAAAATGACGGCGAGCTCTAACTTCGGTAATGTGTTCAGCGTGCTGGTCGCGAGTGCTTTCTTGCCCTTCCTGCCGATGTTGCCGTTACACTTGCTTATTCAGAACCTGCTGTACGATGTGTCACAGGTGGCGATCCCGTTTGATAACGTCGACGACGAGCAAATTCAAAAGCCGCAACGTTGGAATCCGGCGGATCTGGGGCGCTTTATGATCTTCTTCGGACCGATCAGCTCGATCTTCGATATTCTGACGTTTTGCCTGATGTGGTGGGTATTCCATGCCAACACGCCGGAAACGCAAACGCTGTTCCAGTCGGGATGGTTTGTGGTGGGCTTACTGTCGCAAACGCTGATTGTGCATATGATCCGCACCCGCCGTGTGCCGTTTATTCAGAGCTGTGCATCGTGGCCGTTAATGATCATGACCGTGATCGTGATGATTGTCGGGATCGCATTGCCGTTTTCACCGCTGGCCAGTTATCTGCAATTACAGGCGTTGCCGTTAAGCTATTTCCCGTGGCTGGTTGCGATTCTGGCAGGGTATATGACGTTAACCCAGTTGGTGAAAGGGTTCTATAGCCGTCGTTACGGCTGGCAGTAAAGAATAAACTGGGCATGGTGGCCCGGATTCAGATTGCAGACAAAGTGAGTTTTGTTCATGCCGGATGCGGCGTAAACGCCTAATCCGGTCTACAAATTCAATAAATTGCAGGAATCACGTAGGCCTGATAAGCGTAGCGCATCAGGCGATTTTGCGTTTGTCATCAGACTTAATCCGGGCATGATAGCCCGGATTTCCATCAAGATTAGCGACGAACAGCGATCGCTTCGATCTCAATCTTCACGTCTTTCGGCAGACGGGCAACTTCAACGCAAGAACGTGCCGGGAAGGTGGCGTTGTGTTCGGTGAAGAAGGCTTCGTAAGTGGCGTTTACGGTTGCGAAGTCGTTCAGATCTTTTACAAACACGGTAGTTTTAACGATGTCGCCCACTTTCAGACCAGCGGCTTCGACGATCGCTTTTACGTTATCCAGCGACTGACGTGCCTGTGCAGCGACGTCTGCCGGTACTTCGCCCGTTTTCGGATTTACCGGGATCTGACCGGAGGTGATGATCATATTGCCCAGATCAACGCCCTGTACGTAAGGACCGATAGCTGCCGGTGCATTTTCCGTCGCGATAGTTTTGCTCATGATTTCTCCTTTATTACAGCGGTAAAAAGTCTGGCTCATTATAGGGAGCCAGACTTTTATTACCAACCGCAATTAATTGGCCAGCACCACATTATGGGAAAACTCTTTTTCACAGTATTTGCATTTGAGCGCGATGTCATTGGCGCGTTTTCGCACGGCAAAGCTGGATGAAACCGGTTCGGCATGGCTGATACAGTTGCTGTTCGGGCAGACCAGCACATTGTCGATGCGCTCCGGCAGACTTGGGCGCGATTTACCCACCACTTCATAGTTGTCGATACGGTTAACCGTGGCTTGCGGTGCATACAATGCCAGTTGGTCTACTTGATCTTCACTCAAAAAGGTATTTTCGATTTTGATCAGATCTTTGCGGCCCATCTCGCCAGAAGGCAGGTTCAGACCGATGGTGATGCGCTGATCCGTTTCGGTCAGCTTGAACAGACTCAACAGCTTAAAACCGATCTGGGCGGGGATATGGTCAATTACCGTGCCGCGTTTAATAGCTTCAACCTGCAATTTATTATCGTGTGTCATCTCTATTTCCCCTTACAGTACCAGATCGCGATTCAGAACCAGTGCCAGTAACGCCTGGCGAGCGAAAATCCCGTTGCCTGCCTGCTGGAAGTACCAGGCGTGTGGCGTTTTATCAACATCCGTCGCAATCTCATCAACACGCGGCAGCGGATGCAGCACTTTCATATTGGCTTTGGCGTTGTGGAGATCGCTGGCGCGAAGAACAAACTGCGCTTTCACGTTGGCGTACTCGGACGGGTCCAGACGCTCTTTTTGCACGCGGGTCATGTACAGGATGTCTACTTCCGCCATCACTTCTTCAATAGAGCTGTGCAGACTCCATGCGATCCCTTTTTCATCGAGCATATCCAGAATGTATTGCGGCATTGCCAGCGCGTCCGGCGCGATGAAGTAAAAACGGTTGCCGTCGAACTTCGCTAACGCCTGAGTCAGGGAGTGAACGGTGCGGCCATATTTCAGGTCACCAACCATTGCGACGTGGAGATTGTCCAGACGCCCCTGGGTTTCCTGAATAGTGAATAAGTCCAGCAAGGTTTGCGTCGGATGTTGGTTGGAGCCATCACCGGCATTCAGTACCGGTACATTGCCGGAAAACTCGGTGGCCAGGCGCGCCGCACCTTCCTGCGGATGACGCATCACTATCGCATCGACGTAAGTGCTGATAACCGAAATGGTATCGGCCAGCGTTTCGCCCTTTTTACCCAGTGATGTATTGGCGCTGTCGGAGAAGCCCACCACGCTGGCACCCAGGCGGTGCATGGAAGTTTCGAAAGAGAGGCGGGTACGGGTAGAGGCTTCGAAGAAACAGCTGGCAATGACTTTGTGCTTCAACAGCTCTGGTTGCGGGTTTGCTTTCAGTTTCGCCGCTGTCGCCAGCACCAGATTAAGGTCATCGCGACTAAGGTCGTTTATGGAAATGATATGTTTCTGATATAGCGGATTAGCCATCTTTTATCTCCTGACGCCTGGGCAAAAAAAAGCCCCTCGATTGAGGGGCTGGGAATGGGTGATCAACGGGAAGAAAAACGGCAGGCCAGCGTCTTTTTTCAGACGCGGTAAGACAAAATGTCGAACACACTGAACCATACATCCTCCCGGCAAATTGTCCGGCATTATACTCATCGTCAGAAGCGGTGCAAGCATTTGATGCAATATTTTGTCAGCGCAAACGGTTTATTTGAATTAAAAGTCAAAATACATGCATTTTTATTTGATATGATTCTGGGGGAGAACTGTCGTTCGGTATCAATAATTGCAGACATTTCCTGCTTTTTTCTTTTTCACTTTCACGCAATCAGATATGCATTTTATTCCATTCATCCGACTTATAGGGCGGAGTGTGAAAACGAACGGCTAACACTATTGCTTACTGCTCAGGGATGCGCGCTATCACTTTAATTTCAAAATCAAAGCCTGCCAGCCATGTAACACCCACCGCCGTCCAGTTTGGATAAGGTGGGGCGCTAAATATTTCATTTTTCACCGTCATGATGTCTTCGAATTGTTTTTCTGGATCGGTATGAAAGCTCGTAACATCAATGATATCGTCAAAAGTGCATCCCGCAGCTGCCAGGGTCGCATGCAAATTATCAAATGCCAGTCTGACTTGTTGCTGAAAATCGGGTTCTGGTGTTCCGTCCTCTCGACTTCCTACTTGCCCGGAAACAAACAGCAAATCGCCGGAACGAATAGCCGCAGAATAACGATGCTCAGCATACAGTGAATGTCGGCCAGCAGGGAAAACAGCGGTTCTTTCTACCATTTGGTTATCCTCAAGATTTACGACATGAACAGAAGATTTATATTTACCAGGAGCCGCTTTTAGCGGACGACGTGAGTAAACAAAACCCAGACATCATGGGAAATGGCTGGGCTTAATTGAGCGTAGTCGGTTATGCGCCAAACGCGCCATCAATGGTATGCATCGCGCCGGTAACAAAACTGGCTTCTGGCCCTGCTAACCATGCGACCATACCAGCGACCTCTTCCGGTTGCCCATGTCTTTTGATGGCCATAAAACCATGCAACATATCGCGCATTGGCCCGTTGGCGGGATTAGCGTCGGTATCAATTGGCCCTGGCTGGACGACGTTGATGGTGATCCCACGCGGTCCAAAATCACGGGCCAGCCCGCGCGCCATGCCTTGCAGGGCAGATTTGCTGGCGGCATAAGCAGCCATGCCTGCAACAGGCATACGATCGCCATTCACGGAGCCGATGATTAAGATGCGCCCGCTTTCGGGCATCTGCCGGGCGGCTTCAACAGAGGCATGATAAGGAGCATGAATATTGATTTTGAAAAGGCGATCAATATCGTCGGCATTTAATTCCAGGGCATCGCCAAAGACGCCAATACCTGCATTTACCACCAGGATATCCAATGCGCCGCTCTTACGAACGACATCAATGACAGCGTCTCTGTCAGCACTATCTGTGAATACTGCTGTCGCTCCAGTCTCTTGTGCCAGGTGTTCAGCGGCATCTTTCGACCCCGCATAGGTGAATCGTACATTGGCCCCATCGGTGACGAAACGACGTACGATAGCGGCACCGATACCACGACTGCCACCGAGGATGAGAACTGTCTTACCTGTAAAAGCGCCCATAAGGACTCCTTGATTTATTATGTAACATGCATTACAAAACTGTTTTAACTTTCTGTCAACAAGTTTTGTAATGGTCACTAAAAAACAATCTCGCGTTCCAGGTCGTCCCAGACGTTTCGCTCCTGAGCAGGCAGTCTCTGCGGCAAAAGTGCTTTTTCACCAAAAAGGTTTCGATGCTGTCAGTGTTGCTGAAGTTACTGATTATCTTGGTATTAACCCCCCGAGCCTCTACGCGGCTTTTGGCAGTAAGGCTGGGTTATTTAGCCGTGTACTCAATGAATATGTCGGTACGGAAGCTATTCCGCTTGCCGATATTCTTCGTGATGATCGTCCGGTAGGCGAGTGCCTGGTTGAGGTATTAAAAGAAGCGGCGCGCAGATATAGCCAAAACGGCGGCTGCGCTGGCTGTATGGTTCTTGAAGGTATTCATAGTCATGATCCACAAGCGCGTGATATTGCCGTTCAATATTATCACGCCGCAGAAACGACCATTTATGACTATATCGCCAGGCGGCATCCACAAAGCGCACAATGTGTGACTGATTTTATGAGTACCGTGATGTCAGGGCTTTCTGCGAAGGCACGGGAGGGGCACTCCATCGAACAACTCTGTGCAACAGCTGCCCTGGCGGGGGAAGCGATAAAAACTCTTATCAAGGAGTGATGCTGGCCTTGATCCGAAAGGCGGGAACGCGCCTGCCGATAAGTTGTGATAAGACAATAATTCACGCGTTAAGGCTAGCGGAATTGATCATCTTTTCGTATAACGATAGAAATGAAACGTTGTTTTAATTAAGGAGTGGAAAAGATGATCATCGGAAATATTCATAATCTTCAGCCGTGGCTACCCCAGGAGTTACGCCAGGCGATTGAGCATATCAAAGCACACGTTACGGCAGAAACGCCAAAGGGCAAGCACGATATCGAAGGCAATCGTCTGTTTTATCTTATCTCGGAAGATATGACCGAGCCGTACGAAGCTCGCCGTGCGGAGTACCATGCCCGCTATCTCGACATTCAGATTGTGTTAAAAGGTCAGGAAGGCATGACCTTCAGCACGCAACCTGCAGGCACGCCGGATACCGACTGGTTAGCTGATAAAGACATCGCATTTTTGCCGGAAGGCGTTGATGAGAAAACAGTTATCCTTAATGAAGGTGATTTTGTTGTGTTTTATCCGGGGGAAGTGCATAAACCGCTGTGCGCAGTGGGCGCGCCAGCCCAGGTTCGCAAAGCAGTAGTGAAGATGCTGATGGCGTGATGACTTTTCGCCGTAAATAACTCCAGGTTTACGGCGAGTTTGTGAAAAGAGCGTTTTTTGATATTTTTTTGTGAGTAAAATTTGTAATGCTTAGACGTTCTTATTAACTCAAGGAGT
>OOAW01001007.1_pt1 | contig 15432 bp, 10 predicted proteins | sample 1671861 | NCBI WGS metagenome assembly OOAW01 (sample SAMN06348200, study PRJEB24527) | human gut metagenome | reverse complement strand
TTGTGAAAAACAATTTTGACTGGGGGATTACCAAACCTTCGATTATCCCCATGGAAGATTTGATCATTTACGAAATGCATGTACGCGGTTTTACAAAAGATGCTTCTTCCGGTGTTGCACATCCCGGCACATTTCACGGAATTATGGAGAAAATCCCATATTTGAAAGAACTTGGAATCAATGCAGTCGAGCTGATGCCCATTTTTGAATTTGATGAGATGCGGGATCACCGTGTGATTGATGGAAGGGAACTGCTTGATTACTGGGGCTACAACACAGTCAGCTTTTTTGCGCCAAATACAAGCTACGCATCTGACAGAGAATACAATCATGTCGGTACAGAATTAAAGCAACTGATAAAGACACTCAAAGAAAACGGTATTGAAGTCATCCTGGATGTCGTATTCAATCATACTGCCGAGGGCAATGAAGATGGACCGTTTTTCTCCTTCAAGGGGATTGACAATAATGTGTATTACATGCTCACTCCGGATGGAAACTATTATAATTTCAGTGGTTGTGGAAATACCGTCAACTGCAATCATCCGGTTGTCCAACAGATGATTGTGGAATGTCTGCGATACTGGGTTACGACATACCGGGTGGATGGTTTTCGTTTTGATCTTGCCTCAATCCTTGGTCGCAATGAAGATGGAACTCCGATGGATAAGCCTCCTCTTTTGCAGACACTCGCTTTTGATCCGATTCTCGGTGATGTGAAATTGATTGCGGAAGCATGGGATGCAGGCGGTCTCTATCAGGTAGGAAATTTCCCTTCCTGGAAGCGTTGGTCAGAATGGAACGGAAAGTACCGGGACGATCTGCGCGACTTTCTAAAAGGAGGGTACTGGAAAGCGCCGGAAGCCGCACTTCGAATTTCCGGATCCAGCGATCTATACAATCCATTTGAACGTGGAACAAATGCTTCTATCAACTTTATCACCTGTCATGATGGTTTTTCATTATATGATTTGTACTCATACAATCACAAGCACAACGAAGCAAACGGCTGGAACAACACAGACGGCAGCGACGACAACCGGAGCTGGAACTGCGGCGCAGAGGGCGACACAAAAGATCCTTTGATTTTAAAACTCCGCTACCGTATGATCAAAAACGCTTTCGCTGTATTGATATGCAGCCGTGGGACTCCGATGTTCTTATCCGGCGATGAATTCTGTGACACCCGGTTTGGCAACAACAATCCCTATTGTCAAGACAATTTGACCTCTTGGCTTGATTGGAAATTACTTGATACTCATCGAGATATCTTTGAATTTTGTAAATATATGATTCATTTTCGCCGCAATCACCCGGCGATACGAAAAAGCATCGCACAAAGCCACTGCGGATTTCCACCAATCAGCCAGCACGGCGCCACGCCGTGGGATGATAATTTCACTCAGGATTCCAAAATAGTATGCACCATGTTCGCCGGTCACGATGAAAAACAGGACTTGGAAGACATTGTCTACCTCGCTGTCAATCCCTATTGGGAGTCTATTCTCATCCATTTGCCAAAACTTCCGGAACCGCTGCAATGGCATCTTGCTGTGGACACCTCCCTGTCAGACACTGGCGGATGCACGTTTGAAAAGGAACAGATGTCCCATGTCGGCAATGATTATCTGATTGGGGCACGTACTGTCGTCGTCCTGACCGCCCACTAAAATAAGGAGGTACTTACGTACCTCCTCACTAATCTTCAAAGGACTCTTTTAATTTATCCATAAATCCTTTTTTCTTTCCTTTTTTCTTATCCGTCTTCTCGGAATCGATATCCTGATTCAATGTGTTTCCAGTCAGTGCATCGAATTTACGAAGCGCTTCTTTCGCTTCTGCACTCAATTTCTCCGGTGTCTGGATGACAAGTGTCACATAGTGATCTCCTCGAACCTGTTTGTTGCGAAGCGATGGTACACCTTTTCCTTTGAGACGTACTTTTGTGTCTGTCTTTGTTCCTGGTTTTACATTATATAGAACATCCCCATCCACCGTCTTAATGCGCACATCTCCACCGAGTGCCGCCTGCGCAAATGAAATCGGCGCAGTAGAGAAAATATGCATATCCTGACGTCCAAAAACAGGATGTCTAGATACCGTTACTTCTACCAGCAGATCGCCTCTTGGACCACCGTTTGTTCCCGGTTCTCCTTTTCCACGGATTCGGATACTTTGTCCATTATCGATACCTGCCGGAATGGATACCTGTATCGTCTTTTTGCTTGCCACATAACCTGTTCCCGCACAATCAGAACATTTCTCTTTGATAATCTTCCCTGTTCCATGACAATCCGGACAAGTCTGTACATTCTGTACGGTTCCAAAGAAGGACTGAGAAGTATATACAACCTGACCTTTTCCACCACATTTTTGGCAAGTCTCCGGAGAAGTTCCAGGTTTTGCACCTGTTCCGTTACATGTTGTACATGGGTCTTTGATGACCACTTCCAATTCTTTTTCACATCCGAATACAGCTTCTTCAAATGTAATCCTTACACCTTTTCGGATATTTGCCCCCTGCATCGGTCCATTGCCAGCACGACCTCCACGGCGACCTCCCCCGAACAAATCTCCGAAAATATCTCCGAAAATGTCTCCAAAATCCGCACCACTAAAATCGAAACCGCCGAAGCCGCCACCTGCTCCGCCTGCCCCGCCTTCAAATGCCGCATGACCAAACTGATCATATTGACGACGTTTTTCGGCATCACTAAGTACGGCATACGCTTCTGATGCCTCTTTGAATTTCTTTTCTGCTTCCTTATCTCCCGGGTTCATATCCGGATGGTATTTTTTGGCCAATGCCCGATACGCTTTTTTCAATGCTGCATCATCTGCATTTCTGTCAACGCCAAGCACTTCATAATAATCTCTCTTCGTTTCAGCCATAACTTTTTAACCTTTCTATTTTTTCATAAGGAAGTTCTGCGAAACCTGATTTTACTCAAATTCCGCAGAACCCTATTCATCTCGCTAAGCCCGCTCGAACAGTCTTCGCCTAAGTGCTCTAGACTTCTTTGTAATCGCCGTCTACAACATCGTCTCCGTTAAATCCTTCCGGTGCCGGACCTGCTTCTGGTGTTGGTCCTCCTTGAGCTCCTGCTGCACCTGCTGCGGCTCCAGCCTGTTCATACATCTTTGTAAATAACTGCTGTGCACTTGCCATCAGTTTTTCTTTACCAGCTTTAATCTCCTCTACCTGAGCATCTGTCATCTCTTCTGGATTCGATTTTGCCAAAGTATCTTTCAGTGCCTGAATATCCGCTTCTACAGCTGCCTTTTCTGTTGCATCAATCTTATCTCCAACTTCTGAAAGTGCTTTCTCTGTCTGGAAGATCATTGCATCTGCATCGTTTCTTGCATCGATTGCTTCTTTACGTTTTTTATCCTGCGCTTCAAACTCAGCAGCTTCTTTTACAGCTCTGTCGATATCCGAATCTGACATATTGGATCCTGCTGTAATCGTAATATGCTGCTCTTTTCCTGTTCCCAAATCTTTTGCAGATACATTTACAATACCGTTTGCATCGATATCAAATGTAACTTCAATCTGAGGAATTCCACGTGGAGCCGGAGCAATACCGTCAAGTCTGAACTGACCGAGAGATTTGTTATCTCTTGCAAACTGTCTTTCACCTTGTACGACATTGATATCTACTGCTGACTGATTGTCTGCTGCTGTAGAGAAAATCTGACTCTTCTTTGTAGGGATTGTTGTATTTCTCTCAATCAATCTTGTAGCAATACCACCCATTGTCTCAATAGATAATGAAAGTGGAGTTACATCAAGTAAAAGAATGTCGCCTGCACCTGCATCTCCTGCTAATTTACCACCCTGAACAGAAGCTCCTAAAGCAACGCATTCATCTGGGTTTAAGGATTTGCTTGGCTCTTTTCCTGTAAGCTGTTTTACTTTATCCTGTACTGCCGGAATACGTGTAGAACCACCGACTAACAATACCTGACCTAATTCAGAAGCTGTAAGACCTGCATCTGACAATGCTCTTTTAACAGGTTCTGCTGTTCTCTCTACCAAGTCATGTGTCAATTCATCAAATTTTGCTCTTGTAAGGTTCATGTCAAAATGTTTTGGACCTTCTGCTGTCGCTGTGATAAATGGCAGGTTGATATTTGTTGTAGTTGCAGATGAAAGTTCTTTTTTCGCTTTTTCTGCTGCTTCTTTTAATCTCTGAAGCGCCATCTTATCTGTAGAGAGATCCACACCTTCCATGCGTTTGAACTCTGCTAACATGTAATCTGTGATCTTCTGGTCAAAGTCATCTCCACCAAGTCTGTTGTCTCCGGCTGTAGATAATACTTCGATAACGCCGTCACCAATCTCAATGATAGATACGTCGAATGTACCACCACCAAGGTCATATACCATAATCTTCTGTTCTTTTTCGTTGTCAAGACCATACGCAAGTGCTGCTGCTGTTGGTTCGTTGATGATACGTTTTACATCAAGACCTGCAATTTTACCAGCATCTTTTGTTGCCTGACGCTGAGCATCATTAAAGTAAGCCGGTACTGTGATAACTGCTTCTGATACTTTTTCTCCAAGATACCCTTCTGCATCTGCTTTCAGTTTCTGAAGGATCATTGCTGAAATTTCCTGTGGAGAGTATTTTTTATCATCGATAGATACTTTGTGATCTGTACCCATCTCTCTTTTAATAGAAGAGATTGTCTTGTCAGCGTTTGTAACTGCCTGACGTTTTGCAGGTTCTCCTACGAGACGTTCTCCTGTCTTTGTAAATGCTACTACCGATGGTGTTGTTCTTGCACCTTCTGTGTTGGCGATAACAGTTGGCTGTCCACCTTCCATAACTGCTACACAGCTGTTTGTTGTTCCTAAGTCAATACCAATAATTTTTCCCATGATTTTGTCCTCCATTTTCTTGGTTTTTATAAGGAAGTCCGATTCACTAGGCTCGTGAAATACCTCGCCAAGTTCCTTCGGACAACCTTCGCACTAAGCTCGAAAACACCTTGCTAAGTGCTCTAGGTTTAGTTTGCTACTTTTACCATACTGTGTCTTACGACACTGTCTCTATAAGTGTATCCTTTTTGGAATTCTTCTACGATGATATTCTCACCTGCTTCCTCGTCCTCCACATGCATCACTGCATTGTGAAGATCCGGATTGAATTCCTGTCCTACTGCCTCAATTACTTTTACCCCGACTCCGTCGAGCGTTGTCATGATCTGTTTGTAGACCATCTCCATACCTGTCACAAAAGAATCATCCTTTTGTTCTTCTGTCACTGCGCTAAGACCTCTCTCAAAATTGTCGATCACCGGCAATATCTTTTCGATAATATCTTTTGCTCCAACTTCATACATCGCTGATTTTTCTTTCTCTGTACGCTTGCGGAAATTATCAAATTCTGCCATCTGTCTTGTCAGTCTATCAGTAAGTTCTTCAATCTGCTCATCCTTTTTATCTTTTTTCGGTTTGCGTTTGAATAACTTTTTGTCTTTCTTTTCTGCACCGTCTTCCCCTGCTTCTGAATCTTTCTCTTCCGCAAGTTCTTCGTCAGTTACCTCTTCTGATGTCTCTTCCATCTCTGTCTGCTGCTCTTTAGCCGCTTTTTTCGCTTCCTCCACGGCTTCTTTTACCATCTCTTCTTTGCTAAATTCTTTTTCCAATGGATCGTTCCACCTTTCTAATGTTCTTTATGGAATATTGCATCCAACTCTACCATCAGAGTCTTCAGCGTTGTCATTACATTTTCATAATCCATTCTCTTTGGTCCGATAATTCCTATCGTTCCCTGCATTCCCTCTCCCAATTCATAGGTCGCTGTCACGACACTGCAGTCCTTCATTGTCTGTACCGGTGTTTCATTGCCGATATAGACTTGAATTCCTTTGTTCTCCTGACTGGAAAGTGTCTGTGTCACAAGCTCTGCGAGCTGTTGCTTTTCCTCGAAGGCACTGATAATCTCCTGTGCGCTTTGATTGTCGCTCAGTTCCGGATATTTAAAAATATTCGTTGCACCGCTTGTATAGATTTCCAAATCGTTGTCAAGCTGAATGGTATTTGCCACCGCATCAAGAACATCGCTGATCACTTCACTGTGAATCCCTGCCTGCTCTTTTAATCTTGCGATCATCCCTAAGTTGATCTCCTCGATTGCCATTCCATTGAGGTTCGTATTCAGAAGCATGTTAAGCTTTAGTAAGGTCTCATTGCTCAGTGTTTCTGAAACAGTCACAATCTTATTCTTAATGATGTTTCCCTCCATGACAATGACTGCAATAATCTGATTCTCATCAACCTGAGATAATTGAATGAATTTTAATTTGTTTCTATTATATGTCGGAGCGGAAATCATCGTCGCGTAATTCGTGTTGGCTGCCAAAACTTTTGCCGCCTGCTTTAAAAGCTGATCCATCTTGTCTGCTTTCACAAGCATCTGTTCTTTCATCTCTGTAACTTCCTGCTCTTTTTCTTCCATCAGCATATCTACATACAACCGATATCCTTTGTCTGATGGAATACGACCTGCCGATGTGTGAGGCTGCATGATGTATCCCAAATCTTCCAAATCCGCCATCTCATTGCGAATAGTCGCTGAGCTTAAATTCAAATCTGTGTATTTGGAAATTGTTCTGGAACCAACCGGATCACCTGTCTCCAAATATGTCTTGATGATCGTCTGCAAAATCTTCATCTTACGATCATCTAATTCATGATTCGATTTCATGTCCACCCTCCTTCTCGGTTTTTTCTATTAGCACTCTATTCTTTCGAGTGCTAACACCTTACGATTATTAAGATAACACTCCGGTTTTCGTTTGTCAACCTAGTTTATATTTTTTTTACATTTTTTGCAGACTTTGTGTATGGCTGAACTGTTTCGCCTCTATGATATCGCCACACTCACATCTATCCTTCTTTTCCCGGAATCCATTTCCCTTTCCACGCATACAGCACCATCAAAGCCGCCCCAATTGCCCAGGAAATTGGATATGCTATGTAAACTCCACGGATACTGTCAAAGTGCGGAACCACAAACTGTACCCACAACACCCTGTAAATGCAGAGCGAGAATAAAATGATTGCCATCGGCGGAATTGTTTTCCCGGTTCCACGAATGGTTCCCGCCATCTCATGCATGATGCTCAGCAGTGAATAGAACGGACAGAAATACCACATCGCCAATGTCCCAAAATAAATTACATCCGCATCTTTTGTAAATATGCCAATAATCTGATGTGAGAAACTAAGCAGCAGCACTCCCGTCACGATTGTATAAACAATCCCCATGCAAAGAGTCACCCACATTCCTTTCTTTACACGGTCAATCTTGCCAGCACCGATATTTTGTCCGGTAAATGTAGTTGCAGCCATACTAAAGCTCATCACCGGAAGAATATTAAATCCGTCTACTTTTATATAAGCCGCAAATCCAGCCATCGCTTTCGCTCCAAATCCATTCACGCTAGACTGAATCAGCACATTTGAGAACGAAATGACCATGTTCTGAATTCCAGTCGGCAAACCGATTTTGATGATACGGTTTGCCATCGGGACATCCCATCTTATCTTTTTCAGTTCCGCACGATATGGTTCATCTACACGCGTCAAAAAACGTAGGATGAAAATGCTTGACAACACCTGACTGATATCTGTTGCAATCGCAACACCTGCCACACCCATATGCAATCCCATGACAAACACAAGATCCAATACGATATTAGAAACAGATGCGATTGCCAAATAAACCAAGGAACGTTTGGAATTGCCGACCGCATTTAAAATTCCAGCTGCCATATTGTAAATCACATTGAACACAAGTCCTCCGAAGAAAATCCGCAGATACAGAACCGAATTCGGCATAACCTCCTTCGGAGTTCCCATCCACTGCAAGAGCAGCGGACTTGCCACTATTCCTACAATAGACAGGATTGCTCCTGTCACCACTGCAATCGCCAATGTTGTATGCACTGCATCCTGCACTCTCTTTTTGTCGTTCGCACCATAATACTGGGCAATGACTACTCCGGCACCCGCAGACGCTCCCATGCAGAACGATATCAAAAGATTGATCAGCGATCCACTGGAACCGACTGCAGCCAACGCCTCACTTCCCACAAAATTTCCTACAATAATGGAATCTGCTGTATTGTAAAGCTGCTGAAGCAGATTTCCCAAAATCAGAGGAATGGAAAAGAACAGAATCTGTTTCCAAATATTTCCCTCCGTCATTAATGTTGTCTTTTTCATCGCCATATCATATCCTTTGTAATTTCTTTTAGACTATTTGCTCCACACATTGCCATCGTATCCGCAAGCTCTGAACCGATTCTTTCTATATATAATTGCACTCCGTCTGTGCCTCCTCCGTACGCAGCCGTTACAAATGGACGACAGATAATCACACCGTCTGCACCAAGTGCCAATGCTTTAAACACATCCACACCGGAGCGGATTCCTCCATCCACAAAAATCTTCATTTTCCCCTTTACTGCTTTTGCAATCTCTTCCAGAACTTCTGCGGTAGCCGGACATTGATCCAGCACACGCCCTCCATGATTCGACACGACAATCGCATCTGCTCCTGCTGCCTCTGCTTTCAGTGCTCCCCTCACAGTCATGATCCCTTTCACAATAAACGGGGCGCGGGTTGATGCCGCAATTTTATGTAACTCTTCCACGGATTTTCTTCCTGCCGGCGGAGTCATATTTTTCAAAAATGGAAGTCCCGCCGCATCCACGTCCATTGCAACAGCAAATGCCCCGGAATCTTCTACTAATCTCATTTTTTCTTTAACCGTTTCCAAATTCCAAGGTTTTACAGTCGGAATTCCAATGCCTGCTGATTTTTTGATTGCCTCTGTCGCACATTTCATCACATCTGCATTGACTCCATCACCTGTCATAGCAGCAATCCCCGCCTTAGCACAAGCCGAAACCAGCACCTCATTGTAAGATGCATCATTATATTTTTCTCCATAGTGTAGATTTACCGCTCCGACCGGCCCCGCAAAAAACGGATATCTGAATGATTTTCCAAAAATATTGAGACTTGTATCTACCTTCTTATTTGCGCAGAGTGTATCCATATTAATACGGATATCCTTCCATTTTTCATAATTGCGAATTGCCGTATCTCCCACACCTTTTGCTCCCGGTCCCGGCATCTGGTTCCCACACGCCTTCCCGTTACATACCGGACATGCCTTACAATATTTTCCCATCTCTGGTCTTGCGTTTTCTAATAATTCTTCGTATGTCATTTTTTGCTTCCTCCCTCATGTAATCAGCATTTTTATTGATATAGTATTTCTGCAAATACATAGTTACTCACATCGATTCCTTTTTTTGTCAGACTTAAACAGCCTTCCCGTTGCTTTAACAAACCTTTTTCCATGACTTTCCTGATATTTTCTCCGTAGCAGTCCCAAATTGTTTTTTGGAAACAATTCCAAAAAGCCTGTTCTGAAATGCCATTCATCTTCCGAAGTCCTAAAAAAATAAATTCTTCCATCTGCTCTTCCTCCGTCAGATGCTCTGTGTTTTTTCTGATCTTCTCTGGCTGTCCTGCACACTCTGTATATTCTCTTAGATTCTCAGTATTACTATAACGTCTGTTATCTAATAAAGACGACGCTCCAAGTCCGAGTCCTAGATAATTTTTCCGTTCCCAGTATCCTAAATTATGCCGACATTCCATTCCCTCTTTTGCATAATTGGAAATCTCATAACGATGATATCCATTTTCGCCTAATATTTCTTCGGTCTTTTCATACATGAGACGCTCTTCCTCCTCACTTGGAAGATCTCGCTCCAGTGGGCTGCCTTCTCCATACAGTTTTACGAATGACGTGCCCTCTTCAATAATCAAACTATATGCCGAAATATGTTCCGGCTTGAGGCGTATAATTCGCTTTAGTGTCTCTTCCCAGCTTCTTACTGTCTGCTTTGGAATTGCCGAAATCAAATCTATGTTGATATTCGTGAATCCTGCCGTTCTTGCCATCTCATAGCTTTCCAAAAATTGCTCATATGTATGGATTCTTCCAAGTAGCTTCAATTCTCCATTGTCTGCCGACTGTAAACCAAAACTGATACGATTGATACCAAGTTTTCGATAGGCAGACAGCTTCTCTTGTGTCACGGTTCCAGGATTTGCCTCCACTGTAATCTCTGCATCTTCTGCAATCTCAAACACCTCATGTAACGCCTCAAAAATTCGCTCCATTTGATTTCCTTCTAAAACAGACGGCGTACCTCCGCCCAAAAAAATAGTCACTACTATGTCATTTAGGGACAGGGCTTGGTAAGCTTTGATCTCTCTTATCAGTGCCTCCACATAATTTTCTATTGTTTCCCCATTTTCCGGGCTTGAAAGGAAATCACAGTAGGCACATTTCCTTACACAAAACGGAATATGAAGATATAATTCCAGTTCGTTTTTCATTATCCACCTCCAAAAAGGGACAGGGTCACATTTAATTGGGGACGTAGTAAAATTCAATTTTACTACGTCCCCAATTACTATTTATCATCTAGTTTCAACACGCTCATGAATGCTTTCTGCGGAATCTCTACGTTTCCAACCTGACGCATTCTCTTCTTCCCTTCTTTTTGCTTTTCCAAAAGCTTTCTCTTACGGGAAATATCACCACCGTAGCATTTTGCCAGCACGTCTTTTCGCATCGCCTTCACTGTCTCCCGCGCGATGACTTTGCTTCCGATTGCCGCCTGAATCGGAATCTCAAACAGCTGTCTTGGAATCTCTTCTTTTAATTTTTCACACATCTTACGTCCACGTTCGTATGCAGTCCCACTATGGACAATAAAAGATAATGCATCGACTTCTTCTTTATTAATAAGAATATCCAATTTCACAAGTTCTGACCGTTCATATCCTGCCATCTCATAGTCAAATGACGCATATCCTCTAGAACGCGATTTTAACGCATCGAAGAAATCATAAATAATCTCATTCAAAGGAAGAATATAGCGAAGCACTGCTCTTGTCTCTTCGATATACTCCATTCCCTGATAAATCCCTCGACGTTCCTGGCAAAGATCCATGATCGCTCCGATAAATTCAGACGTAACCATAATCTCAGCTTTCACAACCGGCTCTTCCATATAATCGATTTCAGCCGGATCCGGAAGATTCGACGGATTTGTCAGTTCAATCACTTCTCCATTTGTCTTATAAACTTTGTAAATAACGCCCGGAGCGGTTGTCACAAGATCCAGATTGTACTCTCTCTCCAAACGCTCCTGAATAATTTCCAAATGCAACAATCCTAAAAAACCACATCGGAAACCAAATCCAAGTGCAATAGATGTCTCCGGCTCAAACTGAAGTGCGGCGTCATTGAGCTGCAGTTTTTCCAGCGCATCTCTCAAATCCTGATATTTCGCCCCATCTGCCGGATAGAGTCCGCAGTATACCATCGGCTGCACCTTTTTATATCCCGGAAGTGGTTCTTTGCAAGGTCTGTTCGCATCTGTCACGGTATCACCAACACGAGTATCTTTCACATTTTTCAAACTGGCGGTAATATATCCAACCATCCCCGCACTTAATTCCTCGCAAGGAATGAACTGCCCCGCCCCAAAATATCCAACTTCCACGACTTCTGCCTTCGCTCCTGTCGCCATCATCTGAATCGATGTCCCTTTTTTCACCGTTCCTTCTTTGATACGGCAAAACACAATCACTCCCTTATAGGAATCATACAGAGAATCAAAAATCAACGCCTGAAGCGGAGCTTTCGGATCTCCTGTCGGCGCCGGAATCTTTGCCACGATCTGCTCTAGTACATCTTCGATATTCAGTCCTGTTTTTGCAGAAATACGCGGTGCATCTTCCGCCTCGATTCCGATGACATCCTCAATCTCTTCTATCACCCGTTCCGGATCCGCACTTGGAAGGTCGATCTTATTAATCACCGGCACAACATCCAAATCATGATCCAATGCCAGATATACATTTGCCAATGTCTGCGCCTCTACTCCCTGTGCCGCATCCACGACAAGAATCGCCCCGTCACACGCCGCAAGGCTTCGGGAAACTTCATAATTGAAATCCACATGCCCCGGAGTATCAATTAAATTAAATATATATTCTTCACCATCTTTTGCCTTATATACAATACGAACCGTCTGCGCTTTGATCGTAATTCCACGCTCGCGTTCCAATTCCATGTTATCAAGCACCTGAGACTGCATCTCACGGCTTGTCAATAATCCGGTCTTCTCAATGATCCGGTCTGCCAATGTTGACTTTCCATGGTCAATATGCGCAATAATACAAAAATTTCGTATTTTACTCTGATCTATTCCTGCCACTGTTATTCCTCCAACTATTACTTTCTCACAATTTTTTATTATAACGTAATTTCAAACGGGATTCCACTATAAAAACATTATTTTGCGGAATACTTCATTATAAACAGCTCTACCCCAAGCATATCACTCAGCCGCCCCGTCTTGACAGCCTCTTCCATATCCACGCTGTCTTCAATAATTTCACGAAGTGCCTTGCTTGAAAATGCCCTTGCCTGCTCCTGATATTTTCCCACTACAAATGGATGCAATCCCACTTTTGATGCAATCTCTTTTCGTGGATATCCTCTTTTGTCCATGTCCTTAACTTCCAAAAGCAGTCGAAACTGTCTGGTCAACAAGAACAAAATTCGCATCGGCGGCTCTTTCAGCGCCACTAGATCATAATAATAATCAAGTGCCTTTCTCTGCTGCTTTTCTGCAACTGCATTGACCATATCAAAGATCTGATTTGTAATCTGTGTCGTACAGATCTCTTCCACATCCTGTGCGGTAATCTCCGACTTGTCCAATGTATAGCAGAATAATTTTTCCAGTTCCCTTTGGATATTCTCCATATCAGTTCCAACCTTTGTCAAAAAGAACCGAATTACCTGCTCCGTGACCTGCTTATTCTCGCGCCTCACACTCCCCGCAATCCACCGAAGAAGTGTCGACTCATCCTGCCGTCCGAGCTCCACGACCCTTCCTTTATCTTTTACCGCCTTATAAAGCTTCCCTCGCTTATCGATCTCACTCTCGACAAAAATCATAGAAGTGGTCTCCGGAAGTTCCTTGATATAATCCGAAAGTTCCGGAGACGCATTCTTAAAAAATCCGCTGTTTTCCAAAATAATCAATCTGCGCTCTGCAAAAAACGGCAGCGTCTCAGCAAGATCAATGACTTCTTTCGCGTTAATTCCTTTTCCTTCATAGTATGCGTAATTCATCGTATCATCCGGTGGAACAATCGCATAGTGCAGCTTGTCTTTATACTGTTTTTTTAAATATGCCTCTTCGCCATACAAAAGATATATCTGTTTCAATTGTCCGGTTTTCAAATCTTCATTCAGACTTTTCATATTCACTACACTCCATCTACTTTATCTTCTCTTAGTCTAAATGCAAGCTTCTGAAATGTCAATGAAATCCGACAATCGAAAGCGTATTTCCATCACTTTTCAATGTGATCGCCCCATTTTCAATTGTACTATAAACCGCACTGTCTATAGCGTTCAGTCTCTCCAGTGTCTCTTTATGCGGATGCCCGTATCGGTTTCCTTTCCCAGCCGAGATTAGCGAAATATTTGGCTGGATTATCTTTAAAAGCTCTTCCTTGGTCGAATTTTTTGACCCGTGATGTGCCACTTTCAGCACCGAATACACCTTTTTTTCCACCTGCTCCAGCAAAATTTCCTCCCCTTTTTCCTCAACATCACCTGTACAAAGCATACCAAACTTCTGATAACAGATATCAAGTACCATAGAGGAAGCATTTCCGATTTCCCCTGGGAACTCCTCCTCTGGTTGAATGCAGGTCACCTGAAGATCCCCTTCCTGGAGTCTCATGCCGGGACGAATTACCAACACCCTTATTCCAGCTTTTTTTGCAAGTGCTGAGAGTTTTGTTAACGCCTCATCTTGTTGATAAGTTGCCGGAAGCACAAGGTTTTTGATTCTTACCCCGACATCCTGTCTTGTGATCATCTCCTCAACGCCACTGTAATGATCACTGTCTCCATGCGAGATCAGGACATAGTCTAAAGTTCCAATCCCCTGTGATTTCAAAAAAGGTTCTATCCGATATTTCCCTACTTCTTTGACATCACTGCTTCCCCCGTCAATCAGGTAAGTTCCATTTTTCGGTCCTCGAAGCAGAATACCGTCTCCCTGTCCCACATCAATTACCGTCACGAAAAGCTTTCCTCCTGTCCCATGACCGATGGAAAACCAAAACAGAATCATTGGAAACACACACCACACACTCCTTCTAAGAAACCGAAACAATTCTTTTTTGTTACATTTCAACACAAGAATAACACTCCCAAATACGAAAAGATAGTAAGCACTGATCTGCCACCACGCCGGCTGTCCAAACACCATTCTCGCCCCCGGCAATCGTCCTGCGAATCGACTCATCCACTCAAACAGTTCCAAAAATATTCCACACACTTTTACCAAAACCATACCTATCGGCTGACAGATTGGCAAAAACAAGCTGCCGATAAGTCCAAGTCCCAGAACCCACGACATCATCGGTATCACTGCTATATTCAATAAAAGTGAATATAGTGGAAATTCAAAATAAAAGTACAAAAGCACCGGAAACAGCATTAGATTAATGCCTATGCTCGCATACATCCCTTTCACAATCTGATATTTGCACGGGAACAGTTTTTCTATTGCAGGAAGAATGGTTAAGATCCCAAGTATCGCTCCGTATGAGAGTAAAAATCCGGCGTCTGCAAGGTATAATGGCTGCCAAAGAACAGTCACTGCCCCTGCGAAGAATAATCCAGTAGCCATATCATAGACTCTTCCTGTCATATCTGCACCAATGCGAAGTAAAAGCATAATCGCAGCACGTATCACTGACACAGATAAACCGATCATTAAGACATACAGAAAAAGCAGTATACCAGATCCGATCCCGGCAACAAAATAAGGACTTCCGACTTTTCGAAAAATCTGATACACACTCAGTCCAATAAAAGATATATGAAGTCCTGAAATTGCCAAAACATGTCCTATCCCATTTTTCTGATACAGCTCCTTGATCTCTGCATCCATCTCCTTCTTCTCACTCAATAAAATCGCACTTAAAACAGCGCCATTTTTTTCACCCATCGTCTCTGTCAGCTTCTCCTTCCATGCCTGCTTCAGACTGTAAAGAGAATTCATAAGTCGATTAGTCTTTCCACTCACTTCCATAATCTGTTCACCCCAGACCATGCCATAAATATTTTGTTTTGCATAATATTGCCTTTGGTCAAAATTCCCCGGATTGTGTGCCGTTTCAAACACATTGGCTTTCCCACGCAATTTGACCGTTTTCCCAATCGCAATATTTTGAAATGTCTTATCATATACTATTATCTTGGATTCATAAAATGATTCATTTTGACTGT
>OOAW01001002.1_pt1 | contig 15493 bp, 12 predicted proteins | sample 1671861 | NCBI WGS metagenome assembly OOAW01 (sample SAMN06348200, study PRJEB24527) | human gut metagenome | reverse complement strand
CGTGGCGCAGGTCTGGAACTCCGGAAGCCTCCCCTGGAGCGCGGGGGAGCCGTAGGGCATGGAGTAGTCGAACTGGAGCAGGCACACCGTGCCGTCGGGGAGCTGGGCAGAGCGGTGGTACTGCTGGTAGGGGAAGCCGTGGAGGGTGCGGTTGCCCTCCAGCGCGGCCTGGGCATAGCCCAGGCGCCGCTCGTTCATGCCGCGCTGCCCCACCACCTGGGCGGAGCCGTCGAAGGTGGCCCAGCGGTAGTAGTGGGGCAGCTCCGCCGGGGTCAGCTCCCCGGCCTCCAGGGCGCGGACCAGCCCGTCCGCCTGCCCGGCGGCGGTGCCCGCCGGGAGGACAAAGCCGCTGCGGAGCAGGGCGGACAGGCCGCCCCACCAGAGGACGGCCAGCAGCACCACCGCTCCGCCGGTGACGAGCAGGTAGCGCCAGAACAGGGCGGTGAGCCCCGTCCGCCGCCTCATGCGCTTTCCCATTTGTAGCCCACCCCCCACACGGTCTGGATGGGGGAGAGCCCCACGGCCCGCAGCTTGGCGCGGATGTTCTTGATGTGCTCCGTGATGGCGGAGGAGTCCGCCGTGCCGTCAAAGCCGAATACCGCCTCGTAGATCTGCTCCTTGGTGAAGGTCTGGGCGGGGTGGGCGGCGAGATGGGCGCAGATGGCATACTCGCTTCGGGTCAGGTGCAGCGCTTCCTCCCCGCAGTAGACGGCCCGCTCCTCCAGATCAAAGTCCAGCCCGCCGCGGCGGATGCGGCTGCGGGGCGCCCGGGACTCCCGCCGCAGGTGAGCGGCCACCCGGGCCCGCAGCTCCGCGATGCGGAAGGGCTTGGACAGGTAGTCGTCCCCGCCCAGCCCCAGGCCGGTGAGCACGTCGGCCTCCTCGGTCTTGGCGGTGAGGAAGAGAATGGGGCAGGCGGCCAGGGCGCGGATGCGGCGGCAGGTGGCAAAGCCGTCCTCCTCCGGCATCATCACGTCCAGGAGGATGCAGTCCGCCCAGCGGCAGTGGGCCTCGCTCACCGCCCCGCCGCGGTCGAGGAGGGAGACCTGGTGTCCGTCCCGCTCCAGGGCGGTTTTCAGCAGGGCGCGGAGATCCCCGTCGTCGTCCACCACCAGAATATGGGCCATGGATACCACCTCAGTTCAGCAGAAGATAGAGCCCCCACGACAGGGCGTAGAGGATGTAGATATGGGCGGGATAGAAGGCGTAGAACAGCCGCTTGTGACCCCCGCCCCGCTGCCCATTATAGCACAGCATGAGGGGCGCGGCCAGGATGCCGTAGATCTCGTAGTACCGGGTGAAGAGCTGTGTCCACGCAAAGTCGGGCATCTGGGAGGCCATGAGGCCCATATACACCACCCCGTAGAGGAAGTAGAACACGGCGAAGGCCAGTACCTGCGCCCTCCGGTTCCGGCGGAGCAGGTAGAGCACCAGCCCCATGGCCAGCACCGGCCAACTGCTGTCTCCAGTGACGCCCCAGATGGGGAGAACGGAGTAGGCCGCCAGGCCCACGGGGGTGGCCAGGGCGGGGGTGGCCAGGGCGGGGACGGCCAGGGAGAGGGCGGAGGCCAGGAAGGGCCAGGCCAGGGGGAGAAGAAGCGCCGCCAGGCCCCGGACAATATGCCGCCGGCCCAGCCAGTCAATGCCCTGGAACATCACCATGAGAATCACAAAGGTGGTCATCATGCCGTTGGCGGGGTAGAACCCGTCGGGCCGCACCAGCACGTGGGCAAAGGCCATGAAGAAGAACAGGAGAGACATGGCGGTGGAGAGGACGTAGACCCTTGCGAAGTACCGCTTCCGGCTGTGGGTGTGGGTGAAGCCCTCCACCAGGCAGAACAGGAACAGGGGCGCGCCCAGCCGCCCCACCATACTGAACCACTCGGGGACGCACCCGGTAAAGCTGAAAAAGTAGTGAATGTGGTCCAACACCATGGTGACCAGGGCGATCCATTTCAGCCCCGTCTCGGACAACCCCCGGGCGGGGGTGATATGATGTGTTTCCATTGCGGACAGCTCCTTTTTGTGGTCTGTCCACAGGATAGCAGGTAATTCTAAGGAATCTCTAAGGATATCGAAAAAGGCGGTCTTGACAGGGGAAGGGATGTATGGTAGGATAGCAGCCGGAACACGGGAATGAGGTTCTCCCGGGGCGCTGGCCCGAACCGCCGCTTGGCTGATGACTTCTGCAAGAGATTGCAGGGGGCATTGGCTTTTTTTCTGCCCTCTGGAGAGGAATGATTTGTTATGTTAACCAGTCTCGCCTATGTGCTGCTGCTGGGCATGGCCCTGGGGGCCATGGCCAGCAGGCTCCGCCTACCGTCCCTGGTGGGGATGCTGCTGGCGGGGATTCTGCTGGGGCCCTGCGTACTCAACCTGCTCAGCCCATCCCTGTTAGGTATTTCCGCAGACCTGCGGCAGCTCGCCCTGGTGATCATCCTCACCCGGGCGGGCCTGTCCCTGGAGCTGGAGGATCTGCGCCGGGCCGGGCGGCCCGCCGTGCTGCTGTGCTTCGTGCCCGCTTCCTTTGAGGTGCTGGGCATGGTACTGCTGGCCCCCCGGCTGCTGGGGGTGGACGTGTTGGACGCCGCCATCATGGGCGCAGTGGTGGGGGCGGTGTCCCCCGCGGTCATCGTTCCCCGGATGCTCAGGCTGATGGAGGAGGGCTATGGCGCAGACAAGGGCATCCCCCAGATGATTCTCGCCGGGGCCTCGGTGGACGATGTGTTCGTCATCGTCCTCTTTACCTCCTTTACCGGCATGGCTCAGGGAGGCAGCTTTTCCCCTGCGGCCCTGGCGGGGGTGCCGGTATCCATTGTGCTGGGTGGGGCGGCGGGCCTGGGGCTGGGATACGTCCTGGCTAAATGCTTCACCCGCTTCCACCTGCGGGACTCGGCCAAGGTGGTGGTGCTGCTGGCGCTGGCTTTCCTGCTGGTTGCCCTGGAGGACGCGGCGGAGGGGGTGGTCCCCTTCTCCGGGCTGCTGGCTGTTCTGGGGACGGGCCTGGGCCTGCGCCGTTGGCGGAGGCCGGCGGCGGAGCGGCTCACTGCCAAGTTCGGTAAGCTGTGGGTGGCGGCCGAGGTGATGCTCTTTGTCCTGGTGGGGGCCGAGGTGGACATCGGCTACGCCGCGGCGGCAGGGCTGGCCGCCGTGGCCACGGTGCTGGGGGTGCTGTGTTTCCGGGCTGTGGGGGTGCTCCTCTGCGTGGCGGGGAGCCGCCTGAGCGGACGGGAGCGGCTGTTTGCCGTGCTGGCCTATCTGCCCAAAGCTACAGTGCAGGCCGCCATCGGCGGTGTCCCTCTGGCCATGGGCCTGGCCTGTGGGCAGGTGGTGCTCACCGTGGCGGTAGTCGCTATCCTGGTCACTGCCCCATTGGGGGCCCTGGCCATCGACCTGAGCTTCCGGCGCCTGCTGCGCCGGGACAGGGGATAGAGAACAGCAAGGGGCGCGCCTGCAAACGCAGGCGCGCCCCCTCTGTTTATACAGGATGCGCTCAGCACAGCTTGGCGCCGGCGGGGATGGCGTCGTCCACCATAACCAGGTGGAGCTTCTCCTCCCCGTGCTCGGTGTGGACGGCGGAGAGCAGCATGCCGCAGCTCTCCTGCCCCATCATCTTGCGGGGGGGAAGGTTGATAATGGCTACCAGGGTCTTGCCCACCAGTTCCTCCGGCTTGTAGTACATGGCGATGCCGGAGAGGATCTGGCGGTCAGTCCCGGAACCGTCGTCCAGGATGAACCTGAGGAGCTTGGCGCTCTTTTTCACGCTCTCACACGCCTTGACCTTCACGGCCCGGAAGTCGCTCTTGCAGAAGGTGTCGAAGTCCACGCTCTCCTGGGCGAAGGGCTCCACCTCCACGGCGGGGAGGGCGGCCCTGCGGGCCTCGGCCTGCAGCTCGTCCAGGGCGGCCAGCTCCTTCTCCACGTCGATGCGGGGGAACAGGTTCTCCCCCTTGCTCACCGCCGCGCCGGCGGGGAGCAGGCCCCACGCTCCGGCGGACTCCCAGGTGCGCGCGCCCTCGTCCACGCCGAGCTGGGCGAAGATCTTCCCGCAGGTCTCGGGCATAAAGGGGGTGAGCAGTACGGCGGAAAGGCGCACGCACTCCAGCAGATTGTAGAGCACGTGGGCCAGGCGGGGCTTCTGGGCCTCGTCCTTGGCCAGTGCCCAGGGCTTGTTCTCGTCGATATACTTGTTGGCCCGACCGATGAGCTTGAACACCTCCACCAGGGCGTCCTGGAAGGCGTAGTGCTCCATCTGCGCCTCGTAGCGGCCCCGCAGGCCGGCGGCCAGGGCGATGAGCTCCACGTCGTACTTCCGGGGGTCGTCCTCCGGAAAGTCCATGGAGAGGTTCACCTCACCCTGGGCCTGGGCCAGCATGCCCGCCAGCTCCGCCTCGTCCTCGGTGGCGCCGCAGTCCTCCGGCAGGCGCTCGCCGAAGTACTTACCCACCATGGCGGTGGTGCGGCTGACCAGGTTGCCCAGGTCGTTGGCCAGGTCGGTGTTGATGCGGCCGATGAGGGCCTCGTTGGAGAAGTTGCCGTCGGTGCCGAAGGGGAACTCCCGCAGCAGGAAATAGCGCAGGGCGTCCACCCCGTAGCGCTCGGCCAGCAGGTAGGGGTCCACCACGTTACCCTTGGACTTGCTCATCTTGCCGCCGTCCAGCAGCAGCCAGCCGTGGCCGTACACCTTCTTGGGCAGGGGCAGGCCCAGGGCCATGAGGATGGCGGGCCAGATGATGGCGTGGAAGCGCACGATCTCCTTGCCCACAAAGTGCACGTCGGCGGGCCAGAACTTCTCAAAGTCGTGGTAGCGGCCGTTGCCGTAGCCCAGGGCGTTGATGTAGTTGGACAGGGCGTCGATCCACACATACACCACGTGGCCGGGGTCGAAGTCCACCGGCACGCCCCAGGAGAAGGAGGTGCGGGAGACGCACAGATCCTCCAGGCCGGGCTTGATGAAGTTGTTCACCATCTCATTGACCCGGCTGCGGGGCTCCAGGAAGTCGGTGTCCTCCAGCAGATGCCGGATGCGGTCGGCGTACTTGGACAGGCGGAAGAAGTAGGCCTCCTCCTCGGCATCCACCACGTCCCGGCCGCAGTCGGGGCACTTGCCGTCCTTGAGCTGGGTCTCCGTCCAGAAGGATTCGCAGGGCTTGCAATACTTGCCCACATATTTGCCCTTGTAGATGTCCCCCTGCTCATAGAGCTGCTTGAAGATCTTCTGCACGGACTCCACGTGGTAGTCGTCGGTGGTGCGGATGAACCGGTCGTTGGAGATGTTCATCAGCCTCCACAGGTCGAGCACGCCCCGGGGGCCCTCCACGATGTGGTCGACAAACTCCTTGGGGGATACGCCGGCCTCCTTGGCCTTGTCCTCGATCTTCTGGCCGTGCTCGTCAGTGCCGGTGAGGAACATGACCTCACAGCCCCGCAGGCGCTTGTAGCGGGCCATGGCGTCGGTGGCCACGGTGCAGTAGGTGTGGCCGATGTGCAGCTTGTCCGAGGGGTAGTAGATCGGGGTGGTGATATAGAATTTCTCAGGATTCATCGGGCGTTCCCTCCGTTGTATCGTTTTCGGCCCGGGCCAGGAGCTCCGGCCGGCCGGCATTGTACAGAAGCGTCACCGTGGACGAGAGCAAATAGAGGATGGCGAAGCCATAGAGCAGCGTCGTGGCCAGATCGTGCTGGTCGGCCAGGGTGGTCAGGCAGAAGTAGATCCCCAGCAGGGAGAACAGCCCAGCCCAGAACACCCGGCCCCGCTCAAAGGAGAAGCCGGCGTGGAAGTAGAGTCCCAGCAGGGAGGCGATGATGGCGAAAAGCTCATACACATAGTCCAACTGCACCGGATCTCCGGCCCGCACCTGGTAGGCGGCGATCAGCCACACGCAGCAGGTGTAGGCGGGCATCAGCAGGGTGAAGCTGTACTTGCCCCTGTCCAGGCCCTTAAAGCTGTTCTGCGCCGTCTGCATTACGCAGAAGAAGGAGACCGCCGCCAGGGCGGCCAGCAGCAGGCGGGTGTAGACGGTGTTGGTCCCCTGGACAAAGGAGAGCACCATCAGCACCGCCGCCCCCAAGAGCAGGAAGGCGGAGAGCACCATAGCGGTGGCGTACAGGGTGTTTCCCTTGGCCTGAAAGGCCTCGTCGTAGCCGGTGAAGGAGGGGTATTTGCCCCGGCAGAGCAGGGCCAGAACCGCCGCCATGGCAACCGAAAGGGCGATGAGGGCGAGAGTGGCCGGGGCGCCGGGAATGGGTAAGCCGGTGTCCGCCTCAAAGGCCGTGGCCAGCTCCCAGCGGCGCAGGACAAAGCCGGCCCCGCCGCCAGCCACCGCCACGGCGGGCAGCAGAATTTCTTTTCGCATGAAAACCACCCTTTCCGGATGAAATGAGTTCAAATCCATAGTATAGCACACTTTGGCGGAAAGTGCACGATTTTTCTTACAGGCGCAGGCCCTTGATGTCCTTGATGCGGGAGAGGATGATGTTGCAGCTCAGGCTGGCAACGCCGGGCAGACGGTGGATGACCCGGTCCAGAAAGTCCTCCAGTTCCCCCTGGCCAGCCGCCACGGCGTGGACGTGGAGCTTGTTGCGGCCGGACACCTGGTAGATCTGGGTCACGGTATCGCTGGCGCGCAGGGTATTCACCACCGCGCTGAATTGGGCGGGCTCTACCTCAAGCTCAAAGTAGCAGGACACAGCACCGCTGATCTTCTGGGGATTGACAATGGTGGTGTACTCCTCGATCACGCCCCGCTCCTCCAGGGCGCGGACGCGGGCCTTCACCGCCACACGGGACAGCCCAACCGCCTGGCCCAGATCTGAGTAGGACATACGGGCGTTGTGGATGAGCAGCTCCACCAGCCGCCGGTCGATGTCGTCCAGACCACTTAAAAACAACGCCTCCGCCCCCTCTATCTGTCAAGCTGTGTTTGTTATCTTATCCCGGCTGAAGAAAAAAGGCAAGTATAGCCTTGTATTTTTCCTCTGGATTTGCTATGATTCTTACGAAAAGAAAGATAAAACATTCAAAACGAAAGTGCGTGAGCCAATGCAGATGGATTTGACCCGGGGTGGAATCACCCGCCCTATGCTGCTGTTCGCCGGTCCCATGATCGCGGGCAATCTGCTCCAGCAGTGCTACAACATCGCCGACACCCTCATTGTGGGCCGGGCGCTGGGGGCGTCGGCCCTGGCGTCGGTGGGCTTCTCCTTTACCCTGATGACCTTTCTCACCTCGGTGCTGCTGGGCCTGTGCATGGGCAGCGGCGCCCTGTGGTCCATGCTCTACGGCGCGGAGCGGGAGGAGGAGCTGAAGCGGTGCCTCTTCGCCTCCTTTGTGTTTATCGGCTCCGTGGCGGTGCTACTCAACGTGGGGGTGCTGGCCCTGCTGGAGCCGGTGATGACCCTGCTGCGCATCCCCGCCGGGGCCTGGGACGAGACCCGGGCCTACCTGCGGGTGGTACTGCTGGGCGTCTGCTTCACCTTCCTCTATAACTACTTCGCCTGCCTGCTGCGCTCGGTGGGCAATTCGGTGGCCCCGCTGGCCTTTCTGGCCGTGTCCACCGTCCTCAACATCGGGCTGGATCTCTGGTTTGTCCTGGGACTGGGCTGGGGGGTGGCCGGGGCCGCGGGGGCCACGGTGCTCGCCCAGGGGGTGTCCGCCGCCGGTATCGCCCTCTACGGCTGGCGGCGGGTGCCCCTGCTCCGGCTGGAGCGGCGGCACTGTAAGGTGTCCCGGGGGGAGCTGGGGCGCATCATGAACTACTCCCTGCTCACCTGCGTGCAGCAGTCGGTGATGAACTTCGGCATCCTGATGGTGCAGGGGCTGGTGAACTCCTTCGGGGTGAACGTGATGGCCGCCTTTGCCGCCGCCGTCAAGATCGACGCCTTCGCCTACCTGCCCGTCCAGGACTTCGGCAACGCCTTCTCCACCTTCGTGGCCCAGAACACCGGCGCGCAGAAGACGGAGCGCATCCGGAGGGGGATCCGCTCCGCCCTCTGGGTGTCCGTCGGCTTCTGCCTGGTCAGCTCCCTGCTGGTGTGCCTCTTCGCCGCCCCCCTCATGGGCCTGTTTGTGGAGCCCGGCGAGACGGAGATTATCGCCGTGGGGGTGGAGTACCTGCGCATTGAGGGCATGTGCTACTGCGGCATCGGCATCCTGTTTTTGCTCTACGGCCTGTTCCGCGGCCTGGGGCGGCCCGGCGTGTCGGTGGTGCTCACCGTGGTCTCCCTGGGGACGCGGGTGGCCCTGGCCTACCTGCTGGCCCCCATCCCCGCCGTGGGCCTGAAGGGCATCTGGTGGGCGGTACCCATCGGCTGGGTACTGGCCGATCTGGCCGGGCTGGTGCTCTACCGGAGAAAACCACTTCCGGCGGAAACAGCCTGCGCGCCGGAGGGATAAAAAACCGCCGCGGACGGAACGCCAGTCCGCGGCGGTTTTTGCTATTCCGGTCAATCAGTCGGCCTTCTGGCTCTCCAGGTACTCGTCGTAGGTCATCTTGCGGTCAATGAGCTTGCCGTCGGAGGTGAAGTCGAACACCCGGTTGGCCACGGTCTGCACCAGCTGGTGGTCGTGGGAGGCGAAGAGCACGTTGCACTTGACGGCCTCCAGGCCGTTGTTCAGGGCGGCGATGGACTCCAGATCCAGGTGGTTGGTGGGCTCGTCCAGCAGCAGCACGTTGGCCCCGGAGAGCATCATCCGGGAGAGCATGCACCGCACCTTCTCGCCGCCGGAGAGCACCTTGACGGGCTTGTAAACCTCGTCGCCGGAGAAGAGCATCCGGCCCAAAAAGCCTCGCAGATAGGCCTCGTGGGGGTCGGAGGACCACTGGCGCAGCCACTCCACCAGATTGTCGTCGCAGTCCTTGAAGAACTTGGTGTTGTCCTTGGGAAAGTAGGAGAAGGTGGCGGTCTGGCCCCACTTGACGGTGCCCTCGTCGGGCTCCAGCTCGCCGGTAAGGATCTGGAACAGGGCGGTCTGGGCGTTCTCGTTGTCGCCCACGAAGGCGATCTTGTCCCCGTGGCCCACGATGAAGCTCACCTTGTCCAGCACCTTCACCCCGTCGATGGTCTTGCTGACGTCGGTGACGAAGAGGATGTCCTTGCCCACCTCCCGGTCGGGAGAGAAGGCCACCCAGGGGTAGCGGCGGGAGGAGGCGGGGATCTCCTCCAGGGTGATCTTCTCCAGCAGCTTGCGCCGGGCGGTGGCCTGCTTGCTCTTGGACTTGTTGGCGGAGAAGCGGGAGATGAACTCCTTGAGCTCCTGGGCCTTCTCCTCGTTCTTCTTGTTCTGGTTCTTCATCAGGTTCTGCATCAGCTGGGAGGCGTCGTACCAGAAGTCGTAGTTGCCCACGTACATCTTGATCTTGTTGTAGTCGATGTCCACGATGTGGGTGCAGATGGTGTTGAGGAAGTGGCGGTCGTGGCTGACCACAATCACCGTGCCCTCAAAGTCCAGCAGGAAGTCCTCCAGCCAGTTCACCGCGTTGATGTCCAGGTTGTTGGTGGGCTCGTCCAGCAGCAGGATGTCCGGGCTGCCGAACAGGGCCTGGGCCAGCAGCACCTTCACCTTCAGCCGGGCGTCCAGGGTGGCCATGTCGTTGTAGTGGAACTCGGTGCCCACGCCCAGGCCCTGGAGGATGCGGCTGGCGTCGCTCTCGGCCTCCCAGCCGCCCAGCTCGGCGTATTCCTCCTCCAGCTCACAGGCGCGGATGCCGTCGGCCTCGGTCATCTCCTCCTTGGCATAGAGGGCCTCCTTCTCCTTGCCGATGTCGTAGAGGCGCTGGTTGCCCATGATGACGGTGTCCATGACGTTGTAGGCGTTGTAGGCGTTCTGATCCTGCTTGAGCACCGACATGCGGGTCTTGGGCAGGATGGAGACCTCGCCGGAGGTGGGCTCCAGCTCGCCGGAGAGGATTTTCAGGAAGGTGGATTTACCCGCGCCGTTGGCGCCGATGATGCCGTAGCAGTTGCCCTTGGTGAACTGGAGATCCACGTGGGAAAAGAGGGGCTGGCCGCTGTAGGCCAGGCCCAGGTCGGAAACTGTAATCATGTCGTACTCCTTTTTATGCGAAAATCATCATACGGAGCGGATTATATCACAGATTGCTCAAAGGGGCCAGAGAAAAATTGGACAAGACGGCCGTATGAAGGGAATGGATCGTTCAAAGCTCTGGCGGAGTCCGGTAAAATACGCAAGGAAAGGGCCGCGCCCCAGGCGCGGCCCTTTGCTGACGGAAAGCGGTTACGCGGCGGTGATGGCCAAAACGCCCTCCACCAGGGCGGACTCCGCGCCCAGCTGGGCGAGGAAGCCTTCGGCCAGATAGTAGTTGCCGTTGACGAGTACGGCGGGCTGGCTCACCGCAGTGCCGTCCACGGTGAGAGTCAGGCTGACGGCCTCGCCGGTGGGGGCGGAGCCGGGCATGGCCAGGGCCTCGCCCTCGTAGGCGGAGCCGGTGGCGACGGCCACGCTGCCGTCCCACGTCACATTGAACTGGGCGCCGGTGCCCTTCAGGGCAAAGGCGAGGTCGCGCAGGCGGTAGTAGGTATTCCCCTGGGCGTCGAAAGCCGTGGCCACGTCTTTGGCCGCGCCGTTTACGGTCACGGTGAGGGTCTCGGCCTTCGCCTTGGCCTGGGCCACCAGGGAATCATAGTCGGACAGGTTGTAGCTCTCGGCGTAGGGGGTGTCCAGCAGGCCGGCGTTAATGTAGCCCACCAGCTCCGCCCGGCGGGGGTCGTCCTCGCTCAGATCCACGCCCACGATCTTCCAGTTGTGGTCCACCTCGGGGGCCACGGGGGAGTGCTCGGCAAAGTAGGCCACGATCATATCCCGGATGGAGTTGGAGGACTCCCACTCCTTGGTGCCGGAGATGATGTTCTGGGCCTTCAGGGCGGAGGAGTAGCGGTAATTATTCACCGCCAGGGTCAGCTCCTGGTCATCCTGGAGGGGCGCGCCGTGGAACATGACGTTCTGGATGCGCTGGCCCTTGGGCTGGGACAGGTCGATCTCATAGTCCACGCCGGCAAACATATCGTAGAGGTAGTCGGGGTACTCGGGGTCGAAGGAGAGGTTGATATCCCCCTCCTGCCACTGGTTGTAGCACTCGGCGGACCACTCCATGTAAGCCTTGAGCTCCGCGCCGGTGACCTTCACCCGGTAAAGGGTGTTGTCAAATTTGTAGATGTCGAAGATGTTGCCGTAGTTGATGTCGCCCTCGGGCAGATCGCTGGTGCCCTTGAAGAGGGCGGCGGCGGAGACGTCGGCGCCGGAGTTCTCCAGCTGGACGGTGTTGATCAGATCCATGACGGCGGTATCCATCACCCGGCCGGCAGGGATGCCGCGGATCTCGTTCTCAGGCTGGAAGCGGGCGGTAGTGCTTCCCAGGGACGCGCCGCCCTCGCCCTCGTCGCCGGAGCCGCCGCCGTTGATGTAGTCGATGGTCTTCTGATGGGCCTCGGCCACCAGGGGGATCTCCCGGAGCTCCTGGCTGGGGGTCACGCCGGTCATATCCACAATCTCCACCGAGCTGTCAATAATCTGATTGTCGGCGTCCAGGGTCAGATCAAAGCGGGCGATGTCCCGGCCGCCGTTGCGCACGCCGCCGATGACGGTGGAGCCCTGCTTCTCGTTGACCACCACATGGTTGTGGGCCACCTGGAGCACGTCGATCTCCGGGTTGTCGTCCAGAATCTTCTGGGCGGAGTCGGAGCCGCCCTCCTCGTCAAATTCGGCGTACATGCCCATGTGGGCGGACACCATGATTACGTCGGCCTGGTCGCCGATCTCGTCGATGGCCTTGCCGACGGCCACGTTGGCGGCCTCATAGACGGCGTCGTCAATGCCGTCCTTGCCGCTGTCCCAGATGGGGACATCCGGGGTGACCACGCCGATGACGGCCAGCTTCACGCCGCCCCGCTCCACAATCGTCCAGCCCGCGCCGGTGACCGGCTCGCCCTGGGCGCCGGTGACGTTGGCGGCCAGAACCGGGAAGCTGGCCTGTCCCAGAATGGCCTGCATGGTGGGGATGCCCCAGTTGAACTCGTGGTTGCCCAGGGTCATGGCGTCATAGCCCATGTAGTTCATGGCGGTGACGACCGGATGGGGCTCCTCCGGGGTCTTGTTATACAGATCGTCGGTCATGATGGTGCCCTGGATGTCGTCGCCGGCGTCGACGAGGAAGGTGTTGGGGTTCTCGGCCCGCACTTGCTGGATGTAGGTGTAGAGCCTGGCCATGCCGTTGTTGTCGGTCTCCGCGTTGTCTTCGTAGGAATAGCCCCAGATATTTCCGTGCATGTCTGAGGTGCCCAGGATGGTGATGTGCTTCTCGCCCTCTGCCTCAGCCGCAAAGGCGGCGGGCAGCAGGGATGCCAGCAGAGCTGCCGACGCCAGCAGGGAGAGCAGATGTCTTCCGCGGTGCTTTTTCATACGAGAGGGGTCCTCCTGATTTTATATTTGCCAGGCCATGTCCCCTGGCTGGTATCTTAATGGTAACACGGTCCGCCTGGCAAGTCACCTGATTTTTTCTTTATTTACAAAATTTTTTCTCAGCAATGACTTTGCCGGCGGGTTTCCATTTTCCCATTTCTATGCTATAGTGCAGATGATATCGCGTTTCCCGGCCCAACCGGGCGGGAAAGGAGAGGAGAGAGCTGACATGGGAGAGGGCGCGCGCTGTCCCTGGGCAAAAACGGAGCATGAGATTTTGTACCACGACACGGAGTGGTGCCGGCCCTGCCGGGACGACCGGGCGCTGTTCGAGCTGCTGGAGCTGGAGGGCTTTCAGGCCGGGCTGAGCTGGAAGCTGATTCTGGAGCGGCGGGCGGCCCTGCGGGCGGCCTTCGCGGATTTTGAGCCGGCGGCGCTGGCCGTGTGGGGGGAGGACGAGGTGGAGGCCGCTCTGGCCGCCCCCGGCGTCATCAAAAACAGGAGCAAGGCCCGCTGCGCCGTCACCAATGCCCGGGCCTTTCTGGCCGTGGCGGAGGAGTGGGGCAGCTTTGCCCGCTACCTCTGGCACTGGGTGGACGGCGTGCCGGTGGACCACCGGCTGGAGCGGCCGGAGGACATGCCCGCCGAGGACGACCTGTCCCGCCGGGTGAGCGCCGACCTGAAAAAGCGGGGCTTCCGCTTTGTGGGGCCGGTGATTGTCTACTCCTACCTCCAGGGGGCGGGGCTCATCAACGACCATCTGGTGACCTGCCCATGGCACGGAGAGGGACTATAATTTGCAGGATTGCTTGCAAAATAAAACGGATGGTGCTATGATGTCCCTATAAAATGAAGGACTGCTTGCGAGGAGGCACCTGTACCATGAGCATCCAATACCGCTCCGAGCACGACTCCGTGGGGGAGAGGTCTGTCCCCAAGGACGTCTACTACGGCGTCCAGTCCCTGCGGGCGGCGGAGAACTTCCCCATCACCGGGCTGGCCGTACATCCGGAGCAGATCAACTCCATCGCGGAGATCAAGAAGGCCTCCGCCATCACCAACCTGGAGATCGGCCTGCTGGACAAGCGGGTGGCCGACGCCATCGTGCGGGCCTGCGATGAGATTGCGGCGGGCCGGCTCCACGAGGCGTTCATCGTGGACCCCATCCAGGGCGGCGCGGGCACCAGCCTGAACATGAACGCCAACGAGGTCATCGCCAACCGGGCCATCGAGCTGCTGGGCGGGGAGAAGGGAGACTACGCCCTGGTCAACCCCAACGACCACGTCAACTACGGCCAGTCCACCAACGATGTGTTCCCCTCGGCGGGCAAGCTGGCGGTGCTCAAGCTGCTGGTGCGGGCCCAGATCCAGCTCGAGCGGCTCTCTGAGGCCCTGGAGGCCAAGGCGGAGGAGTTTGACGACGTGCTCAAGATGGGCCGCACGCAGATGCAGGACGCGGTGCCCATCCGTCTGGGGCAGGAGTTTCGGGCCTACAGCCGGGTGGTGCACCGGGACATCGCCCGCTTCGAGCGGGCCAAGGACGAGATGCGCCGCCTCAACATGGGGGGTACCGCCATCGGCACCGGCATCAACGCCGACGAGCGGTATCTGCGCCGCATCATCCCCAACCTGTCCAAGGTCACCGGGCTTGAGCTGGTGCAGGCCTTCGACCTCATTGACGCCACCCAGAACCTGGACGGGCTCGTGGCCGTGTCCGGCGCGGTCAAGACCTGCGCCGTCAACCTGTCCAAGATGTCCAACGACCTGCGGCTCATGTCCTCCGGCCCCCGCTGCGGCTTCAGCGAGATCAACCTGCCGCCCCGGCAGAACGGTTCCTCCATCATGCCGGGGAAGGTCAACCCCGTCATCCCCGAGGTGGTCAGCCAGGTGGCCTTCAACATCATCGGAAACGACGTCACCGTCACCATGGCCGCCGAGGCGGGCCAGCTGGAGCTCAACGCCTTCGAGCCCATCATCTTCTACAACCTGATCCAGAGCGTGGAGACCCTGACCTACGCGGTACATACCTTTGTGGACAACTGCGTCACCGGCATCACCGCCAACCGGGAGCGGTGCCGGGACATGGTGGAGCACAGCGTGGGCATCATCACCGCCCTGTGCCCCCACGTGGGCTATGAGAAGGCCGCCGAGGTGGCCAAGCGGGCCATCGAGACCGGCGCGCCGGTGCGGCGGCTCATTCTGGAGGAGGGCCTGCTGGACGAGGCGGCCCTGGACAAAATTCTGGACCCCTACTCCATGACGGAGCCCGGCATCTCCGGAAAGGAGCTGCTGGAGGGGTGAACGGCCGGGGCCCCCGGCCGTGCGGGGGCCCAATTTCCTGTCATACCTTTGGACTGTGGGAGGCCCTGGGCCGCCCGCCCCTGGCGGGAATCGACCTGTCCAAGCCGTCGGTGCGCCTGGCCGCCCGGCGGGTGCCGGAGGGGGAGTTCGCCGTGGCCTCCGCCTACCATCTGCCTCTGGCGGACGCCTCGGTGGGGCTGGTGCTCAACTGCTTCTCCCCCCTGGCCCTGGACGAGTTCCGGCGGGTGCTCCGCCCCGGCGGGGCCTTCCTCTATGTGGTGCCCGCCGCCGACCACCTGTGGGAGCTCAAGCAGGTGCTCTACGACCAGCCCTACCGCAACAAGGAGGAGGACATCCCCTACGAGGGCTTTTCCTACGAGCGGGTGGAGCCGGTGGAGGCGGTGGTGGACGTGGCGGGGGAGGCGCTGCGCGACCTGTTCCAGATGACCCCCTATTACTGGAAGACCCCCAGGGAGGGGGCGGAGCGGCTGGCCGCCCTGGACGGCCTGCGGGTGCGGGCCTCCTTCCGCGTCCATGTGTTCCGGCGCAGGTAGGGACCGGACACTGGCTGGGCTTTATGGCCGCCCGACCCGTTCCGTAGGGGCCGACGCCCCAGGGCGGCTTCTCTTGCCCATATCGGCCCGCCTTATGCCGGGCTGGCGCGCCTTCCATGGGAACCCTTTTTGACACCTGCTTTCTTGTCAAGCCTCCGGCGGGCCCCTTTCTGAGCGGCCAGAAAGGGGCGAAAGAGCCGGTTGGGAAGGGGGGATTTCG
>OOAW01000996.1_pt1 | contig 15656 bp, 10 predicted proteins | sample 1671861 | NCBI WGS metagenome assembly OOAW01 (sample SAMN06348200, study PRJEB24527) | human gut metagenome | reverse complement strand
ACGTCACTGATCAACTGCATAACATCGGATGCTGTAGCATTTCCACGGTTGATCACAAAACCACTGTGTTTTTCAGATACCTGTGCATCTCCCACCTGATATCCCTTTAATCCTGCATCCTGAATCAATTTTCCAGCAAAATATCCTTCTGGACGTTTAAATGTACTTCCGGCACTTGGATATTCTAATGGCTGTTTTGTTTTTCTCGCCAATGCGTACTCATCCATTTTGGCTTTAATCTCTTCTTTATTCCCTTTCTTAAGTGCGATCACACCTTCTAAGACAACATATTCATTCTTCAAGACGTTACTTGTACGATAACCAAGTTCTAATTCTTCTGCTTTGAGAGTTTTGATCTCTCCTTCTTTTGTAAGAACTGTCACTTCTTTTAGTACCTGCACCATCTCACCACCGTATGCACCAGCATTCATAACGACAGCTCCGCCAAATGTTCCAGGAATTCCACCTGCAAACTCAAATCCAGTTAATTCTTCATTGAGTGCTGCTCTGGATGTAGAACTTAATAAAGTTCCTGCTTTGACGATAAGTTCATTACCACGGACTTCAATTCCACTGTAGTTTTTGTAAATCTGAAGAACAATCCCGTCCATTCCATCATCTGCAACCAAAAGATTACTCCCATTTCCTAAAACAAATAATGGAATTCCCTCTTCTTTTGCAAAACGACTGACCGCTTTGATCTCTTCCATATTCTCTGGTGCCACAAAAATATCAGCGGGTCCCCCAATACGGAATGTTGTATGATTTTTCATCGGTTCCTGTCTTAAAATATATTTTTCTGGTATGATCTGTTTTAACTGATCAATCTTTGTATCCATAATTTCTCCATTCTTAATATTAATGCAAGATGGAATCCTGTATATCACAGAATTCCAAATCTCTTCATCTTATGAAAGCATCAGACTAGCTGCACCATAAATTCCAGCATCATTTCCAAGAGTCGCAAGTACAAATCCTGTCTCCTGTGCTTTTCCAAATGTATACTTCTTAAAATGTGCATTGACCGCATCTAAAAGGATCTGTCCGGCTCTTGATACGCCTCCGCCGATAACAAACACTTCTGGGTCAACCATCAATGCGATATTCCCTGCTGCAAGTGCTAATTTCTGTCCAAGATCATCTACCCGTTCTTTGGCAAATGTATCTCCTTCTTTAGCAGCATCAAAAATGTCTTTTGCAGTTACTTCATCAAGGTCTCTTAGTGTAGTCGCTTCTTTAAAATCCTTTAATGCTTTCTTTGTCTCATATACAATTCCCGTTGCAGATGCATAAAGTTCCAGACATCCTGTCTTTCCACAATTACATACACGATCATCAAAAGGATCCACAGTCATATGACCGATTTCTCCACCATATCCACGGCTTCCATCGATGATCTTTCCATCAACAATGATTCCTCCTCCAACTCCTGTTCCAAGAGTGATCATCACCGCACTGTTATAATCTGCTGCTGCTCCCATCCAGATCTCTCCTAAGGCTGCTGCATTGGCATCATTCGTTGCCTTTACCTTACATCCTGTAAGCTTTGACAATTCTCCTGCCACATCCACGCTTCCCCATCCAAGGTTCACACATTCATTAACTTTTGAAAACTCAAGAACAGCTCCTGGAACTCCAACTCCGAGTCCGATCACATCTTCCTTATCAAAACCATTTGCTTTGCTGTGATCATTCACTGCCTGTGCAATATCTGGCAGGATGTTCTTTCCATTTTCCTCAGTTCTTGTCTTGATCTCCCATTTCTCTTTTAATGTTCCATCTTCTCCAAACAGACCCATTTTTACTGTTGTTCCACCAATATCAATTCCATATAAATATTTCATATCATTTAATCCTCCATCTGACCTGTAACACGTTTATAAAGTTCTTCAGCAGCATTATATCCCATCTTCTTCTGTCTGTGATTGATCGCGGCTGCTTCTACGATGATCGCCAGATTACGCCCTGGACGAATTGGCAGTGTATGTGCTGCAACTTTATTGCCAAGATATTCTACGTATTTCTCTTCTAATCCTAAGCGGTCATAATCTGCATCTTTGTTCCAGTCTTCCAACTGAATGACCAGATTAATCTCCTGCTCCATCTTAACACTTTCAACACCATACAGATTCTTAACGTCAATAATACCGATTCCTCGCAGTTCGATAAAGAACCTTGTAACTTCCGGAGATGTTCCGATCAATGACTTCTTGCTGACCCTCTTGATCTCTACAACGTCATCAGATACCAGACGGTGTCCTCTTCGGATCAACTCTAAAGCTGCTTCACTCTTACCGATCCCACTCTCTCCTGTGATCAGGATTCCTTCACCAAATACATCGACTAAAACTCCATGGATCGTAATGCTTGGAGCCAATACAGTTCCCAGCCAGCGGATCACTTCTGCCATAAATTCAGATGTCGTATCCTGAGATATCAAAACCGGTACCCCATACTCTTTCGCAACTTTTATCATCATCTCACTTGGATGCAGATTCCTGCAAAATACGATAACTGGAATTCCCGCTCCGACAAATCTCTTATAAATATTTTTCGCATTTTCAACATCTTTTTCTACCTCTTCAATAAAAAGGTGTTCTGCTTTTCCGATGATCTGAACTCGATTCTGTGCAAAATTTTCAAAAAAACCTGCCAACTGTAATGCTGGACGGTTGATCTCTGCCTGTTCAATGTAAACTTCTTTTGAATTGATCTCTGGTGTTACTTCTTTTAAATTTAATTCCTTGACCATATCATATACTGATACTCTATGCTCTTTATCCATAATCTTTCTCTCTTTCTGCACCCTTGATTGTCTGTCTCTTTCTCTATTTTAACATATTTCCTTACTGCTTGGAATCGTGAAAAAACCCATAAATAGACTCTGCAGTACTTTGATTCATGCCAGGAACATTTAAAAGTTCCGTAACTGTTGCTGTCTTGATCTGTCCAAGATCTTTAAAATACTTCATTAATTCTTTTCGTCTCTTTGGTCCAACACCTTTGATGTCATCAAGAACAGAATGTACTTGCCCTTTTGCACGCAATGATCTGTGATATTCGATTGCAAAACGATGGGCTTCATCCTGTATCCTTGTCACAAGTAAAAATGCTTCGCTGTTTGGCGCAAATATGATTTCCTCGTTGTTATAATACAAGCCTCTCGTTCTATGATCATCATCTTTGACCATTCCACATACTGGAATATCAAGTCCCAAATGATCCAGCACACGAAGTGCAACATTGACCTGTCCTTTTCCTCCATCCATCATCAGAATATCCGGAAATTTTGTAAAACTGCCAAGTGTAGTGTCTTTTCCTTGTTCTTTCAGTTCTTCTAGCTCTTTCTTTCCATGAAGAAATCTTCTGGTCAAAACTTCTTCCATACTGGCATAGTCATCCGGACCTTCGATAGTTCTTAAACGAAACTTGCGATAATCTCTTCTTCTTGCTTTTCCTCTTTCAAATACGACCATGGATGCTACGGTCTGAAATCCACTGATATTAGAAATATCAAATGCCTCCATTCGATTCAAGCCTTCCATCCCGAGCAATTCTTCAATCTCATGAACTGCCCCGATCGTCCTTCTTTCTTCCCGTTTGATCTTTTCACGATCCATTCTTAATACATTCTGGGCATTTTCCTTTGCCATCTCTACCATCTTGTGTTTTTGCCCACGCACTGGTATCTTAAAATGTACTTTTGCTCCTCGTTTCTTCGACAACCATTCTTCAATGATCTCCTTTTCTGAAATATCATGTTCCAGAAAGATTTCCCCTGGAAGATAAGGCGTCCCCGCGTAAAACTGTTTGACAAAAGCTCCTAAAACTTCTTCCTTTGAACTTTCCTCATCTGCTTCCATATGAAAATGTTCTCTTCCAAGAAGCTTTCCTTGGCGGATAAAGAAAATAGATACGACAACATCCTTATCATCCTGTGCCATTGCAATAATGTCACGGTCCTCAAACGCATACGTATTGATCTTCTGACGGTCCATGATCCGCTCAATACTCTTGAGCAAATCTCTGTATTCCATTGCCTGTTCAAATTCCAATTCATCCGATGCTTTTTGCATTTTCTCCTGAAGCATTTTTGCAACCTGTTTATAATTTCCATTTAGAAACTTGATTGTTTCTTCGATCTGTTTTGCATATTCTTCCTTGGATATATATCCTTGGCATGGTGCATCACACTGCTTGATCTGATAGTACAGGCAAGGCCTGTCCTTCCCTGTATCTTTTGGAAGTCTTCGGTTACAGGTACGGATCTTAAAGATCTTGCGAAGCAGCTCGATCGTATCATTTACTGCTCCTGCACTCGTATAAGGTCCGAAATACTTTCCTCCATCTGCTTTCATCTTCCTTGCCAGCATGATTCTTGGAAATTCTTCATTGACCGTTACTTTAATGTAAGGATAGCCTTTGTCATCTTTCAGTTTTGTATTATATTTTGGATGATGCTCTTTGATCAGATTGTTCTCAAGCACTAAAGCTTCCAGTTCTGAATCCGTGATGATATATTCAAAATAAGCAACATTCTTTACCATATGCTGAATCTTCACAGACAGATTCCTGCTGTCTTGAAAATACTGACGCACACGATTACATAACTTGATCGCTTTTCCAACGTAAATAATCTCATCTTTGCTATTATGCATTAAATAAACTCCAGGCTTTGCCGGAAGCTTCTTTAATTCCTGCTGAATATCAAACATGAACTTCCCTCCATCTTTATTCTGTATATTTTATGGCTGCAAAATACACTTATCTTTAATCATAGCATAAATTTATAGGCAAAAAAAGTATCGATTTGAAGTGTAAGCTTGCATGTAAGTGACGGAAATAAAAGAAAAACAAATATTTCAAAGAATCCGGGGGCAACTCCGCATTTTTAGCAAGTAGTTTGATGAACTGAAGTTATTGGTGGAATATTATAAAAATGGTTATATGTCTGCGACGCGCTCTCGCTCGACTCACTACGCAGCTGTACTAAGCTCCTGAATGATCTTACGATCATCCACTCGCTAAGTGCAGGCGTGTTCCTACGGTCGCCGACATATAACCATTTTTATAATATTCAATAATTTCAGTTATCGAAACCACTGATAGGTGTGTATGTTTTACTGTATTGGTATTTATAATAAACACTGTCAGTCACTACAAAAATTAAAAACCAATAACACTCAACATACTCACCCACTCAAATTTTCCAATCTTGTAATTGTCCACTCTATAGACTTCAGGTATATGATAAAAAATAAATAAGCGTCTGAAAAAGCAGCATTAGAATTTTGCCACGTTTTTTACGGATTCGCAGCTGGCTTGGTGCGATGTTTGAGCCTCTAAGAGTTTCTGATTTGAATTCCCTTGAAGGCGAGTTTCGCAAGGAAAGCCAGCGAATCAGCGATCTGTAAAAAACGTGAGCAAAATTCTCTAGCTGCTTTTTCAGGCGATTATTTATTTTTTATCATATACTAGAAATCTACAGTTGGCCAACACACAAATTAAAATTCACACAACACTATTTCTTTTCGTCTCAATGTTTCCTGCACATCGATGACTCTCTGATTCTTACTTCCTTTCCAATGAAGTTTTCCATCAAATTCTTCCTGTACAAAAGGTCCATCTACGATCACATCGCAATATTTCACAACATCCAGTGTCTTGATCTCATCCCAGCAGAATCCTGTATACAGCCAGATTGTCTTATTTGGAAATGTTTCTTTGATCTCTTTTGCCAAAACTGCAACTTCTACATGGTTTGCTGGGTGAAGTGGATCTCCTCCGCTGAATGTGACACCTGAGATATAGTCTGGTTTGATCGCTTCAAATAATTCTTCTTTTGCTGCATCATCAAATGGAATTCCCCCTTCGATATCCCATGTGACTGGATTGTGGCAGCCTTTGCATTTGTGGGTGCATCCTGCAACCCATAGGACGGCTCGCAGACCGTCCCCATTTAGCATATCATCTTTCGTAATATTATGGTAACGCATTTTACATGGATTTCCTTTCCGCAATTTCTGCCATTTTGGCATCGTTAAGTCTTGTATCTCCTTTAACTCTGGAATAAGAGAGATATCCGTTCATACGGTCGATCTTTGTGAGATTTTTACTTCCACATACTGGACACACATCCATCTCTAATTCTTCGTGTCCACAGTCGTCACAGTATGCTAAAGACAGGTTGACTCCTTCATAGAATCCTTTATCCATCGCTCTTCTTACTAATGTTTTCACTGCTTCTTTGTTATAGTTGATCGGATATTTTACATACTGGATCTTTCCACCATTGCATAATTCCCAGAAACGTCCTTCAAGATCTTGTTTCTCGATCGGTGTGATGTCTTCTGTGACATGGCAGTGGAAGGAATTGCTCACGTATTCTCTGTCAGATACATTTTCAATAACACCGTATTTCTTACGGAACTGTTTTACCTGAAGACCGCATAAGTTTTCTGCTGGTGTTCCATAGATTGCATATAGATTTCCGTCTTCTTTCTTAAATTTTTCTACCTGTTCATTAATATAGCGCAATGTTTCTAATGCAAACTCGCCATCTTCTGCCAGAGACTTATGGTTGTATAACTGCTGTAATTCATTTAACGCTGTGATTCCAAAGGAAGCTGTTGCACTCTTTAAGATTGGTTTGATCTTATCATGAATTCCTAAATGTCCACCTAAGAATCCCCCTTCACAATATGCCAACGGATTCGTAGAGGCTTTCATTTCTCCTAAATATTCATAAGTCCTGATATGTAATTCACGGATCAGGTTCAGATAATAATCTAATACTTCATGGAAATCTTTACCTTCCTGTTTTGATTTTGCATAGATCATTGGCAAATGAAGGCTGACCGCACCGATGTTAAATCTTCCGACAAAAATCGGCTCATCTTTTTCATCTACCGGCTTCATACCGCCTTCTTTATACCATGGAGATAAGAAAGCACGGCATCCCATCGGACTGATGATCTTTCCGTATTTCTTGTACATGCTTGCGATATATCCCTCTCCTGTTAAAGATAACCAGTCTGGATACATGGTCTGTCTGGAACAGCGGATTCCTGCTTCAAATACATCTTCCAGCTCACATCCCAGTCCATGAAGATTCTTGTCATATAAGAATACAAGTTTTGGGAATAACACTGGTTTCTTGTGTCCTTCTTTTCCCTGTCCTCTTCTTCTAACATCTAACATGGAGATCGTTGCCATCTTGGCAAATCTTCCAGTTCCTGTTCCTGCTGTCATTGTGATAAATGGATAGTCTCCACGGCTTGATGATACACTGTTAAACTTGTACTCTAATCCCTGGAACCCTTGTTCAAATTCACGTTTGACATCTTTCATCGCTTCTTCTTCTGCGCGTTCTCTGGATAATCCAAGTCCTTCGTATCGTTCGATTCCTGCTTCATAGGATTTCTCGGCATATGGTTCTAAGATCAGTTCGATATTCGGTACCGTAAATCCACCATACTGCTGGCTTGCAGCGCTTAATACGATATCTCCGATCACATCAAAGGCAACATCTAATGTCTTTGGTTCGTTGTACCAGAGATTTCCCATCTCAAATCCGCCTTTTAACACTTCCTGTACATTAAACAGACAGCAGTTCATCGTATCACGGCGGGCAGACATATCGTGAATATAAATATATCCGTCACGGCATGCCTGTATTTCTTCCGTTGTCATGAAAAATTTCTGATAGAGTTCTTTATTTAATTCATTAAAGATCAGGCTTCGTTTGGTAGAAACCAGTGCACTGTCTGTGTTGCTGTTTTCCTTATCCCCAATGTACATGATAGACTGGCTCTTCTTGTATACTTCGTCTAACATCTGTACAAAATCCTGCTTATAGTTACGGTAATCTCTGTAGCTCTTTGCTACCAGTGGATTGGTCTGTTCTAATGCACCTTCGACCACATTATGCATATCTGAGATCGTAACTTCCTTCTTGCGCATCTGCTCCACTTTTTCCGTGACAAAGTTGCAGATAAAATCAAGTTCTTCCTCTGTAAATGTTACCAGTGCACGATATGCTGATTTATTCACTGCCACTACGACTTTTTGTACGTTAAATTCTTCTTTTGTTCCGTCTTTTTTAATTACCTTGATCATAATTCTCCCTTCTCTATCAGATTCTCTCATCTTTCACTCATTATATTGTATACTAGATGTAGTATTTTATTTTTCTTTTACACACTAGATAGTGTAGCTTTTCAAGTTTAACACCGCTATCTGGTAAAGTCAATGTTAACTTTTTATCTCTTTCCCTTTATCTGTAAATCCTTCCAAGAGTAAGATTCTTACTATCCTTTATTTCCAGTTTTTTTGACAAATATTCTCCGAATGAGATCGACAATTCGTCTTCTTTTTTAAAAATATCAGAAAGATTGCGATCTGTTTTTAATACATAAACAGACTTCGCGATCTGAGGTTCATTTACTAATTCTTTTATAATCTTTTCATCTTTTTTTCCATTTGCAAAAAGCACGACTTTTAGATGTCCAAAATTTAACTGCTGACTTTTATATTGTTTCCATTTCTTATTCGCATCTTTTAAGGACGTTGCCAAAAATGTCACCGACCTTGATGGTATTTTTGTTCCAGAATCACTCTGTGCCTTGTCGAAATCCGCATACGAATAACGAACCAATACTTTCTTTTCATTGAGCCGTTCAAATCCCATCGCCAACACAAAACTATGATCTTCCACATCTTGTTGTTTGCTGCATCCTTGTATGCAAAATGCAATTAGCAGCACCAAAAGATACCCTCTATATTTTTTCATCTTTCTGTTCCTTTCTCCACATCAGAAATAAAATAAGTGGAAAAAACAATCCGATCACCAGATTCCCATAGATAAAAACAAAAAAATACCGTCTGATCCATGTTGCAAATGTTGTCATGATCCATGGACTTATGACGTAAATTCCACCATATGACAAACTCAATCCCACGATCCTTCCTTTTGAAAATGCATGTTTGATACTTTCATTTCCATAAAATAAGTAACCGCTGAATACGCAAAAGACACCTACGATCCAAAATGCGATCAAAAAAAGATCCAGTCTTGCCATGATCCCTCCTGGCATTGCCACTCCCTGTGCCATAGACATCACAGGTTCTGGATCGACCATCGTAAGTTTCTTTCCAAGGGAACCTACAGTACTTGCAAACACCCCAAGAAAAAGTATCATCAAACCTGCAAATGATCGCATCCTGATCGGTCCATCTCTCATATCTCCACGGTAAAACCACACGAACTCGATCGGATGCATCAGCGCAAATACAAGAATACTTCCATTGAGCATCTCTCTGCCACACCAACTCCTGACTGCTAACTCATCCCATGAAAGATTTGCCATACTCAAGATCAGTACGAAGATCAGCGGTAGCAATACAAACCAAAAAATTCCTTCCATTACTCTGCCTCTTTTTGTTAAACCTCCCTGATTCATCAGATAAGCCAGAAGAAGCAATGGTAATCCAATAAAAAATGTTGATTTGTCTGGGAGAAGATATTTTTTTGTAAGATACAAAATACATAAATAAAAAAAAGCTCCATTCAGCAGAAATCTCACATAATAAATGATGGCTGCAAAACGATATCTTTTTAGTACATTTTCAATAGAAACCCCTCTTGCTGCATGATCTACGATCCACAAATAAATTCCTGCCATCACACTTGCCATGACCACCACAACAATTCCTGAATGATATGATTTTTGTAGTGCGATCTGTGGAAGAAACATTGCAGCTGCCGAAAATATTTCAAGGATCATGATCCGATTCCCCTGTCTTGCCGTGATCATCTGCGAATTATTTTTCATCCTCGTCCTCCTTCTGCCTTACCCTCGCCCCTTCTTTTGTGAATTCTGGACGGTATTTCATCCGCTTTAGTGGATAACGAACCATAAAATCCTGAAATGCTGTAGATAATCTTCCTCTTTCTTCAACCATTGGATGTGCATATGGAACTCCATAATTTTCCAGATAAAATAAATGGATAAACATCGCAAGAAATCCTAAAAAGAATCCATACAATCCCCAAAAGGCACACAGAATGATCAGAAAAAACTTCATCAGACGAAACGCACTGGTGAACAACTCATTCGGAATCGAAAATGTAGCGATCGCAGTCAATGCCACCACGATCACCACGATCGTACTGACAAGATGTGCATCAACTGCTGCCTGTCCAACGATCAGACCGCCAACAACCCCCATCGTTCCACCAAGCTGCCCCGGGAGCCGGATTCCTGCTTCTCTTAATAATTCAAACGATAATTCCATCAGCAGTACCTCCACGATCACCGGAAATGGAACTCCTTCTCTCGCCGAGATCAACGCCAGCAAAAATGGCGTTGGCAACACCTCCGGATGAAATCCTGCAATTGCCACATAAAATCCAGGAAGCCCTATGGAAATGATCGCTGCCACATACCGTAAGATTCTTACGAATGTCGTAATTTCCCAACGATTATAATAATCATCACTTGCCTGAAAGAACACATTGAATGTTACGGGCAGCAATAAAACCATTGGCGAATTATCAAGAACAACTGCAATCCGGCCCTCCATGATACTACTCGCAACCTTATCCGGCCGCTGCGTCAGCTGATATAACGGAAATGGAGTTTTACTGTCTTTTTCCAGATATTGCTGTAACATTCCATTATCAAAAATTCCATCGACACAGATCTTATCCATCTGTTTCTGAATTTTATTTAAAATGTCCTTCTGTACCAGATCCTCAATATACATCAATGCATAATCCGTTTTACTTCTCGTTCCGATCTGCTTCTGGATCACTTTTAACCTCGTATCCCGTATCCTTCTACGGATCAATGCCGTATTCATCCTCAGACTCTCCGTAAAACTATCCTTTGGACCAACGATCGCCACTTCCTGATCCGCATTCTGTACCCCTCTTGTCGGAAATAATTTGCTGGAAAATAAGATAGCCCTTGCTTCTCCACCCAGAAATAAAATCGTATTCCCAGATAAAACCGCTGTCATAGCATCTTCCATTGTATCGATCCATTTCCAGTCTGCGGATTCGATCACATATTGGCTGATTGCTGTTCTTTCCTGCGGAAAAGAATCCTGAAGCAACGGTCTGATGACAGATTCCTGAAGCATTTCTGTATTTACTAAGCCGTCCATGTATACAATATATATGCTGATTTCGTGGTCGATTCCGATTTTGAATTGTTTTTGTACTAGATCGTTGCAATCCTGCATGATTTGGGTTGTGTATTTTATGTTTTCTTGGATATCTGGGGAGATGTTTCCTTTTAGTTTATGGGTTCTTGTGTGGAAGTGGTCCATGGGGTTTTTTCCTCTTTTCTTTTTTGGATAGTATGTGGGATTTTGGCAGGTTATATACTTACGATATTGGTTTGCAATATTTTATATGGAATAAAATGTAAAAAATAGTTATTGTAAATATATGGTTTTTCTGGTAATATAAGAAACATAAGTCGATTTATAAAAACATAGTACATTTCAACAAAAAAACAAATCAAACAAGCAATTCTTAAAATTCAAACACTGTAACTACAGTCATGTATAATATTGCAGTTCTACAATTAAGAATTTCAGTTCAGAATTGAAGAATTTATGCACACAGGAGGATAACCTATGGCAGAAAAGCTAAAGAATAAAGTTACCGATGAAGAACTAAAAATTAGAGCAACCAGTGATGAAAAAATAACTGTAAAACTAACAAATAACTATGCCTTTCAGAAAATATTCAAAAATGCCAAAATCGTAAAAGGATTCTTAATGGCATTACTAAATCTGAAAGAATATGAAATCAAGAAAATCGAAATCTCAGATCCATTTACACTTGGAGAAAATAACGAAGAAAAAGAGGGGATTCTTGATATCAAACTAGTTTTAAACCAAAACAGAAAAATCAATATTGAAATGCAAAATACATATCAGGATGATTGGACAGAACGAAGCCTTTTCTACAATTGCCGAATGTTTACCGATGGTTTTCAAAAAGGTCATCCCTACGGAGAACTCCCACCTTGTATCCATGTAGGTATCTTAAATTTCAACCAGATGATAAGCCCAAATTATTACCATAAATTCTATCTCATGGATGAGAAAACGAAGGAGATATATAGTAGAAAATTTCAATTTCATATGTTAGAATTAAAGAAATTAAAGTATGCAAAAGAGAAACAACAAAGAAAGCCATTATATCAATGGGCAAAACTGATAGCTGCACAAACATGGGAAGAACTAGAGCAGGAATCAAAAGGTAATAAATACATGGAAAGGGCGCTGGAAGAGATGATAAAAATCAGTCAGGATGAAATGGAAAGATACCTATATCTACGAGAAGAAATGGCAGAAAGCGATAGAGTCAGTCAGATGCAAAGTGCAAAAAGGATTGGACGTAAGGAAGGAAAAAAAGAGGGAGAAATACTAAAATTAATCACACAGGTACAAAAGAAAATAGCAAGGGGAGATTCTCTAGAAAAGATAGCTGATGATTTAATCGAAGACGAAACTGTAATTAAGCCCATTTATCAATTAGTACAAGGAAATCCGAATAAAACAGAAGATGACATTTATCAGATGTTGAATTTACTTTAAAGCCTACAGAGCATTATGGAAAAAATTATAAATCTCCGTTCATAAATACAAAAATTAATAGCCAATAACGTATAACATACACACCGTGGTGGTTTGAATAGCCGTCCGTGTATATGAGAAAAACAAAATAATAATATAAAGGATCCAGAACCATTGAAATTTTGCCGTTATTTTGACAGGTTCGCAGCAAGCTTGCAATGTCATTAAGTTAAGAATCAGTATTGTTATCTCATCAACAGATATTCATTATGTCTGTTGGTGAGATTTTTATTTTCTGCATTCCAAAAAGACAGATTGATTTCTGCCTACAAAAAGATTATATTAAAGTTGATGTTAGTTGTGTCTGAAAGTGGTAAAAACACTCTGATGTCTGGACTTATCTCGTTTAAACGATCGTCCATCCCTGATCGGAGTCATTTCCATTAATATATGTCCTTCTACATCATTTGGAGTTTTTGCATTTCGGAGATAGTCCTTGCACATTTGGAGTGCATTGGTCATATTCGGCTTATATTGATACTTTCCACGATCTCTTTTATATCGCAAATGTTGGGTGATCGTGGTCGTAAAGTTATAAAAGATCATCTTGGCCCATATCTCCTGTTGCAAAAACTCTATTTTTTTTGAATGAAATTCCAGAAGATTGGCAGAATACTTGATCAAACGAAAAGATGTTTCTATTTTCCAGCGTATACAATAAAGTTTTTTTAGTGTTTCTGATGGAAATTTATTTGCTGGCAGATTCGTGATCAGACATTCTTTCTGTCCATTCGGAAGTACGATCATCACAAAACGCAATGTCATTTTTACATAAGGGTGTTCTTTGTTTATAAAATAGGGTGAATTTCTTGTAGCGACCCTTTTATAAAGCTCTGGATTAGCTTTTGTCCTTTTGTTTTGTGTTTTCGTATAAATATAGGTAACTGTTTTATCAAAAGTACCATCTCTTGGAAATGGATATCCTTTGATCATACTGCCCTGTCCAAAATCTTCCCTTGCACGGATCAGGAAATAGTTTCCATCATGTTGGATCTGTGCCATCAGCAGATAACTTTCATAGCCACGGTCTGCGATAAACAGAGCTTTCTGCGGAAAATTTTTACGTTCCAACATCACAGAAAATACGTGAGTTTCACTATGTGTTCGAAAAGGTTCGATATAAGCATCACAGTATCTTTCATTGATAAGATCATAGATACAGGAAACATGAAACTGATAAGCAGGTCGGGTACAGTCTTTATTGGTACGTACGCGTGCGTATTCTTTATTTTCATTTATTCTGTCCATAGGGACCGTGACACCAGTACCATCAACAGATAAAATATGAAGATTATACAAAGTTTTATCTGGAAACGGGTCATTAAATCTGTAAAAAAGAGTTTGAAATGCAGACAATTTTAATTTTTTTTGCTGTTGAAGAAATGCAGAAGTAGTTGGAGTTTTTTCAACTTTTGGAATGTAGCGTTTTATGCAACGGCCAATGCTGCCAGCATCATAAGTAACAATCGTATTAATGGTATCTTGAAAGGATAGTTTTCTTTTTCTTGTAAAATCTTTTTCTGGATTTTTAACATACGAATCTCGATTTTTAGCCATATCATTTAATATAGTTAAATAACGTTTTTTTACTTTCTGTGCATACTTCATAATCATTCACCTCCTACCTAATACATCACTCTTTATCCTGAGTTTGTCAATATATAAAAACAGAGATAAAAGATAAATTTAAAACTTATCTTTTATCTCTGTTTTTCTTAACTTAATGACATTGCAGCAAGCTTGGTGTGCTGCCTGAGCGAAGCGAGACAAGGAAAGCTTGCGGATAAGCGACCTGTCAAAATGACGTGCATAAATTTCCTGGTCTGGATCCTTTATTATTTTGTTTTTCTCATATACACTCCCCACGACTACCATTTCAAACTACAAATTACAATTTACATCTTACAATTAGCCGCCTCCACCTGCAATTCCACCATATGTCGATAAATCCCATCACAAGCTTTCAATTCATCCGGCGTTCCGTTTTCAGCAACAACCCCGTCTTTCAACACAACAATCTTATCAGCGCCATCCACAGTTCTCATTCGATGTGCAATAATTAATACAGTCTTATCCTTGATTAATTTTGATAATGCTTCCTGTATCAATGATTCATTATCTACATCCAAAGATGCCGTCGCTTCGTCCATCAGGATGATTGGTGCATCTTTTAAGAATGCTCGTGCTATCGAGATTCTCTGGCGTTCTCCGCCGGATAGTTCTGAGCCGTTTTCTCCGATCATGGTATCCCATTTCTGTGGCATTTTCTCGATAAAGTCTTCACAGTTTGCTAATTTTGCTGCTGCCATAACTTCTTCGTCTGTTGCATCTTTTCTTCCGATTCGGATGTTTTCCATAATCGTGTTGTTAAATAGTGTTACATCCTGAAATACAATGGAATATAGTGATAATAATATTTCTGGATCGATCTTAGAGATATCCATGCCTCCGACCGTGATCGTTCCTTTGTTGATATCCCAGAATCTTGCAGCTAATCTTGATACGGTTGTTTTTCCACTTCCGGATGGTCCGATCAGTGCGGTTACTTCGCCTTGTTTTGCGGTGAAGCTTACGTCTTTTAAGATCTGTTCATTTCCATCGTAAGAAAATCCTACGTGATCAAAGTTGATGTCATATCCCTGATTGCTTAGTGTTTTATTTCCATCCTGTTCTTCGTGGCTTAAGATTTCATCCATTCGTTTGCACTGTGTGTCTGTGGAAATGATCGCGGATAAATTCTCTAATGCTACCTGGAATGGATCGTACATTCTTGATACGACCAGCAGATACATGAAGAATGTTAATGCATCGATTTCTCCTTTTGCAAATAAGATTCCTCCGACTAAGGTTGTCGTTCCGATTCCTACTTTTAAGATCAGCTGTGACAGGCATACGAACATTGCGTTGATCGCTTCGGATACTACGGCGTGTTTTTCAACAGCCTGAATCTTTTTGTTTAAGCCTTCCCTATAGGGATTTGTTGCGTTGTATGATTTTAAATC
>OOAW01000970.1_pt1 | contig 16061 bp, 20 predicted proteins | sample 1671861 | NCBI WGS metagenome assembly OOAW01 (sample SAMN06348200, study PRJEB24527) | human gut metagenome | reverse complement strand
CACAACCCGCTACGGGGGAGACTTACCCGAAATCTGATTTATTCAACAAAGCCTCTGCGCCCGTCAAAAAGAAATCGTTTTTTTCTAAATTCACTCGTCTGAATATGCTTCGCCTGGTTCGTGCAGTGATCCCGGTTGCTGTTCTGATGATGTTGTTCCCTGAGTTAGCTATGGCTGCTGGTAAAGGCGACCTGATGGCTAAAGGTAACGATACGGTTAAGGCGACCTTCGGTAAGGACTCCAGTATCGTTAAATGGGTTGTTCTGGCTGAGGTGCTGGTCGGTGCGGTCATGTACATGATGACCAAAAACGTCAAGTTCCTGGTCGGCTTTGCCATACTCTCTGTATTTATTGCAGTAGGTATGTCTGTTGCCGGATTCTGACAGGAAATAAAACGATGTCGGGAGACGAGAATAAACTTAAGAAATATCGTTTCCCGGAAACACTGACCAACCAGAGCCGCTGGTTTGGCCTGCCACTGGATGAACTGATCCCCGCAGCAATCTGTGTTGGCTGGGGTATCACAACATCGAAATATCTGTTCGGTATTGGTGCAGCGGTTCTGGTTTATTTCGGGATTAAAAAACTGAAAAAAGGGCGAGGCAGTTCCTGGTTACGTGACCTGATTTACTGGTATATGCCAACAGCCCTGCTGCGCGGTATTTTTCATAATGTTCCCGATTCGTGTTTCCGGCAGTGGATTAAATAGAACTGATACCAGGATTGTTATATGGAACACGGTGCCCGTTTAAGTACCAGTCGTGTAATGGCCATCGCCTTTATATTTATGTCAGTGCTTATTGTTCTCAGCCTCTCTGTTAACGTCATTCAGGGGGTGAATAACTACCGCCTTCAGAATGAGCAACGCACTGCCGTGACGCCAATGGGATTTAATGTGCCCTTTGCCGTGTCACAGAACAGTGCCGACGCCTCTTATTTGCAGCAGATGGCGCTGTCATTTATTGCCCTCCGTCTGAATGTCTCACCGGAAATCGTCGATGCCTCACATCAGGCGCTTCTGCAATATATCCGCCCGGGCGCACAGAACCAGATGAAAGTTATTCTGGCTGAAGAAGCGAAACTCATTAAAAAAGATAACGTGAATTCTGCTTTTTTCCAGACCAGTGTCCGTGTCTGGCCTCAGTATGGTCGTGTGGAAATCCGTGGAATTCGGAAAACATGGATTGGTAACTCCGAACCTTTTATTGATATCAAACATTACATCCTTATTCTGAAGCGGGAAAACGGGGTGACCTGGCTGGATAATTTCGGGGAAACAGACGATGAGAAAAAATAATACGGCAATAATATTCGGCAGCCTGTTTTTTTCCTGCAGCGTGATGGCCGCAAACGGTACGCTGGCCCCCACCGTGGTGCCAATGGTGAACGGTGGTCAGGCCAGTATTGCCATCAGCAATACCAGCCCGAATCTGTTTACCGTTCCCGGTGACCGGATTATCGCCGTGAACAGTCTGGATGGTGCCCTGACCAATAATGAGCAGACCGCCTCCGGCGGTGTGGTGGTGGCCACCGTCAACAAAAAGCCCTTTACGTTCATTCTGGAAACAGAACGTGGTCTGAACCTTTCCATTCAGGCTGTTCCCCGTGAAGGCGCGGGGCGTACCATTCAGCTGGTCAGTGACCTGCGCGGAACCGGAGAAGAAGCCGGCGCGTGGGAAACGTCCACGCCTTACGAATCCCTGCTTGTGACCATCAGCCAGGCTGTCCGTGGCGGAAAATTACCCGCCGGCTGGTATCAGGTTCCTGTGACAAAGGAAACCCTGCAGGCCCCGGCGGGGCTGTCTTCAGTGGCAGATGCCGTATGGACGGGGAATCACCTGAAGATGGTCCGCTTTGCCGTGGAAAATAAAACGCTGTCTGCCCTGAATATCCGGGAAAGTGATTTCTGGCAGCCGGGAACCCGTGCCGTGATGTTCAGCCAGCCTGCCAGCCAGTTACTGGCAGGTGCGCGCATGGATGTGTATGTCATCCGTGACGGGGAGGGCAACTGATGGCCAGTATCAATACCATTGTGAAACGCAAGCAGTACCTGTGGCTGGGGATTGTGGTTGTCGGTGCAGCCTCCGCGATTGGTGGTGCACTGTATCTGTCTGATGTGGACATGTCCGGTAACGGTGAGGCGGTGGCTGAACAGGAGCCTGTGCCGGATATGACCGGTGTGGTGGATACGACCTTTGATGACAAGGTGCGTCAGCATGCCACCACAGAGATGCAGGTGACGGCAGCGCAGATGCAGAAGCAGTATGAGGAAATCCGTCGTGAACTGGATGTCCTGAACAAACAGCGCGGTGATGACCAGCGTCGTATTGAAAAGCTGGGACAGGATAATGCTGCCCTGGCAGAGCAGGTAAAAGCCCTGGGGGCAAATCCCGTCACCGCGACCGGTGAGCCTGTACCGCAGACGCCAGCCTCACCGCCCGGGCCGGAAGGCGAACCACAGCCAGGAAACACCCCCGTATCCTTCCCGCCGCAGGGCAGCGTTGCTGTTCCACCGCCGACGGCGTTTTATCCCGGGAATGGTGTCACGCCACCACCACAGGTGACGTACCAGTCTGTGCCGGTGCCTAACCGGATACAGCGTAAGGTGTTTACCCGTAATGAGGGAAAACAGGGACCATCACTGCCGTACATTCCGTCAGGAAGTTTTGCGAAAGCCATGCTGATTGAAGGGGCGGATGCCAATGCCTCTGTCACCGGTAATGAATCCACGGTGCCGATGCAGCTGCGTATCACCGGCCTGGTGGAAATGCCGAACAGCAAGACGTATGACGCAACGGGATGTTTTGTGGGTCTGGAAGCCTGGGGGGATGTGTCCAGTGAGCGTGCCATTGTACGTACCCGCAATATCAGCTGCCTGAAGGACGGCAAAACTATTGATATGCCGATTAAGGGGCATGTCAGCTTCCGGGGTAAAAACGGTATCAAGGGCGAAGTGGTGATGCGTAACGGCAAAATCCTCGGCTGGGCATGGGGCGCGGGATTTGTTGACGGTATCGGTCAGGGAATGGAGCGCGCCTCCCAGCCGGCTGTCGGGCTGGGTGCCACAGCCGCTTACGGGGCTGGTGATGTCCTGAAAATGGGTATCGGTGGCGGCGCATCGAAAGCCGCACAGACGCTCAGTGACTACTACATCAAACGTGCCGAACAGTATCACCCGGTGATACCGATTGGTGCGGGCAACGAAGTGACCGTGGTGTTCCAGGACGGCTTCCAGCTGAAAACCGTGGAGGAAATGGCGCTGGAGCAGTCACAGAGTACAGCGGAAGAGGGTAACCCGGAAAGCCCTGTGCCGAATCCTCCCTCGGCAGAAAGCCACCTGAACGGTTTTAACACCGACCAGATGCTGAAACAGCTGGGCAATCTGAATCCGCAGCAGTTTATGTCCGGAGACAAGAACCCGCTGGGCGGGGATGCCGGCAAGGAGGGCGGAAATGGCGGGTGATGCACTGACATTCCGTGTGGCGTTTGTCGTTCGCTGGCTGCTGTGGGTCGTCAGGTTTGTGGTTATCTGGCCGCTGGCCACAATGGCCACAATGGCCCTGATGGCTCTGTTTGTTTTATGGAAGGACAACACCACGCCGGGGAAATTACTGGTTAAGGAGATTAACTTCGTAAGACAAACAGCACCTGCCGGACAGTTCCCGGTCAGTGAATGCTGGTTTTCTTCCTCTGATTCTTCAGGCAGATCAGAAATACAGGATATCTGCCATTACCGCGCGGCTGATGCTGCAGATTATGTCAGGGAGACTGACCGGTCACTGATGCAACTGGTCACCGCATTCTGGGCAACGCTGGCACTGATGTATATGTCGTTTGCGGCAGGCACCGGGAAATATCCGATGTGGCCCGGAAAAATGAAATGTGTCCGGGTGGGAACCGCAGATGAACATCTGAAGGAAGTTTATACGGAAGACGCTTCCCTGCCGGAAAAAATCAGGAAATGCCCTGTTTATTTCCATGATGACAGAACAAACAGAAGCAACGGAGATAAAAATGAACATGCGTAATATTAATGTTATTACTGCCCGCGCTGTGCCGGATAAAAACGTATCAGATGATTTTATGCATGCTGTTCTCAGTAACTGCACCACAAGAATCGCACTTCCTGCGCCGAAGAAATTCAGTTCTGAATCATTGCCGCACAATTTTAATATGGCTGCTGTCGGAGTGATGAAGAAGGGTATGTCGATGAGTTTATTTTCTTCTCCGGGAAATACAGTAGTCTCCGGACAACCCTGTGCAGGAAAAACAAATCTGACAGTAGAGTTAATTTCTGCTGTTGTGGAGAGTAATAAAAAAGGAGAAGGGTAATGAAACAGATTTCTTTATTTATTCCTCTGCTGGGAACCTTATTACTTTCCGGCTGTGCAGGAACGAACTCTGATTTTGAGTGTGATGCCACCACGTCAGATACCTGTATGACGATGGAGCAGGCTAATGAGAAGGCCAAAAAACTGGAGCAGTCCTCAGAAGCAAAGCCGGTTGCGGCATCACTGCCGCGCCTGGCTGAAGGGAACTTCCGGACCACGTCGGTGCAGGCCGTTGCGGCGACAACGCCGTCCCGCAGCAGGCCTGCGGTGACAGCACATCCGGAGCAGAAACTGCTGGCACCACGCCCGCTGTTTACCGCTGCCCGGGAAGTGAAAACGGTTGTTCCGGTCAGTTCAGTTGCGCCGGTAACACCTCCCCGTCCGCTAAGAACGGGTGAGCAGACGGCTGCATTATGGATAGCGCCTTATATTGATAATCAGGATGTTTATCATCAGCCATCCAGCGTGTTCTTTGTTATTAAACCGTCTGCGTGGGGAAAACCACGTATTAATTAACTGGCCCTGAAGTTGTATATCAGCCGGCAATGCCGGCGGGCTTTCTGTATTCAAAATCTGCCTGTAAAACGAGTGCCCTGTGCGTGAAAAGGGATGGGCGGTAGCGTGTCAGAACATGTCGGGAGGAATATTCCGTGAGTGATGAAGCCGATGAAGCATATTCAGTAACAGAACAACTGACCATGACAGGAATAAACCGGATACGCCAGAAAATAAATGCTCATGGTATTCCTGTTTATCTCTGTGAAGCATGCGGAAATCCTATTCCGGAAGCCCGGCGGAAAATATTTCCCGGTGTGACGTTGTGCGTTGAATGTCAGGCGTATCAGGAAAGGCAGAGGAAACACTATGCATAAATCAGAAAATGAAAAAATAGATTTTATTCTGGATGAGCATGAGCGGATATCCAGAAAACAGGGTTCTTTGTGTATGGCACTGGGTAAGGGATTTTTAGTTATAGCTATTCTTTGTGGTGTTGCCACATTCTGTGTTTCTGGCCTGTATCTGAAATCCCTGTGCCTGTCCGTTGCCTGCTGTTGTGGGGTATTCAGTCGTATTTTTAATTATTACAGCGTACCGGAGGAATCACGCATGGTACTCAGTCGTCAGGAATTACTCCGGCTTATGCGTCTGACTGAAGACGTACCAGATGTGAGACAGGAACTGCTTAACCGTTTGTTGTCCGGTAAAAAACTGACTGGTCGGGATGAACAGGATATCCGGCGTCTCTGGCAGGAAACGCAGAGGAAACACTATGCATAAATCAGAAGCTGAAAAAATAGATTCTATTCTGGATGAACATCAACAGATATATCGCAGACATAACCGAATAGATAACATCCTGGCGTATTGTGCGTGTATTGCATGGATTCCCTGTATTATTGCTGCGTTCGGCGTTGATGGTATATATCTGAAAATCCTGTTTGCGGTCCTTGCCTGCTGTGGTGCGGTATGCTTTTTTATTTTCTTCTTCACCCTCCTGCCGGAATCACTCATGGTCCTCAGCCGTCAGAGCCTGCTTCAGCTTATGCGTCTGACTGAAGACGTACCAGATGTGAGACAGGAACTGCTTAACCGTTTGTTGTCCGGTAAAAAACTGACTGGTCGGGATGAACAGGATATCCGGCGTCTCTGGCAGGAGAAAGTGGATGCAATGCAGGAGTCTGCCACCCGTCAGCGTGAACAGGATACCATCAGGAAGTTTACTGAAGAGAAAAAATCCGAATGAAAAATCTGCAGTGTTTTATGACCTCATAAGTTAACTGAAAGGATATTCAGTGATTAATATATAAGCGGAGGTAATAAAGAATGCATACCTTTATTTTTCTTGTGCTGATAAAAAATATTAACGGTGGCGGAAGCTGGAATGTTACCCCCATGCCAAATACGGACGTATGCGTGCAGGTTCTTCGGACAATCGAAGCACACGGAGGCAGGGGCTTTGGAAATACAGGGGAATGTATTGAAGTTAAAACAAATGAACCTTTGAACAACGTGATGGAAACACTAAATGGTGGTGGGCAATGAGTGCTTACTGCTTCGAAGGAAAATGAAATGAAGTCGATATATTTAAAATCTGTTCTGGCTTTTATATTTGTTGGCGTTATGGCTATGATTGTATGTATTCCTTTTTACATCGTTTACCTTGCGCAACAACCTGCAACACCAGAACAACTGACAGAGATTTTACAGGAAACTCCCTGTGCAGCAGAAGCATTTCAGGAGACACTTAATTATCAGTCTGAACCTTTAACACTTGGTAAGGCAAATAAAATCGCATCAGAATGCAGAAAAAGAAACGAAATGGCAGAGGTGAAACGGGTAAGAGAAAATGAGCGCAATAAGATTCGCGAAAAACAAATTCAGGCATTAAATGATGCTCATTCAGTAAAGGAACGTTAATCCTGGTTTCCTGTTAAAAGCCTCCATCTCTTATTTGTGCTGTGGTTTCAGGAATGGCACTGCGTGATATATCCACGGCCACAGACTGATATTTTCCTTTTTTAAACGCACTAAGGAATACTCATATGAGTAATAACCCACTTGAGGCCGTCACTCAGGCGGTTAACTCCCTCGTCACAGCACTGAAACTGCCTGACGAATCCGCAAAGGCCAATGAAGTTCTGGGCGAAATGAGCTTCCCGCAGTTCAGCCGTCTGCTGCCGTACCGTGATTACAACCAGGAATCCGGTCTGTTCATGAATGACACCACGATGGGCTTTATGCTGGAAGCCATTCCCATCAATGGGGCGAATAAGTCCATTGTGGAGGCACTCGATCACATGCTGCGCACCAAACTGCCGCGCGGTATTCCGTTGTGTATCCATCTGATGTCCAGTCAGCTGGTTGGTGACAGGATTGAGTACGGGCTGCGTGAGTTCTCCTGGTCAGGTGAACAGGCTGAACGGTTTAACGCCATTACCCGGGCCTATTATATGAACGCGGCAGCGACACAGTTTCCGCTGCCGGAGGGGATGAATCTGCCCCTGACCCTGCGCCATTACCGGGTATTTATCTCGTACTGTTCTCCCTCGAAGAAAAAAAGCCGGGCTGACATTCTGGAAATGGAAAACCTGGTGAAAATCATCCGGGCGTCGTTACAGGGGGCCAGTATCGCCACACAGACGGTGGATGCACAGGCCTTTATCGATATTGTCGGGGAGATGATTAACCATAACCCGGACTCCCTGTACCCGAAAAGACGTCAGCTGGACCCGTATTCTGATCTGAATTATCAGTGTGTGGAGGACAGTTTTGACCTGAATGTCCGGGCTGATTACCTGACGCTGGGCCTGCGTGAGAACGGCAGGAACAGCACGGCCCGTATCCTGAATTTCCATCTGGCCCGTAACCCGGAAATCGCCTTCCTGTGGAATATGGCCGACAACTACAGCAACCTGCTGAACCCGGAACTGTCCATCTCCTGTCCGTTCATCCTGACGCTGACTCTGGTGGTGGAAGACCAGGTGAAAACCCACAGCGAAGCCAACCTGAAGTACATGGACCTGGAGAAAAAGTCGAAGACCTCCTATGCCAAATGGTTTCCGTCCGTGGAGAAAGAGGCGAAGGAGTGGGGGGAACTGCGTCAGCGTCTGGGCTCCGGTCAGTCTTCTGTCGTGTCCTACTTCCTCAACATCACAGCATTCTGCAAGGACAACAATGAAACGGCGCTGGAAGTGGAGCAGGACATCCTGAACAGCTTCCGTAAAAACGGTTTTGAGCTGATTTCACCGCGCTTTAACCACATGCGCAATTTCCTGACCTGTCTGCCCTTTATGGCCGGGAAAGGGTTGTTTAAACAGCTGAAAGAGGCCGGAGTGGTTCAGCGCGCAGAGAGCTTTAATGTTGCCAACCTGATGCCGTTAGTGGCGGATAACCCCCTGACACCGGCAGGTCTGCTGGCACCCACCTACCGTAACCAGCTGGCGTTTATCGATATTTTCTTCCGGGGGATGAATAACACCAACTACAACATGGCGGTCTGTGGCACCTCCGGGGCCGGTAAAACCGGGCTGATACAGCCACTTATCCGCAGCGTGCTGGACTCCGGGGGCTTTGCCGTGGTGTTCGACATGGGGGATGGCTACAAGTCCCTGTGTGAGAACATGGGTGGCGTATATCTGGACGGTGAAACCCTGCGTTTTAACCCGTTTGCGAACATCACCGATATTGACCAGTCAGCGGAGCGTGTCCGTGACCAGTTGTCAGTGATGGCCAGCCCCAACGGTAACCTGGATGAAGTGCATGAAGGTCTGCTGCTGCAGGCGGTCAGGGCCTCCTGGCTGGCCAAAGAGAACAGGGCACGTATTGATGACGTGGTGGATTTCCTGAAAAACGCCAGTGACAGCGAGCAGTATGCCGGGTCACCGACCATCCGCAGCCGTCTGGATGAAATGATTGTGCTGCTTGACCAGTACACTGCCAACGGCACTTATGGCCGGTATTTTAACTCTGATGAGCCGTCCCTGCGGGATGATGCCAGAATGGTGGTGCTGGAGCTGGGTGGGCTGGAAGACCGTCCGTCACTGCTGGTTGCGGTGATGTTCAGCCTTATCATTTACATCGAGAACCGGATGTACCGCACGCCGCGTACCCTCAAGAAACTGAACGTCATTGATGAAGGCTGGCGTCTGCTGGACTTCAAAAATCGTAAAGTTGGTGAGTTTATTCAAAAAGGTTACCGCACCTGTCGCCGTCATACCGGTGCCTATATCACCATCACACAGAACATCGTCGACTTTGACTCTGACAAGGCATCCAGCGCAGCCCGTGCGGCATGGGGTAACTCCTCCTACAAAATTATCCTCAAACAGAGTGCGAAGGAGTTCGCGAAATATAACCAGTTATTCCCGGATCAGTTCCAGCCACTGCAGCGCGACATGATTGGTAAGTTTGGTGCGGCCAAAGACCAGTGGTTCAGTTCCTTCCTGCTGCAGGTGGAAAACCATTCCTCCTGGCACCGTCTGTTTGTGGACCCGTTAAGCCGTGCCATGTACAGCTCTGACGGCCCGGATTTTGAGTTTGTGCAGCAGAAACGCAGAGAGGGTATGAGTATTCATGAGGCGGTGTGGCAGCTGGCGTGGAAGAAATCGGGGCCGGAGATGGCTTCGCTGGAGGCCTGGCTGGAAGAACATGAGAAATACAGGAGTGTTGCATGACCACAACGCAAAAAACGACTGACGTTACAGCCCCCCGACGCAGCCACTGGTGGTGGACCGTGCCGGGATGCCTGGCAATGGTGTTACTGAACGCAGCCATCAGTTATGGCATTGTCAGACTGAACGCACCGGTGACTGCCGCCTTCAACATGAAACAGACCGTGGATGCGTTTTTTGACAGCGCCAGTCAGAAACAACTGTCAGAAGCACAGTCAAAAGCCCTTTCAGCGCGTTTTAACACGGCACTGGAAGCCAGCCTGCAGGCATGGCAGCAGAAACACCACGCGGTCATTCTGGTGTCGCCTGCCGTGGTACAGGGGGCACCGGATATCACCCGGGAAATCCAGCAGGATATTGCCCGGCGAATGAGGGCGGAACCATGAGATGCCGGGGGCTGATTGCCCTGCTGATATGGGGGCAGAGTGTGGTCGCCGCCGATCTTGGCACCTGGGGCGATCTGTGGCCGGTAAAGGAGCCGGACATGCTGACGGTGATCATGCAGCGCCTGACGGCGCTGGAGCAGTCCGGTGAGATGGGCCGGAAAATGGATGCCTTTAAGGAGCGGGTGATCCGTAACAGTCTGCGGCCCCCTGCCGTGCCCGGTATCGGACGCACGGAGAAATACAGTAGCCGGTTGTTTGACCCGTCCGTCAGACTGGCTGCGGATATCCGGGATAACGAAGGGCGGGTGTTTGCCCGTCAGGGTGAAGTGATGAATCCGCTGCAGTATGTGCCTTTTAACCAGGCGCTGTATTTCATCAATGGCGATGATCCGGCGCAGGTGGCCTGGATGAAACGCCAGACGCCGCCCACACTGGAGAGCAAAATTATCCTCGTGCAGGGCAGTATCCCGGAGATGCAGAAGTCTCTGGACAGCCGTGTTTACTTTGACCAGAACGGTGTGCTCTGCCAGCGCCTCGGCATTGATCAGGTCCCGGCACGGGTGAGCGCCGTTCCCGGCGATCGCTTCCTGAAGGTGGAATTTATTCCGGCAGAGGAGGGCAGAAAATGAAGCGAAGCCTGTGGCTGCTGATGTTATTCCTTCTCGCCGGTCATGTCCCTGCGGCATCTGCGGATTCTGCCTGTGAGGGGCGTTTTGTAAACCCGATCACGGATATCTGCTGGAGCTGTATTTTCCCGCTCTCGCTGGGCAGTATCAAAGTCAGTCAGGGTAAGGTCCCCGACACGGCGAACCCGTCGATGCCCATTCAGATTTGTCCGGCACCGCCGCCGCTGTTCAGGCGTATCGGGCTGGCCATTGGTTACTGGGAGCCGATGGCGCTGACGGACGTCACCCGGTCACCGGGATGCATGGTGAACCTGGGCTTCAGCCTGCCGGCTTTTGGTAAAACGGCACAGGGAACGGCGAAAAAGGATGAGAAGCAGGTGAACGGGGCGTTCTATCACGTTCACTGGTACAAATACCCGCTGACGTACTGGCTTAACATCATCACATCGCTGGGCTGTCTGGAAGGTGGTGACCTGGATATCGCTTATCTTTCTGAAATTGACCCCACCTGGACGGACAGCAGCCTGACCACCATTCTCAATCCGGAAGCTGTCATCTTTGCCAATCCGATAGCACAGGGGGCCTGCGCAGCAGATGCCATTGCCAGTGCCTTTAATATGCCTCTCGATGTTCTGTTCTGGTGTGCCGGTTCGCAGGGCAGTATGTACCCGTTCAATGGCTGGGTGAGTAATGAGTCCAGTCCGTTGCAGTCCTCCCTGCTGGTCAGTGAACGCATGGCATTCAAGCTGCACCGTCAGGGCATGATTATGGAAACCATCGGGAAAAATAACGCCGTCTGTAATGAATATCCGTCCCCAATCCTGCCTAAAGAACGCTGGCGTTATCAGATGGTGAATATGTATCCGGACAGCGGACAGTGCCATCCGTTCGGGCGCAGTGTGATGCGCTGGGAGACGGGAAAAAATCCGCCCAACACAAAGAAAAACTTCGGCTACCTGATGTGGCGTAAACGTAACTGTGTATTCCTGTAAATCATTTTAATGAATAAGAGGAAATGAAAATGGCAACAATGGACAGTAAATATATTCAGCACCTCAGGAAAATAAGTGCTGTGCTGCTCAGGCTGATAAGCAGAACATTAAAATTATTTCCTTTTGGTCTTGTAATGGTGCCCGTTATATTATTTTATTTTGCACCTGACAGTTTTCTCGCTGAAATTATTCATGAATGGAAGAAGGCAGATATATCAGAACAAGTGACACTTGTCAGATTATATCTGAAGGTGACATTTACATGTGCGTTTATGGCTGTTTTTCTCAATTATCTTTTTTCTGATGAGTTCATGCCTGTAAATAGCAGAAAGTGAGAAATATCATGAACCGGAAAATATTTGCACTTTTTGCTCTGACAGCAGGGATGCATCTTGCTGTTCATGCTTCAGAAAATGTGAACACACCTGAAAACCGCCAGTTCCTGAAGCAGCAGGAAAATTTAAGCAGACAACTGCGAGAGAAACCTGACCATCAGCTGAAAGCCTGGGCGGAGAAACAGGTGCTGGAAAACCCCCTTCAGCGTTCAGATAACCATTTTCTGGATGAGCTGGTTCGTAAACAGCAGGCTTCGCAGGACGGGAAACCCCGGCAGGGTGCCCTGTATTTTGTGTCGTTTTCCATTCCCGAAGAGGGGCTGAAACGGATGCTGGGCGAAACCCGGCACTACGGTATTCCGGCCACACTGCGGGGCATGGTGAACAATGACCTGAAGACCACCGCTGAAGCCGTGCTGTCCCTGGTGAAAGACGGCGCGACTGATGGTGTTCAGATCGACCCGACGCTGTTTTCACAGTACGGCATTCGCAGTGTACCGGCACTGGTGGTGTTCTGCAGTCAGGGATACGACATCATCCGGGGAAACCTGCGGGTCGGCCAGGCGCTGGAGAAAGTGGCCGCCACGGGTGACTGCCGGCAGGTGGCTCATGATTTACTGGCAGGGAAAGGAGATTCCGGGAAATGAAACGTATTTTACCTCTGATACTGGCTCTGGTTGCCGGCATGGCACAGGCTGACAGCAACAGTGATTACCGGGCCGGTTCTGATTTTGCCCGTCAGATTCAGGGGCAGGGTACAGGCAGTATTCAGGGCTTTAAGCCACAGGAGAGTATCCCCAGCTATAACGCGAATCCGGACGAGACAAAATATTACGGTGGCGTGACTGCCGGCGGGGATGGCGGCCTGAAAAATGACGGCACCACGGAATGGGCGACCGGTGAAACCGGAAAAACCATCACAGAGTCCTTCATGAACAAGCCGAAAGACATTCTGTCACCGGATGCACCGTTCATTCAGACCGGCAGGGATGTGGTGAACCGGGCTGACAGCATTGTGGGAAACACCGGGCAGCAGTGCAGTGCGCAGCAGATAAACCGCAGTGAGTTCACAAACTATACCTGTGAGCGGGACACGATGGTGGAGGAGTACTGCACACGGACTGCCAGTATCACCGGGGACTGGAAATACACGGATGAATATCGTGAGGTGACGATACCGCACTCACAGTTCCGGTTCAGTATGAACGGTCTGAAACTGGTGTTCAGTGTCACGGCTCCGGTAACCGGTACAGTGGAAAGTGCATCATTGTCTGTATACGCCGCTTTTTTCTTCCTGAACTCCCGTTATACCTTCATGAATACAACCTTTAATGTCGGCCTGGCAAACGGGCAGTCGGATACTTACCCCCTGTCCGGGGCGACAGGTTTGCAGGTGACACAGGGGCAGGTTCTGACCGGTAGTGGCTGTACTGCTAACGGTAATTGCCTCCCGCACGGGAATGGTGACAGGAAAGTCTATGAATCGCTTGTCAGTGGTGCTTCCACCTTTACGCTGAAACTCAGGATGAAGGTCCGTGATAAAGAATGGGTTCCCCGGGTGGAGTGGGTGGAGAGTTGTCCGTTTAATAAAGCGGATGGCGTGCTGACAGGCACTGAGTGTTCAGAGCCGGGTGGTACGAAAACCGGAGTGATGGAAGGTAAACCCTGGAACATCACACAGGCATGCTGGGCATACCGGGATAAATATGTCACTCAGTCCGCAGATAACGGCACCTGTCAGAAATATGTCGATAATCCGGCCTGTACGCTGGCCTCACGTCAGTGCGCGTTTTATTCCGATGAGGGAACCTGTCTGCATGAGTACGCCACGTACTCCTGCGAGTCAAAAACATCCGGGAAAGTGATGGTCTGTGGGGGAGACGTCTTCTGTCTCGATGGCGAATGTGATAAGGCTCAGAGCGGGCAGAGTAATGATTTTGCCGAAGCCGTTTCTCAGCTGGCGGCACTGGCCGCAGCAGGTAAGGATGTTGCGGCGCTGAACGGGGTGGATGTCCGTGCTTTCACCGGTCAGGCGAAATTTTGTAAGAAGGCTGCAGCCGGATACAGCAACTGCTGTAAGGACAGCGGCTGGGGACAGGATATCGGGCTGGCCAAATGCAGCAGTGATGAAAAGGCCCTGGCTAAAGCAAAATCAAACAAACTGACCGTCAGTGTCGGAGAGTTCTGTTCGAAGAAAGTGCTGGGTGTCTGTCTGCAGAAAAAACGCAGCTACTGTCAGTTTGATTCGAAGCTGGCGCAGATAGTCCAGCAGCAGGGGCGTAACGGGCAGTTGCGTATCGGGTTTGGCAGTGCGAAGCATCCTGACTGTCGGGGGATTACGGTTGATGAGCTGCAGAAAATTCAGTTCGACAGACTGGATTTCACTAACTTCTACGAAGACCTGATGAATAACCAGAAAATCCCGGACAGTGGCGTTCTGACGCAGAAAGTGAAAGAGCAGATTGCTGACCAGCTGAAACAGGCAGGACAGTAAGGTATGGAAAATAACCGGGGGAAATGATGAAAGTCATATTCACGTCGAACCGTTTTATTGATTTTCTTATCCGGCTTTTGATTACAGCGATTGTCATTTCCCCGGTAATTATCTGGTCGTGGGATACGGTAAAAGAAACTACGGCAGACGGGATACTTGCTGCTGCTTTCGTTATCCTTTACTCCGGTGTGCTTCTGTTTATTCTGTATTTTTGTTTTTCTGCCCTGACTGACCTGCAGAAACCTGATGAAAGAAAAAGTGATGAAAGGAATGAAGATGAATAAAGCATTACTGCCACTGTTACTCTGCTGCTTTATTTTTCCGGCGTCAGGAAAAGATGCAGGCTGGCAGTGGTATAACGAGAAAATAAATCCGAAGGAAAAAGAAAATAAACCAGTACCTGCAGCCCCCCGTCAGGAGCCGGACATTATGCAGAAACTGACCGCGCTGCAGACGGCAACAAAGCGGGCGCTGTACGAAGCTATTCTGTATCCCGGCGTGGATAATTTTGTGAAATATTTCCGGCTGCAGAATTACTGGACTCAGCAGGCCGGGCTTTTCACCATGAGCGCCAAAAAAGCCATGCTGGCGCATCCCGAACTGGACTATAACCTGCAGTACAGCCATTACAACGGCACGGTCCGGAACCAGCTGGCGGCAGACCAGGCGCAGCAGCGACAGGCCATTGCGAAACTGGCTGAACACTACGGCATCATGTTCTTTTACCGGGGGCAGGACCCCATCGACGGGCAGCTGGCGCAGGTCATTAATGGCTTCAGGGATACCTATGGTCTGAGTGTTATTCCCGTTTCCGTGGATGGCGTGATTAATCCGCTGTTGCCGGATTCCCGGACTGACCAGGGGCAGGCGCAGCGCCTCGGTGTGAAATATTTCCCGGCCATGATGCTGGTTGACCCGAAACAGGGCAGTGTTCGCCCGTTATCATACGGCTTTATTTCACAGGACGACCTGGCAAAACAGTTCCTGAACGTTTCTGAAGATTTTAAACCGAATTTTTAACCAAAGGTTATATATGCATACAGGGGATTTGTGTTTTTTTACAGGTGCCAGCCTGTTTATCGTGGGGGTTGTTGGTTATTTCTTTACAGGACCAAATAATAAAGGAGTTTATCTGCTGAGCTCGTTTATCTTCTTTGTAGTAAATGTCATAAGTGTATGTATGCTGCCAGATAATTTCTTGTTTCTTTGTGGTGCGGTTATGAATCAGTGTGCCGTACCGGTTGTTTCAATGGCAGTCAGTACCATACCGGTTATCACGAAGTTTGACAGTTTCAGAAGGATGTTTGTTTGTATTATGTTGTCAGCCATATGGTCTGGAGTGATGTGGTTTTTTATTATTTCATTAGTGAAATGACTGGTGCTAATTTGTCATAAATGCCAAATCCAATAGTGAGGTTGATTACCACAGACCAGAGGATAAACCAGACTGCTATCCAGTGACTTCTGAATAACTCACAAAAATAAACATAGATGATTAGAAATAGCCATATCACAACAGCGATAATCGCTATAAATAACAGTATCGTCACAAATAAATCAGCAAAGGTTTTAATGGGGAGGGAGTGCAATAATGAATACACCAGTAAAGCAAAAGCCGCATTACCTGATAATGACTCTCTTATGATGTTTCTCACTATTTCCAGTTTTTCTGTAAGCGTACAGCCTGAACCGTCTGGTCAGAATCTGACGAATTAGACAAAGTGGT
>OOAW01000944.1_pt1 | contig 16472 bp, 16 predicted proteins | sample 1671861 | NCBI WGS metagenome assembly OOAW01 (sample SAMN06348200, study PRJEB24527) | human gut metagenome | reverse complement strand
GGGATGAGCAAACGCACCCAACTGGAAGAATATTTTTCTCAGTCTTTGGAGATAGACCTTTTGCTCCGGCTCTGCCCGGATGACAAGGACATTATCTACCAGATCGTAGACTTGCTGGTGGACACCTGCGCTACCAACCGTAAGCTGCTGCACATTGCTGGGGACGATAAGCCCGCCGAGGTGGTATGCAGTCGGTTTATGAAGTTGAACGCCGACCACATCCGCTTTGTGCTGAAGTGCTTTGCAGAGAACAGCAGCCCGATCCGTAACATGAAACAATATCTGCTCGCTTCTCTGTACAACGCGCCCACCACCATGCAGCTTTCCTACCAGAACCAAACCAACCACGACTTAGCGAATCGGAGGTGATGAAAATTTCAAAGAAAGCAACCACGATAGCCATCGTCAACCAGAAAGGCGGCACCGGCAAGACCACCACCTGTGAAAATCTGGGCATCGGGCTGGCGATGGAGGGCAAAAAAGTTCTGCTGGTGGACACTGACCCGCAGGGCAGTCTTACCATCAGCATGGGCTGGCAGCAGCCGGACGAGCTGCCTGCCACATTGTCTACTCTGATGCAGAAAGCCATGAACGACCAGCCTATCCAACCCGGTGAGGGCATTCTGCACCATGCAGAGGGCGTAGACCTGATTCCGGCAAACATCGAACTGGCAGGGTTGGAAGTTGCCCTTGTGAACAGCATGAACCGAGAGAAGATGCTGAAACAGGTGCTGGAAGGTGCAAAGCACGACTACGATTTCATTCTGCTGGACTGCACCCCCTCGCTGGGGATGCTCACCATCAACGCACTGGCGGCGGCAGACACCACCCTGATTCCCGTGCAGGCGCAGTACCTGTCCGCAAAAGGCTTGGAACAGCTTTTGCAGACGGTGCAGAAGGTCCGGCGGCAGATAAACCCGAAATTAAAAATTGAGGGCATTCTGCTGACCATGACCGACAGCCGCACCAACTACGGACAGCAGATCAGCAATTTGATTCGGCAGGCATACGGAAAGCACCTGAAGGTGTTTGAACAGACCATCCCACGGTCAGTCCGAGCGGCAGAAACCAGCGCGGCAGGCAAAAGCATCTTTGCCTATGACCCCAAGGGCAAGGTGGCAGAAGCCTACCAATCTTTAGTGAGGGAGGTGTTGGCCGATGCCGAAAAACAGCTTAAACGTGTCGCTGAAAGGGGCAGATGACATTTTCTCCACCGAGGAATCCCGGCAGGAACAGCAGCGGGAGCAGGTGCAGCAGATTCCCATCGGAGAACTGTTCCCCTTCAAAGACCATCCCTTTAAGGTCTTGGATGACGAGTCCATGCAGCGCACGGTGGAAAGCGTAGAGCAGTACGGCGTGTTGTCTCCGCTGATCGCCCGCCCACGCCCGGAGGGTGGCTATGAAATCATCTCCGGGCACCGTCGGAAACACGCCGCAGAGCTTGCAAATCTGGACACCGTGCCTGTCATTGTGCGAAATATGGAGGATGATGCCGCCACGATATTGATGGTCGATTCCAATTTGCAGAGAGAACACATCCTGCCCAGCGAGCGGGCATTTGCGTACAAGATGAAGCTGGATGCAATAAAAAATCAAGGTGCTAGGTCAGATTTAACTTCGTCCCAAGTTGGGACGAAGTTGAGAGCCGATGAAAAAGTAGCAAAAGATTCAGGCGAAAGTCGCAATCAAGTCCAGCGTTTTGTGCGCCTGACGAACCTTGTCCCTGAATTGCTCGACATGGTGGACGAGAAAAAAATCTCTTTTAACCCTGCGGTAGAACTGTCCTATCTGGACGAAAAACAGCAACAGGATTTTTTAGAAGCAATGGATGCTTCCCAGAACGCACCATCTCTTTCACAAGCCATTCGGATAAAAAAGCTGGCGCAGCAGGGTGAGTTTGACTATGATGCAGTCTACAACATTATGAATGAGGAAAAGAAAAGCGAACTGGACACCGTGACCATCAAAAACGAAACCCTGCGGAAATACTTTCCACGCAATTACACGCCCCGGCAGATGGAAAGCATCATCATCAAGCTGCTCGACCAGTGGCAACTAAAAAAGCAACAGGCAAAACAGAAGAAGCAGGAAGAAGCGCGCTGATCGCAGACTGAACCAAAAGACCCAGTTCCGGGTCTTTTATTTTTGCAAAAATTTTGGAGGAAACGTCTATGAACTTTACTACCACTCACATCCGTTCCGAGAAAGTCACCATTGATACTCGCATCTACACGATTCTGAACGGCAGAAAAAAGCCTGGTGAAGTCTATCTCGCTGCCATTGCCCCGGATATGGAGCTGACCATCATCACGCTGGACGAGGCTCCCGGCATCCTGCCCTGCTTTGAGGAGGATGATGCCTGCCTGAACCTTCCCAACACCTCGCTGCTGCTCTGCTACAACCCGGCGCAGGTGCTGAAGATGGGCGGAAAGCACTACCTGACCGGCCCGGTGATTCTTGTTCGCACCAACATGGATGGCGAGGTCATCTCGCTGACCATTGATGAGGTCTACCTGTTCCAGAAGTATCTGGCAAGCCACAGCATCACCCTGATGGCAGATGACCAGAAGTTGCCCTGCATCTGCATGGAGTGAGGTGTGCCATGCTGAACTTTTTTATCGGTTTCGCATTTTTTGAAGCCGGCGCTTTTTTCGGCTTCTTCGTGGCAGCTCTGTTGAACGCCGCCCATGCCTGGCAGGAGATCTCTATCAAATTCGAGGAGGACGATAATGGAACAGAACGAGAACACCTTGTCGGTGCTGAAAATTGCGCCGGGACAGCAACCGCAGCAGGTCGAGATTGACAACGACCTGAAAGCCTTGCAGCAGGCTGTGGGCGGCTCGATTGATGCTGTTTACCCCTTTGCAGACCCGGTGGCTATCATCTGCCATGACGACGGCAAGCTCATGGGACTGCCGTTGAACCGTGCCCTGCGGGACGAGGACGGGCAGATGTACGATGCCATTGCCGGAGACTTTCTAGTGGTGGGATTGGGCGAGGAGGATTTTGCATCCCTGACCCCAGAACTGGCGCAGAAGTACGAGCAGCTTTTCCATCAGCCGGAAGCCTTTCTGAAGCTAGGCAACCGTCTGTTGGTGCTGCCGGTGCCTGATGAACCTCCCGCAGAAAAGCCCCGCACCAAGCCCCCGGCAGAGCATGACCGCTAAAATCACCCTGCTGCACGGGAGGTGATGGCATTGCAGGAAGAAATCGAACAGAAGTCATTCAACATTATGATCTCCACCACAAAGCTGTCTGCCCGGACTGTCCTGCGGGCGGTAAAAGCGGCGTTTCGGCTGTACCAGTCCAAAACATCCCAAGGTAAGCAAAGTGTCCGCACCCTTCTGCGGCAAAACCGGGGCGTGTCCAGCGTGGAGATCAGCAAGACCGGCATCCGTGGTCTGGAACGCTATGCCAAAAAGTACGGCATCGACTACGCCATCCGCAAGGACAGCTCTGAGGTGCCGCCCCGGTATCTGGTCTTTTTCAAAGCCCCGGACGCAGAAGCCTTCAACTCGGCGTTTAAAGAGTATTCGGCATCTCTGCTGAACAAAGGCAACCGCCCCTCGGTGCTGGCAAAACTGCATGAACTGGTGCAGGCGGCGGCAGAACTCCCCGGCAAAGTCCGGCATAAGGAACAGGAGCGTGGACTGTGACCACGAAAAAGCTGATAAAGCTGCTGGCACTGTACCTGCCCTATATTTTGCTGGGGCTGGTGGCAACCAACATTGGCGAAGCGTGGCGACTTGCCGAGGGCAAAGAACTGGGCGATAAGATTATGTCCATGATGGGTACGATCCCGGTGGCATTTGCAAACCCTCTGCCCAGCCTGCATCCGCTTGATTTGCTGGTGGGTCTGTGCTGTGGCGCAGGGTTACGGCTGGCGGTCTATCTGCGTGGCAAAAACGCCAAGAAGTACCGCCATGGCATGGAGTACGGCTCTGCCCGGTGGGGTACGCCCAAGGACATTGAGCCGTTCATGGCTCCCAAGTTTGCCGACAACATCATCCTGACCAAAACGGAACGGCTGATGATGTCCAACCGTCCGCCGGACCCGAAAAATGCCCGGAACAAAAACGTGCTGGTGGTGGGCGGCTCCGGCAGCGGTAAGACCCGGTTTTGGCTCAAGCCCAACCTTTTACAATGCCACAGCTCCTATGTGGTAACAGACCCGAAAGGCAGTATCGTGGTCGAGTGCGGGAACGCACTTCTGAAAAAAGGCTACAAGCTGAAAATCCTGAACACCATTAACTTTTCCAAGAGTATGCACTACAACCCCTTCGCTTATGTCCACAGCGAAAAAGACATTTTGAAGTTGGTGACAACGCTGATGACCAACACCAAGGGTGAAGGGTCCGGCGGAGACCCATTCTGGGAAAAATCGGAGCGTCTTTTGCTCACTGCCCTGATCGCCTATCTGCATTATGAAGCCCCGGTGGAGGAGCAAAATTTCGCCACCCTGCTGGAAATGCTCAACACCATGCAGGTGCTGGAGGATGACGAGGAATATCAGAACCCGGTGGATCTGCTGTTTGAAGAACTGGCGAAAAAGAAGCCCAATTCCTTTGCCGGGCGGCAGTACAAACTTTACAAGCTGGCTGCCGGCAAGACCGCAAAATCCATCCTCATTTCCTGTGGTGCCAGATTAGCCCCCTTCGACATCCAAGAGCTGCGTGACCTCACTATGTACGATGAGCTGCAACTGGACACGCTGGGCGATAAGAAAACGGCATTGTTCCTCATCATGAGCGATACGGACAGCACCTTCAACTTCCTCATCAGCATGGTCTACACCCAGCTTTTCAATCTGCTGTGCGACAAGGCAGATGATGTATACGGCGGCAAGCTGCCCGTTCATGTACGGTGTCTCATCGACGAGTGCGCCAACATCGGGCAGATTCCCAATCTGGAAAAGCTGGTGGCCACCATCCGCAGCCGTGAGATCTCCGCCTGCCTTGTTTTGCAGGCGAGAAGCCAGTTGAAAGCCATTTACAAGGATAACGCGGATACCATTGTGGGCAACATGGACAGCCAGATTTTCCTCGGCGGCAGTGAGCCGACCACCCTGAAAGACTTGTCCGAGATGCTGGGCAAGGAGACCATCGACGCCTTCAACACCTCAGACACCCGTGGCAATAGCCCCAGTTACGGCACTACGTTCCAAAAGATGGGCCACGAATTGTTGAGCCGGGACGAGCTGGCGGTGCTGGACGGCGGCAAGTGTATTTTGCAGTTGCGTGGCGTCAGACCGTTTTTGAGCGACAAGTACGACCTGACCCAGCACCCTAACTACAAGCTGACCTCGGACTACGACCCCAAAAACACCTTCGATATTGAAAAATATCTGAACCGCAAAGAAAAAATCCAACCCGGAGATGAGTTCATCGTGGTGGATGCTGATTCGCTCCCGTCTGCCTGACCCGGTAGGCGGTTTTATTTTTATCCCGGTCAGAAAGGTGCACCAGAAAATCAGCCTTGCTGCGGTTATGCAACGTAAAACTACAAGATTTCGGGTGTGTACAAACGACCGGAAACGCTTTATAATAAAGGAGAAAAGACTATGGAATTCTTCAACTCTGCTATCGAAGTTCTTCAGACTCTGGTTGTCGCTCTGGGTGCCGGTCTCGGCGTTTGGGGTGCCATCAACCTGCTGGAAGGTTATGGTAACGACAACCCCGGCAGCAAGAGTCAGGGCATGAAGCAGCTCATGGCTGGCGGCGGCGTTGCTCTGGTGGGCATTACCCTGATTCCCCTGCTGAGCGGTCTGTTCGGTTAAGAACAGCGGGCGGCGATTGCCGCCCGGTACATATTTATAATAAGGAAAGCCATAGTAACGATCTCACATACAGAAGGTGAATCAGATGAGCGAGATTTTATTGTATCATGGCAGTAAAGAAGAAGTTGTCTATCCCGAAATCCGCATCACACGGTATACAAAGGACTTTTCTTGGGGATTCTACTGCACGAACAGCTATCAACAAGCCTACCGCTGGGCAGACCGCCGTTCTGCCGATGGTATTGTGAACGTCTATCGCTATGTAGAGAATCCTGACCTGAAAATCCTGCGTTTCCCTGAAATGTCGGACGAATGGCTGGATTTCATTGCAAAATGTCGTGCAGGCGAAACCCATCCCTATGATATTGTGGAGGGTCCCATGGCAGATGACACCATCTGGGACTATGTCAATGGATTTACGTCCGGGCAGATCAGCCGTGAAGCATTTTGGGCATTGGCGAAGTTCAAGCATCCAACACACCAGATCAGCTTTCATACCGTAAACGCTTTGCACTGCCTGACCTTTGAGAGGAGTGAATCCATCCATGACCGAAAAGCAGAAAAATGATGTTCTCTACGTTTGCAGCCTGATCGAGACCATCGCCCGTAAGACCAAAAATCATCGGCAGGATGTGATTCGTCACTTCACAAAAGCCGGCATCGAACGGCAGCTCCGGCTGGCAGAAGTAAACCACTGTCTGTCCTTTGAGCAGGTTTCAGATGAGCTGATTGAAGATCTCAACATCCCGGATGGGGATTTTGATACTGCTGCGGAGTGCCGCTATACGGTCCCTTCTGCAACCTCCATCGGAATGCTGTATCAGGGGCTGGTGCTGTCCACCATGAAAGATGAAGATGCTGCACAGGCAATTCTGGATGTTTTTTCGTCGTTTATCACGGATGAGATCTCCGATTTCAATTCCAACGTATACTACACCAATCCTGATTATCTCCGCTGCTCCTATCTGGAGGGCAAAATGCTTGCTTGAGAAAGGATTGTTATAATGGCAAAAAATCAACATAATGCAGGGCTTCATTATAGACCTCTCAATCAACTTGGATTATCAAACTTCAATGATTATATAGAAAATCCCATTGATAGTCGTTTTAAGTTTAATCCGCCCCCTCTAAAATGTGGTAAGCTTTTTGGACTTTGCAAAGCTGATCGTCAAAAAGAAAAGCTTCAGAAACATTGCCCGTGGCATCCGCTTCTAAAAATGAAGGCATTCACATTAGAGATCAACGGAGAAGCTGAATACATTTGGTATTGTAAAGAATGCGATTGTTATTATATGAACCCCTTTTGGCGAAATGGAGAAAAACGCATCCTTGATGTTTATCATAAGGTTCCTGTTCGCCGACTTATAAAAACAGCTATATAGCTTTGATTATGATTTGCCGATTGCCGAAAAGCAGTCGGCTTTTTTGTTTCCGTCGAACACTTTTTGTGTTTGCTCATATCATTTCATCTATCATTCATCAATCAAAAATGATAGATGAAATGAGGGCATTGTTCCATACGGCGGCTTGAGCAGCAGCGGAAAGCCCTCTGCAGCTTGCAGTTTTATTAAATGTCCGTGCTCCAAGCCGCGTTTTTATCCACCCATCCATGAAAGGCGGTGCTATTATGCAGTTTTTGACCCACATTATTTTTCTCCTGAATCTCCTCAAGACCCTTATCAACCATTTCAGCTAAGGACGGTGACTGAATGGAAACCGTTCTCAAAGCCATTGCCGACTGGATCAAAGGCATCCTGACGGCAGGCATTATGTCCAATCTCTCCGGCTTGTTTGATGATGTGAACACCCAAGTGGGCAACATCGCACAGCAGGTGGGCACCAAGCCCTCCAGCTTTGAGCCACGGGTGTTCGCCATGATCGAATCGCTGTCCCGGAACGTGGTGCTGCCCATTGCAGGCATCATCCTGACCTTTATCGCCTGTTACGAACTGATCGAGATGATTACCCAGCACAACAATATGGCACAGTTTGAGCCTGCCCTCATCATGCGCTGGATTTTTAAGACTGCTATTTCGGTGTGGCTCATCAGCAATACTTTTGACATCGTGATGGCGGTGTTCGATGTCACCCAAAAGGTGGTATCCGATTCCAGCAGCATCATTGCCGGAAATACCCGTGTCAACGACATTGGCTTGTCCATGCTGCAATCCAGCCTGATGCAGATGGACGTTGGTCCCCTGTTCGGGCTGTTTTTGCAGTCCTTCTTCATTGGCATCACCATGCGCATCCTGTCCATCGTTATTTTCGTCATCGTCTACGGAAGAATGATTGAAATTTACTGCATGGTGAGCCTTGCGCCCATCCCCATGGCGACCTTCGGCAACCACGAGCAGAGCCACATGGGGCAGAACTACCTGAAATGCCTGTTTGCACTGGGTTTTCAGGGCTTCCTGATCTTGATTTGTGTTGCCATTTATGCGGTGCTGATCCAAAGCGTAGCGATTTCCGGGGATGCCATCAACTCCATTTGGAGCATTGTGGGCTACACCGTTCTGCTCTGTTTCAGCCTGTTCAAGACCAGCTCGGTGACGAAATCCGTCCTCGGAGCGCACTAAAGGAGGTGCTTTATTGGCTGCGTATATTTCAGTTCCCCGTGACCTGACGAAAGTGAAATCGAAGGTCGCGTTCAACCTGACCAAACGGCAGCTTGTCTGCTTTGGCACAGCGGCTCTCATTGGAGTGCCGCTGTTTTTTGTTCTCCGGGATTCCGGCGGAAACACTGCCGCCACCCTCGGCATGATGGCGGTGATGCTGCCGGCGTTCTTCCTTGGAATGTACGAGAAAAACGGTCAGCCCATGGAAAAGCTGCTGTCGTACTATGTGCAGTCCCGGTTTCTCCGCCCGAAGATTCGCCCCTACAAGACCAACAACTACTATGCACTGCTTATGAAGGGAGGCGTGACCCATGATCCCGTTTTGGAAAAAGACCGGTAAGCACAGCAAGCCCCAGTCTGCGCAGAAGCGCAGGCAGGAAGCGAAGCCTGCTGTGCCCCGGACCGCCCAGCAGTCCATCCCCATGCAGCGGATGTTTGAGGATGGCACCTGCCGGGTGAAGCCCAATTACTACACCCGCACCATCCAGTATCAGGACATCAATTATCAGTTGGCGCAGCAGGAGGATAAGACGGCGATTTTTGAGGAATGGTGCAGTTTTCTGAACTTCTTCGACAGCTCCATCAAATTTGAGCTGTCCTTCGTGAACATGGCAACCGACAGCACCGAGTTTGAGAAAAGCATCCGTATCCCGTACCAGCGAGATGGTTTCGATGATGTTCGTGCTGAGTACAGCCAGATGCTGCGCCAGCAGCTTGCCAAGGGCAATAATGGTCTGACCAAGACCAAATTCATCACCTTTGGTGTGGAGGGCGAAAGCATGGCACAGGTCAAGCCCCGGCTTGACCACATCCAGAACGATCTGCTGAACAACTTCCACCGGCTGGGGGTGCAGGCAAAGCCCCTGAACGGTGTCCAGCGGCTGAAGCTCATGCATGATATGTTCAACATGGATGGCGCATCCAAGTTTCACTTTGACTGGAAAGACCTTGTGAAAAGCGGCCTTTCGGTGAAGGATGCCATTGCGCCGACTGCCTTTGCCTTCAAGAACAGCCGCACCTTCCAAATGGGCGGTATCTTCTGCGCCGTCAGCTTTCTGAGCATCACGGCATCCGACATCAGCGACCAGCTTTTGAAGGATTTTCTGGACATGGATTCCAGCCAGATCGTTACCATGCACATCCAGTCCGTTGACCAGAACCGTGCCATCAAGACGGTGAAACGCACCATCACGGAACTGGACCGCAGCAAAATCGAAGAGCAGAAAAAAGCTATCCGTGCCGGGTATGATATTGACATCATTCCGTCAGATTTGGCAACTTACGGACGGGATGCGAAAGCCCTGCTCAAAGAGCTGCAAAGCCAGAACGAGCGGATGTTCCTTGTCACTTTTCTGGTGCTGAACACCGGGCGCACAGAGCAGGAGCTGGAAAACAACGTCTTTCAGGCCAGCTCCATTGCCCAGAAGCACAACTGCAACCTGTGTCGGTTGGATTTTCAGCAGGAGCAGGGGTTGATGAGCAGTCTGCCGCTGGCAGACTGCCAGATCGAAATTCAGCGGGGACTGACCACCAGCAGCACGGCTATCTTCATCCCCTTTACCACGCAGGAATTGTACCAGAGCGGAAAAGAATCGCTGTACTACGGTCTGAATGCTCTGTCCAACAACCTGATTATGGTGGATCGCAAGAAGCTGAAAAACCCGAATGGCTTGATTCTGGGTACTCCCGGCTCCGGTAAAAGTTTCTCGGCAAAGCGTGAAATTACCAATGCGTTTCTGGTGACGGACGATGATATTATTATCAATGATCCCGAAGGCGAATACTCGCCGCTGGTGAACCGGCTGAAAGGTCAGGTCATCAAAATCAGCCCCAACAGCACCCAATTTGTCAACCCCATGGACATCAACGCCAACTACTCCGAGGAGGATAATCCGCTGTCCCTGAAAGCCGACTTTATTCTTTCTTTGTGTGAGCTGGTGGTGGGCGGCAAGGAAGGTCTGCTGCCGGTGGAAAAAACCGTCATTGACCGCTGTGTGCATCTGATTTACCGCAAATATTTTGCGAACCCCTGCCCGGAGAATATGCCCATCCTTGAGGACTTGTACAACGCTCTGCTTCAGCAGGAGGAAAAAGAAGCCCACCATGTTGCCACGGCTCTGGAAATCTACGTCAAGGGCAGTCTGAACCTGTTCAACCATCGCACTAACGTGAACGTCAATAACCGCATCGTCTGCTACGACATCAAGGAACTGGGCAAACAGATGAAGAAACTCGGTATGCTCATCGTGCAGGATCAGGTGTGGGGGCGTGTCACGGCAAACCGCAGCAGCGGCAAGTCCACCCGGTATTATATGGATGAGATGCACCTCCTCTTAAAAGAGGAGCAGACCGCCGCTTATTCCGTGGAGATCTGGAAGCGTTTCCGCAAGTGGGGCGGTATTCCCACAGGGCTGACCCAGAACGTGAAAGACCTTCTTTCTTCTCGTGAGGTCGAGAATATTTTCGAGAACAGCGACATGATCATCATGTTGAATCAGGCTGCGGGAGACCGCCAGATTCTCGCAAAGCAGCTCAACATCAGCCCTCATCAGCTTTCCTATGTGACCCACTCCGGCGAGGGCGAAGGGCTGCTGTTTTTCGGTAATGTCATTCTGCCGTTTGTGGACCGTTTCCCCACCGATCTGGAACTCTACCGCATTATGACCACCAAGTTGGGTGAAGTCTCGGAGGGCGCGCAGAAATGAGTGAACCGAAACTGAACATCAAAGAGGAATCGTCTACCAAAAAGACCCGTTCTCCCCCGAAAAAAGCCAAGGTAGAGCAGACGGTGCCCAAAAAGAAAAAGCTGAAAACCGATGCAGATAAAGCTGCGGAAAAGGCACAGCATCTGCGGTTTGGCAAGGCGGAACTGACCCCGGACGAACTGAGCCGGTTGAGTAAGGCGCAGAAGCGAGAGATGTACGCTGCCCATGCCGCCCGGTCTGCGGCGCATCACGAAGTTGACCAGTACGAGGATGACAATGTGGGCACGCAGGCGCTGAGCGAGGGCGAAAAGGCGGCAGGAAATGTCCGGGATATTTCCAAGAGCCGCTATGCCCGGAAGCTCAAGAGGAAAGCCAAGATGCAGGGCAAGAAGGGTGCCAGAAACGCAAAATCTTCCGTGCAGAAGCCAACTGCGGCACAAGATACAGGCGCATCCGGCACCGGCGAGGGCGGTTCCAACTGGCTTTCCCGATGGCGGCAGAAGCAAGACATCCGGCAGAGCTACTATGCTGCCGCCCGGTCGGGTACGGCGGCGCAGACCGCAGGTGGCAAAGCGGCATCCAACGGTGCATCTGCTGCCCGGTCCGGCGTGGAACAGGCGGTAGAAAAGGGCAAAACTGCCGTCAGCACCGCCGTAAAGGGGCTGGTGAATGCCGCAAAAGGCAACGCACACGTTCTGGTGATTGTGGGCGTTTTTCTTTTGCTCGTCCTCATGGTGATGTCGGGCTTTTCCTCCTGCGGTATCCTCTTTTCGGGCGGCACACAGGTGTCCGGGCAGACCATATACTCTGCCGAGGATCGGGACATCTGGGGTGCAGAGCAGGACTACAAAAAGCTGGAAAAGGAACTGGATAAAAAGATCAAGCGCACCCCCACCGACCACCCCGGCTACAACGAGTACCAGTACCACCTTGACCCCATTGAACACGACCCGTGGCAGCTCACTTCATTCCTGACCACTCTGTATGATGATTACACCCGGTCGGAAGTGCAGGGCAAGCTGAAGGAGACCTTCAAAAAGCAGTACAAGCTGACCACATGGGTGGAGGTGCAGATTCGGTATAAGACGGTCTGGGTCATCAGTCCGGCAGGTATCCCTGTTCCTACCCAAGTGCCGTATGAGTACAAGATTTTCCACACCAAGTTGGTGAACCGTGGCTTGGAGGTGGTCATCCGGGAGGAACTGGACAACGACCAATGGAAACGCTACGAGATCTTTCAGGACACCTTGGGCGGCAGACCGTATCTGTTCAACGGCGGACTGCCGCCCGGTGGCTCCGATGGCTCCGGCACACCCGGTATTGATTATCAGGTTCCGGCAGAAGCCCTGACGGACAGCGAATTTGCCGCCATCTACAAGGAGGCGCAAAAGTATGTGGGCACACCCTATGTGTGGGGCGGCTCTACCCCGGAAACCGGTTTTGATTGCAGCGGCTATGTCTGCTGGGTGTACAACCAGAACGGCTACGATGTAGGGCGCACTACCGCCAACGGTCTGTGGAACAAGAGCCAGCACATCTCCGAAGCCGATGCAAAGCCCGGTGATCTGGTTTTCTTCAAAGGCACCTATGACACCCCCGGCATGAGCCATACTGGAATCTATCTCGGCAACGGCATGATGGTCAGTGCCGGAGACCCCATCAAGTACGCAAACATTCACTCGTCCTACTGGGAGAAGCATCTCGCCGGGTTCGGACGGCTTTCAAAATGATTGGAGAAGTTACTATGAGCGAAAAATCGGATAAACTGCGGGCGATGCTGGCAAAAGAGAAAGAACGCCGCATCAAGCTGAACAATCGCATCGAGATCCTGGAGCGGCGCATTCAGGAGGAAGATTCTGCCGAGGTCAACGAGATGGTGCGGACGGCAAAGGTCACGCCGGAACAGCTCGCCGCCCTGCTGCGGCAGTCTGCCACCACCACCCCGAACCCTGCTGCGCTGTCTGCCGTGGGTGCAACTTTCGAGAAGGAGGATGCAGATGAAGATTAAGAAACTGGGCGCACTGCTGGTATCGGTGGCACTGTGCGCTGGCATGGCGGCTCCCGCTTTTGCCTATGGCGGTGAGCCTGTGGAGGAAGTGGAACAGCCCGTCCTGACTTCTACCACCGATGAAGAAGATGTAGTCACCGTGACCGATGAGGAGACCGGTGCCCTGACCCCGGAGGGCAATCTGACACTGGTGGACGATTACCACACCAATTATTCGGATGGTTCCGGGCAGCAGTTCATCACGCTGGTATCGAAATCGGGTGCGACATTTTATCTGGTAATCGACCGGAACAGTAAAGGCGCACAGACCGTACACTTTATGAATCTGGTGGATGAAGCCGACCTGTTGGCTCTGATGGAGGAAGAAGCTGCCGATGCCTACACTGCGGAGAAAGAAGCAGCGGCACAGGCGGAACTGGACAGGCTGAAAGCCGAGGAAGAAGCCAAGAAAGCCGAAGAAGAAGCGGCAACCGCTGAACCGCCCAAGGAAAACAAAATCACAAAGTATGCAGGCGCATTTCTGGGCATAGTCGCCCTGATTGCGCTGGCTGCGGGCGGCGGCTTCTATTTCTATCGCCAGCAGATGCAGAAAAAGCAGGCCGAAAAAGAAGCCCTCGACCCCGATGCAAACTACACTGAGGACAAGGGCGATTTTGAGATTCCTGTGGAGGATGAACCGGAAGAACCCGGCGAGGAAGATACCGAACCCATCTGATTTTAAGGCGGCGCTTGCCGCCGTACATATTGCAATCCGAAACAGAATGGAGGGATTCTTATCGCAAAATTAGTCGTGGCGGAAAAGCCATCCGTCGCTATGTCCTATGCAAAAGTCCTTGGCGCAACCAGCCGCAAAGATGGCTACCTTGAGGGCAACGGCTATCTCGTCAGCTGGTGCGTGGGTCATCTGGTGGAACTTGCTCCGCCCAATGTCTATGACGAAAAGTACACCAAGTGGAGCATTGCAGACTTGCCCATACTGCCGCAAAAGTGGCAGTATCTGGTGTCTGCCAGCACTAAAAAGCAGTTTGGCATCCTGCAAAAGCTGATGAACCGCCCAGATGTGGACAGCGTGATCTGCGCTACGGACGCAGGGCGTGAGGGCGAACTGATTTTTCGCTTGGTGTACCAGCAAGCGGGCTGCAAAAAGCCATTCTCACGGCTTTGGCTTTCCAGCATGGAGGAAAACGCTATCCGGGAGGGTTTCGCCCATCTCAAACCGTCAACTGAATACGATGCGCTGTACAACGCAGCACTCTGCCGGGAACGTGCCGACTGGATGGTCGGTATCAATGCGTCCCGGCTTTTTTCGTGCTTGTACGGTCAACCGCTGGCGGTAGGGCGTGTTATGACCCCGGTGCTTGCCATGACGGTAGTTCGGGAAGCCGCCATCGCCGCCTTTGTGCCGGAAAAATTCTACACGGTAGATCTGGAACTGACCAGCGGCTGCACGGCATCCAGCCGCCGCATTCCTGAAAAAACCGTTGCCGAAAACCTGCTGGAAGCCTGTCGAAAGGAGATGGTGGCAACGATCCAGCGCATCACCCGCAAGGAAAAGTCCGAGAATCCGCCGCCGCTGTACGACTTGACCACCTTTCAGCGGGACGCAAACCGTCTTCTGGGGTACAGCGCACAGCAGACTTTGGACTATGTACAGAGCCTGTATGAGAAGAAACTTACCACTTATCCCCGGACTGATAGCTGCTATATCACCGATGATGACGAGGAAATGCTGGAGGAACTGACCGAGGAACTGGAAGTTTTTCTCGGCATTACCCCGGAGGGCATGGACGAGGCGGTGCCCCGGACACGGCGCACCGTCAACCGGGAAAAAGTCACCGATCACCACGCCATCCTGCCCACCCGCAGTATGCTGCAAGCCGATCTGGAAGCGCTGCCCAAAGGTGAGCAGAACGTCCTGAAGCTCATCATCGCCCGGACGCTGATGGCAGTCAGCAAGCCCTTCCGGTATCTGGAGACCCTGCTGACCACCGAATGTGCCGGGGAGGAGTTTACCGCCAAGGGCAAGGAGGTTCTGGAGGAAGGCTGGAAAGCGGTGGAGCGCAAGGTGCTTGCCGACATTCTGAACCGAAAACAGGAACTCACCGCCCTGCCCAATGCAGCGGAAAACGAGTGCGGCATCCTCAATGCAGAACTGAAAGAGGGGCAAACGACCCCGCCGAAGCATTTTACCGAGGACCTTCTACTTCATGCAATGGAAACCGCCAGTGCGAACAGTATGCCGGAGGGTGTGGAACGTCAGGGCATCGGCACCCCGGCAACCCGTGCCGCCACCATCGAAAAGCTGGTGCAGAAGGGTTTTCTGGAACGCAAGGGCACCAAGAAAACCAAGGTGCTGCTGCCTACCGACAAGGGCAAAGCCCTTATTACGGTGATGCCCGAAGAAATCCAATCCCCGGAAATGACCGCCGACTGGGAAACAAAGTTGCTGCAAATCGAACGTGGCGAAATGGAGCCGAGTGAATTTATGACCGAGATCAATACGATGATTACCGAACTGGTAAAGAACACGGAAATGAAAAAAGGAGCGAATGCACTTATGAAAAGCAAGATTATTGGTGTCTGCCCGAACTGTGGTAAGCCTGTCGTGGAGCGTGAAAAAGGCTGGTTCTGCGAGAACCGGGAGTGCCGTTTTGTCCTGTGGAAGGACAATGCGTTCTTCAAGCGTCTGGGCAAGCGGCTGGACGCTCATGTGGCGGACAAGCTGCTGCGGGATGGTCGTGTCCGCTTGAAGGACTGCAAGAGTGCCAAGGGCAAGACCTACAATGCCACCGTGCTGCTGTCCTGTGAAGCCGATGGCCGCAGCAAGTTTTCTCTGGAATTTGAAGGTGGGTGCTGATGGAGCAGAAAAAAGAAGCGGTCTACCTTATCAACGATGAACGCTATCTCCACCTCCGGGAAAACGGTGCAGGCGTCGGCTTTGCCACCTACAACAAGGTAACTGGTGAGCCGCTGGAAAGCGGGCAGATCTCGGAAAAGAACCTGCCGCCCGATGGCAGGAACGCCATTTCTGCCGCCCGGAACTGGTATCTGTTTGAACTTTCGGACGATGACCGCAAGGTCATCCAACAGGAAAGCGTAAAGATCCTCGAAAACATCCCGCAAGCTGGTATCGGCAGACGGCGCATCTGGGAGCCTGAAACGCTGCCGAAGGATATTCGTCTCATCAACAGCCACTATGATGACCTCTATCGCATTCCAGATGGCGGCGTGATTCAGGTGGATTACCCGGATGGGCGCAGTTTTACGGCACGGGTGGAGCATCTGGATGATTACCACTTTGACATGGGCTGTTTGGGCAATGTGTTCCACATCTGCCAGTTTGCCGAGGTCATGGAGCGGAACCATGC
>OOAW01000931.1_pt1 | contig 16795 bp, 21 predicted proteins | sample 1671861 | NCBI WGS metagenome assembly OOAW01 (sample SAMN06348200, study PRJEB24527) | human gut metagenome | reverse complement strand
GGTAGCTAGTGCTAGACGTACTGTTATTGACTGCTTACCTTACAGTGCTAGACGTACTGTTATTGACTGCTTACAAATGACGTACAAAATGAATCAAAAGTAAATTTATTTTAAAACTAAAAACTCCTGTAACCCTTGATACACAAGAGTTACAGGAGTTAACTTTAGCTTAGCTGATACTTCGCATTCCTGCTTAAATATGCCTCCGGTGGGCAAAACTCTTCCTATTATATTAGGCTTTAACTGGTCTTTGTGTGATTTTTGTGTGTTCGTAAAAAAAGCCCTAGTGACTATCGCAAATTATGCAATAACCACTAGGGCTAAATTGTATTCAATTATTGACGTTGTGAGTAGACAACTGAATTGAGTTGCTGTTGGTTAACACCGTTGGCAATATCAGAAGCAAATTGGTTATAGCCAATACCCCAACTTGCAAGATAACCATAAGGGTCAACGTGTGATCCACCAATATTTTCGGTTACCCAGTTGTGGGTCTTAACACCGGGAGTTCCTGCGCCACCTGCATCAAGAGTTAGCGGAATACCGTATTGCTTAGCATAGTACCGAGCAACATTAATGTAAGCAGTGTAATCCTTAATGAATTGATCACGATTATAAGTCCGACCAAGTTCAATTTGTACTGGACTATAAGGGTTAGCGTTCAAAGCACCCCAAGAAACATAACCCGGTTCACCAACTTCAAAGACTTGCCCACCATCACCAACAACGAATTGGGTATAAGCTGATTGCCAGTTGTTACGTAAGTAGTTTGCATTAGCAGCAGCTCCACTTTCAGCACCAACATCGTGCATAATGATGTAATCGTTGATTGCAGTTTGGCTGCTACCTTGCCAATCAGCTAGGTCATAGGTGTGGTTGATTTGTGATGGAGTAAAGGCATTAGCATTTTCAGAAGTCAAAACACCTTGACTATCAGCGTGGTACTTCACACCGTTAACCGTAATATCTTGATTGGTTACTAAGGCGCCATCACTACCAAAGTAGTAGGTATTACCCCAGTTTTGATAAAACTGGTTAGTATATCGCGCTCCATCAGCGCCAAAATAATAAGTATGACCCCAATTGTTATAGAAGCGATTATTCCAGCGAGCACCGTCAGGACCAAAGTAGTAAGTTCGTCCCCAGTTAGTATAAAACTGATTAGTATAACGCTTGCCATCTTTACCGAAATAGTAGGTATTACCCCAGTTGTTATAGAAATAGTTGCTTACTTGATTACCATTAGCATCATAGTAGTAAGTTGCACCGTTACGAGTATTAAAACCATTACGAAGCATTGCACCATCTTTGCCGAAGTAGTAGGTAGTGCCATCAATATCAGCCGACCTATTAGTCAATCGGTAACCATTCTGATCGAAGTAGTAGAGGTTGCCGTACTTGTACAGCCAGTTGTCTTTGAGCTGATTGCCGTTAGGTTTTTTCCATGTCACGGTAGAACCTGCGCTATTAGTATTATTAGCTTCAACAGTAGTTGTAGCACCAACTAAAAAAGCACCAGCGATTACTGCTAGTGCCAAACTCTTAGCTTTTTTGAATGGTTTATTTTTCACTGTCATTCACTCCTTTCTTATTGTTAATTTGAGAATCATCGTTATATTCATTCGACAGTTTGTAGATATATTTTTTCAACCATGTCGGGATAGGCAGACCCATTTCTCCGCAATTCTCAATTATTGAAACAGCATAGAATAATACATAAAACATCGCAAAGGTATCACCGGCACTCTTCATGCCATTGATATCAAGCATTGGATAAAGTGTTAGAACTATTATTAATAGGATACCATGCTTGATTAAGCCCAACGTGCCTTTGGTTGATGTTGTATGATGTGTTACTAAACTCCTTGCCGTCCCTGTGATTATGTCAATGATAATCGCCCACACAAAAAGCCATATTATCCAGTTGTCTTCCATTCCCTGAAAATGTTGAAAATATAGTTGATGATATGGCGATGCTGGTGCCACCGTTAATAAGTGCATTGGTGCTATTCCTCCCATATAAGGCCGCCCATAATAAAAGCCCCGCTCCTTTGAGTGAGGCTTGTTTATGTATTGTGTATTTCAAAGGCGACTATGTTGTAACGATTATTTAGGCGACGTAATCCGTGCCTGTAATTTCCTTGAATTGTTCAGCGGTAATAGCATTATATCCTACGTATTGCTTGTAATAAGCTAGATCATGATTACCCCAGTCATTCCAGAACATCTTTAAAATATCAACTTGACTCATCATAATTAGTTACTTCCTTTCTTTAATTGAGAAATTGCTGCCTGTTGATTCATCACTAATTTTTGCAACTGTGACGTTGTATCTTTTTGCTTGTCTAATTCCTTTTGAAGATTAGTGATTGTCGCTTGCTGATTCATTAATAATTGTTGAGCTTGAGTAGGCTTATTATTAGAATGAGTATTCTGATTTGCTTCCGCCTGTTGCTTCAGTGCTTGAAAATACTCTTCTTCTGAAATTCCTTGCCACGTTTGCGTTTGAGCATCAAACTTTGGATCATAACAATCGTTTGTTACGGGAACAAGTGTTGCATTAGTTGGAACTGTTGCATTGTCCGCAATTTCGTCAGTTCCAATAAACTTTTTTGTCATTGAATCATATCTATAGATTAATTTCATTGTGCTGCCTCCTCTTTTACCAGCAAATTACTCCACCAAATTGAAAGATATAATCTTTCTTTGCTTCCTTATTCGTTTGAAGTGGAGTAGCATGAACAATTCCATTGTTGACAGTATACATTGCAACGTTTCCAAGGTCTCCCGCTTGCATTGGCGCAATCATGTGACCCTCTCCTGAAATTCCGGGAATAGAAAAGACGTCAACCGCTGCCCAGTCAGAAAAAGTTTTATAGGTAATCCTACCGCTTACAAGCGCAAAGTGGAGAGAACCAATACTTCCCTTATAATACTTAATGTCACCATAATTCCCATTTAGCCAAGTGACATCATCACGCCAACCTTCAGCAGAAACCTGAACCATCCCATTAAGATCACTTGCAATTTGCATAAAATTCTCATTGATTTTTTCAGCACCGTTAGTCATGCCTCGCTCAATACTTACGATATTTGCCATTTTAATCATCCTCTCTGTTATTATTTTTGCCATTAAATTCATCGTAGCTTGTGTTGGGTGAATTGCACCGTCGCCTAAAACGAAATAACGATTAGCGGGGGTTACAATCGGATTGCTTCGCCAATCAAAATACGGAAGTCGATAACGCTTAGCTATTTCAACAATCGCATCACAAATACTATTTTGCGATACCCCTCGACTATTCGGAATCGAGAGGTCATTTTGATTTAATGCCCAGCTTTGAATTGGGCAAAGCAGATAAATCTTGATATCAGGATTAATTTGCTTAATTGTTTTTAGTGCTTGAACCAAGCCACTTTTAATAGTGGATAGTGTTTCGTGCTCAAGCCCATAATCGTTTGTCCCATAGGCAAGTAAGACTGACGAATAGTTTCTAAAATCATACTGTTTAATTTTTTGAAGTAAGCTCTCGCGTCCATAGACAATTTCGGTGGCGTTGACTGCCACGTTTTCTACCTCTATGCCAAGTAGATTACCAATGCTTTGTGGAATTGTCGGATTAGCTCGTGGATGTGCGGCATCAAAGCCGGTCACACCCCACATGATCGAATCACCCAAAACCAGTAATTTAAATTTGCTCATACGCTCTCACTCCCCCTTCATAATAGATTGCCTTATATCCTTGAAAAGCAGCAAAACTCTCATCTGCTAATTGCTTCATTGTTAGATGATCAGTCATTAAATTAAAACCATCTGTTATTTCAACAACGCTACTTCTGCCTGAACTAATTACCTTTGCAGGGATTGTTCGCCTATTTCCCCCACCAAACATTCCAGTTGGTTCAGTTCCTAACGGAACCAAGTCAAGCGAATATTCTTGATAGATAAGTGTAAGTTCTGCTCCTACAGATAAGGTTTTGGGAATTACTACCTGAATTCCTCTCGTTTTTGTCGTAATCCTTGCTCGACTGCCTTCTCGCAAACCGTTATAAGCACTAATAGACAGATTCAATGTTGTATTAGGTTGTAAACCGTCCCAATGAAAACTTTTAGTATTCACAGTAGCGATTAACTGATCGCCATTCCTAATTCGATACTGCATTTATCCTCATTCCCAACTTAGATCAATTGAATTTGGTGTGATATTACTTGAAGTTAGGTTAGTCACATCTACTAGTGCTTCATAGACGATTAGACTAATCACGTTCGATACTTTTTCACCAATTTTAGCGGTAATCGTTGTGCTTCCCGGTGCAACGGCTCTAACATTCCCCTCGTTGTCGACCGTTGCTACTGTGTCATTTAAAGAAGTCAACGTTACTTCCCCATCTGTCTGATTAGCCGGCGTAATAGTAACGGTAACCTTGGCTGTTCCACCAACTTCAAGTGACGCTTTATCAATTGCCAACGTAATACTTTGTACTGGAATAGCAGAAGTTCTAACGGTAATCACATTAGACTTTGCACTCTCACGTAAGCCATTGTAAGCACTAACCGCAAAGCGATAGGTTGAATTAGCAGTTAAGCCGGTTGCCGTGTATTCTTTTTTATCAGTCACTTCGGCAACCTTCTTTAATTCTCCGTCACTACCAATCCCTTGATAGATATAATATTTCATCTAACTTTTATACTCCTCTCCATAGTAATCGCTGGGTATGTTCATCAATATAGACTGCTCGTAAATCCGCAGGACTAGTTGGCTTTGAGAAATAGCCAGAACCAGCCGATAAGTAGCTGCTACCTTGCCCGTTAGTTGCCTTAGCCTTCTCATCATCAACAAAGCCAAGATCAACCTTAATCGTTCGATTCTCGTCAATTAAATACCAAGCCCCACCCTCGTACTGAGGTGTGCCCTTTAGATAAAAGTTTCGTGGCATTTTAATTTGAATCGTATTCGGGTCCTTATAATCTGCTCGAACCGGAATGTACCTGACGTTAATTTCTCCCAGACCATGTGGAGCGGTTCCTAAGCCGTTGATTTCCGTACCAATTGCATCTTCATAGTAGAAAACACGTGGGATTGGATATTCACCTTGATTATGCTTAATCTCAATCGTGTAGCCATAGAGAAAGTCCTCAAGACTATCAGCGCTAACCAAACTTGAATTACGTTCTGCTACCATGCCATTGTCTAGGCTAATGACGTTGTTTTCGTCGGGGACTTCGTCCTTATGCTTAACACGAATATTCCAGTAAGCACCATGACCATCATCGTAGTTATCCCAACCTTGCGTAATCACAATATCACCAGCAATCAGTGGAGCGTAAGCCTTCATAGCTGCGACTGTTTTAAGCTGAAATGGCCGATCATGGAATTGACCTTGTTTTAATGTTTCTTGGATCTGTTTAGTCATATCCAACAGTTGATTATAACGAACATACAATCCAGTTTTGGGGTCGTTAATCTCAGCCATGGCGTCGTTCAAAGATTGCTTAAACTTTGCCAACCAGTCGGTAAAGTCCTTCTTAGTCGCATTGCCTAGTTTATCTAAATCAGCTTTTAGCTGTGCAACCTTAGCATTCACTTCTTGGGAATCTTTATCAACCAACGCTGACAGCTTATCAACTAATTCTTGGAACCCAGCAATAACTGATTTTGAATGTTGACCCATGCGTGCATAGAAATTAGATCCTAACACGTTTAGCTCAAAGTTAACCGTCGAAACAATATTGCCGTTAGGATCGATAAAACTAAGATAAGCTTCTTCCCATTTACCACCAATTTGAAAAACATTGTCTGGAAAGTATAGCGTTACCCGCCCAATACGCTGTTGGTCTAACTTCTGGTCATCAGCCATTGTCAGATAGACACGAAAATCATTATGCTCTGGATCAGTGCCAAAAAAGAGGACTCGCCAATTACGAATGTCTTGGGCTAAGCCGTTAGAGTAAACCCATAATTTGAGATAGCTATTAATATCGCCTACACGACCCTTAAAACTATCTGCAATATCAATTGTTTCGTCTTGGCTTCGTAACAGATCAACTGGAATATATTGTTTTAATTTTGGTAATGTTTCCAAGAAATCACCTCCTATAAGTTATTTAAATCATCATCTGATAGTCCTATAGCCTTTTGCAATTGTTTGTTCTTGAGAGTGATTCTTGCTAGATCACTATCAATTTTCTCAAAACCCTGTGCAATGGCTTCACGTACATCTTTTCCATAACCCTTGTGGCGAATAGCATCAGCAATTTGTTTCATAGTATGATCCGTATTATCAAATGGCTCATAATCATAAGCTTCACTTGCCACTCTCATCGCCTCCTGCTGTTAGCTTTTCTACTTTTTCCTTTAGTTTATTGAATTCTTCCAAAGAAACCATGTTTTTACGAACGCGATCGTTATCGTCTTGAATATTTCTTAGATCCTGTCTCATTTGCGCAAGATCAGCACTACTAGCAAAATTTTGCATAACCTTATTATTGTTAGTAGCAGATTGCTCTTGAGCTTGAGCGACTTGGTTAACCATCACTCGGATTTGCTTAAATTGTTGAAAATTGGTTTGATTTTCTAACTGATAATCAGTAAGTCCCATCGTCTTGTCACCAATGGTTAAAGTTGACGCGTAGGGCTTTAGCAAATCGATTTCTTTTTGAGTAATTCGTAATAATTGAGTTCTTGCAACATTTGGATTAATAAACATATACCTATCAGCAACCTCAAAAGACTTGAAGTTTGTCATATGCAACTCTAGAGCCGTGACTTCCCAACTTTGAGGTATTCTTTGAGCCTTTATCCATGCTTGTGCTTGTTGCATTAAAATGTTTGGATCATCCACATTATCAAATTCTATGGTAAGGCGTGGCAGTGTGCTTGTTTCTTTTCTATTTGGAATGTCGATATAGTCTTTACCGTTATTGACGGTAGTAATGGTTATTTTAGGGCGTGCAGCATTACTGTTATCAACAGTTTGGTCTTTCTTCCCTTCTTGTGGTTTAGACCCATCGCCACCTTCTTTAATTAGTTTTACTGGATCTAGCCAACCACCTGCGGAAGAAAAAGAATTTCGAACTGCTTGGTAATAGTCTTGTTTAGTTACACCAATGTGGACATGGCTTGTATCCCGATATCCAATTACATCGCCAGTTTTTACTTTTTGCCCCACATTCACAATGATATTAGACGGAGAGCTAAAAGCTTCTTGATAAACGATATTAAATCCTTCTGGCGTATGAATAACAACAAAATTTCCTAATCCCGCCATATATGACTTAATGATGACCGTGCCACCGTGAATACAGTGCACGTCACGACCAGGGTGATCAACCGAGCCAAAATCAACACCATCGTGATAGCTATTTTGGCGATATCCGCCATCATACCCGAACTTCTGGGCTTGAGAGAACTGGCCTTCCCCGACATCAGGAAATGGCCACCCCCATGTACCACCAGTTGCAGTTGCATTAGAATGGCCACCCCACCGCTTGATACAAGAAATACAACCACTAATTGGTTTTCCAATTGCTGGATTAGGTGTTTGGCCTGCTAAGTCCCAAACAGCAGCGGCGGTCCCCTGCAAATAAACACGACCGATTGAGCCTTTGCCGAACTCTTGATTCCATTTATCTGCTAAAGCTTGGTTTGGAGGCATTGACCCTTCTGGCGCACTCCAAGCAGGATTAATGGAATTACTATTTGAACAATTTTTAATCCATTCGCAAACAGATTGCGCATCACTATATGCGTCACCATGTCGATAAGTATGGTTAAGCCAACCGTAGTAAGTTCCTTGTTCTTGAAGTTCATAAGCAAAGAACCATTCAGGACTTACTCCAGCATTTTTCACCACATCATATAGACGATTAACGTCCACACCCCAAGCCCGAACTCTCGAAGAACGCGCGGCAAAATCCTGCTTCATATTATTAATATCACTACCCCAAGTAGCATTAATTTCTGATTTACAAAATTCTTCAGGATTATTTAATGATCCAGAGCCGCCCTCTCCGCCACCATCATCACCACTTACATCAACTTTTGCTGGTTCTAGTGTCTTCCCCAACGGAATTAACCTTGTAATCACCTTAGTAGGATCAATCTGCATACTTGCAGACTTCATATTTTTAGCTAACTGAATAGGAGTATCATCTTTATGGTCAACCCCAATATCTGTTAAGTAGTCAAGGTAGTTTATCCCGTTGGGGTTATAAGTAGTCACAATATAACCGCCAAGAGATTTAACTAATTTATCATTAATAGCATCGCTAGTTTTGGGATAATCAATTTGTCGATACTGGTCATCTTTGCTATTAGTGACGTTTACATTCCGAAGCTGAAACTTTTTATAATCAGGAACTTGTGAATTATGAACATCGATTAAAGTCTGCAAAAAATCTTTGGGTTTTTGTCCAACGCCTTCATAAAATCTTTGGGTGCTATCCATGAGATATGCCTCAATATCTTCAAAAACATATTCCCGAATAAATTGCCCACTCTCTTCCATCGATTTCTTGGGCTTGATAGCTCGCCCACGAAAGATGAGCTTATCATCATCGTAAACGTTAACGTGTGTATGATAAGGCCTTACGTTGTCCCATAATGGGCTTGCTTGATTAACCGTAATAGTCAGATCATCAATGCTCGATTCTTTAAGCGTGAGTTTTCCCGAACTAATATGACGATTAACTCGGGGATCCAGTACAATAAATCCTGCTTTATCTGTTGGCTCATTATAACCAATAATACGGTACACTAAATCATCTCCTCACGCTTAAATTTAAATTCGATTGTCCCGTTTCCAGATAGATGTATTTTGTTGTCACCCACATCTAATACAATCGCAGTTGTTTTAAAATTGTCTTGGGTTAAACCTACTTCACCAATTGAACTATTTTTCAAAGTTACGGACCCCGTCAGTTGAAATGAACATTCAACTGGTCGTGAACCAATATTCCTAATATTAACGTCTTGTTCACCATTAACATTAAATTTAACTGGTTGCCAAATCCAATGATCAAACGCGATATCGTCCCAATAGTCAGTGCCTTCATTGTGGTTTGTGTAAACAAATGGATAAGCCTTAAAGGTAATTGTTGCAGTTAATGTTCCTTTTTCTTGATCGTCTTCCACTTCTACACTAGAGCATTTAGCATTCCAGTAATATACAGGATCATGAGAATCAATTAGTTTAGTGAAACCATGTGGCAATAACTGCCGTTTTAATTCTTCCTCATAAGCTTTTCGTTCTTGGTAAACTTCACCAAAATACACAAACTTATAAGTCAACTCACGGGTCTTAAAAAAGCGTTCCTGATCATACATGGAGAAATCATATTCTCCTTGCATGTAAGGCACGCTTTCTGTAATTTCTTGTTCTTCTGGTGTAGTTGCTGTTCGTTCAATCAACCACCAATCATAATCAGAAGAATTAAAACCAGCAAAGTCGATATATTCTGCATTCTCTAAGTATTCTGGATCGGCTTTTGTAGGCCCTAATCCACGAAAAGAATAATCATTGTTTAAGAATTTCATCGGCTCCACCTATCCTTTAATGCTGTGTTTTGACCTAAGCGGTAATCGTATTGATCCGCTGTATAGCCAACAAGAGTACCATCGTCAAGAACCATTGTTGTGTCTTTATTAAGTAATTGACGAAGCAAAGCATTATTCTGCATTTGTAACTGACTATCTTGAATTGCCAGACTACCAGTATAATTTGAATTAATTGAACCCAAGTTACCAATACTTGCTCCAATATCAAAGCCAGGTGTAGTGATAGCCTGTTGAATTTGGTTAGCCATATCACTAACGTTTGATTGAACCTTACTAAATCCATTAATCAATCCGTTATTAAGCCCGTTCATAATTGCTTGACCAGCTGGGATAAGAAGTTTCCGGTCGTAACTGATTGGACCTTTATGAGCTTTAATCCAACCGGCAATCCCACTTACGAAGCTCTTTACACTTTCCCACACCGATTTCAAACCATTAAGAAACGAATTCATGATGGCTCTACCAGCAGCGCTTAAGTCGATATGAACTACAGATTTAATGAAGTTAACACCTGCACTGAATAGCGATTTAATGCCATTCCATACACTAGAAACGACACTCTTTAATCCATTCATTACACCGCTAAAAATTCCAGCTACTCCGCTAAGTACACTAGAAACAATGCTACTAATTGCATTCAGAACAGTTGATACAACATTCTGAATTGCATTCCAAGCTCCTGACCAATCCCCTTGTATTGCAGCAGTGATAGCTTGAATTATTCCCGCAATAACGTTCAGCACGGTAGATATAATCGTAGTAATAACGTTCCATACCGTACTTACAACAATACTGAATGTATTCCAGACCACATTCCAAATAGCAACGATAATTGCCAAGCCTGTTTGAATCACTGTACTTAACATCGTAATAGCAGTAGATACAACTATTGAAATTAATTGCCATACAACTTGAACGATAGGCACAAGCATATTCCACACAGTTTGAAAGACGGTAACAATCGTAATTAGGGTTGCTCCAATGGCAGCAACTAAGCCAGCTACAATTGGAACAATAATTGGAGCTAAAGCCTGCCAAACAGCTACAATTGCACTGACAATGCTATTGAAGACATTAACAAGCCCTTGCCAAATTGGAGTAACCCCCGCCACAATTGATGTCCAAATTCCAGTAAAGAATGTTACTAATCCTTGCCAATAAGGTTTAATAAAATCAACTACCGCATTAATAGCATTACCAATTGCATTCCAAACAGTAGTAGCTACTCCAACCAAGCTCTGCCATGCTCCGGATAACCACGTAGTAAAACCTTGCCATAAAGCTCTACCCGTTTTCGTTTGAGTAAAGAAATAAGTTAAGGCTGCAACAACTGCAACAATAGCAGCTGCTAGCATTACCCATGGGTTCATTTCTGTAACCATATTTAATATTTTCATTGCAGCTGCTGCAATTTTGGATTCGTTTGCCATGTTTTGCAAAGCAAATTTAAGAAGGTCAATATCTTTAGCGACTGAAGCAACTACTTTTAGTACCACTAGACTTTTATGCAGTCCTTGCAGTATTGAGATCACTTTCGAAATTCCTGCGAAAGCTCCTATAAACCCTAATATTCCTACAACTGCTGTTCTAAAAATGTCATTACTAAAAGCGGATTTAAGCGCCCCACCTACGACTTTTACAAAATTAAGAATCACAGCAGTAGCATTAGTGACAACAGGTCCGATAACTTGAAAGGCGGCATTGATGCTTCCCTTCATGTTGTCTAGGACTTGCGCAATACTCCCAAAGCCGGCTTGCTTAAAGCCATTGTCAATTGCCGATAACATATTTGCTAGGTTTTTTACAACGGCATTTTTTAAGTTTGCAAAAGATGTTCCAATACCTTCACTGTTTTTCTTTGCTAGTTGAGCGAAACCATTAACTCCACCATTCAGCTTGATAAAACGATCATTCAACTGGTCTACTGTAATTTGGCCTGACTGCAAAGCTGCATAGAGGTCTTGCTCAGCAGACTTACCAGTAAAACCAAACGAGTTGGCGACTTTACGTAATGCAATTGGCATGGTCTCCATCAATGTACGATAAGACATTAGATCAACCTTACCAGTTGAAAGCATTTGCGTATATTGTTGAAGTCCACGAGAAGTATCGGCAACACTAGCACCAGAGGCAAGGAAGGCATTATTCAAGGCAATCGCCGACTTAGAAGCTTTAGTTGCACTACCAGTTAATGGTGCTAATTGTTGAGCAACGCTTGTAACGTCTTGCAAAGAGGTTGGTAAGCCATCAATTCCTTTAGATAAGATAGCAGTTGACTTTGCAACATCTCTAGTTGAATAATTCAAAGCCTTCATTACTACCGGATACTTGTTTAATGTATCAAATCGGTTAATAGCACCGCTCATTGAATCTTTAACAACACCCCATGCTTTACCAGCAATCGCAACTAAACCCATTGCTCCAGCCATCGACTTAAAGGTACTCGAAATACTAGAGCCACCCGCACTAACAGTTTGAGAGGTTGACTGAGTTTCACGTCCTAAATTGTTAATTGATTTAAGTGCCTTGTCTAAAGCTGCACTAAAACTCTCATCGTATGCTGATAATACCGCTTCAACGCTCATTGATTGTGACACTAGCCATTACCTCCTCTCTGTTTTTGCTTCATCTTCCGGAATTCACGCCACCGTTTAGTAATTAAATCTATTCGTTGCTTTTCAGCACTGGCTTTACTTACCGGCTGATAGTTTGGTTCATAATTACCACGAATTTCATCAACAAATTTATCGTAGTCAAAGAATTGACTAAACTTTTTATATTTCGGTACAGGGTGCTTTTCACTACCTTTTGTTGCTTGAACAGATTGGTTGAGAAATGCTTGAAGTGCAATATCTCTTTCTTGTCCCACCCGTTTTAATTGGTAAGCTTCCATTCGCAATTGGTATTCTGCTATCCCCATATCTTCAATATCTGAAATATTCTGAAAGCCTAGATAAGCCAATGAATTTAATAGAATTTCATGATAGCTTTGATCAGACGTAAGCTTACGACTTTCTAGGCTTTTAGGTTTTTTACAACAGGCTTAGCAGCGTTGCTTGCTTTGATTTCATTAATAACACGAGCAAAAAGGCTATTTAAATCCTTACAGTTATCAATGTAATTATCAATTTGATCTTGTGTTGCATTATCCTTTGCCGCTGCATATAAAGTATCAGCTAAAGCAGAAGCATCTTTTGTCATTAAGGCTGGCATAAGAACAGTTAATCCCATTCCAAAATTCATTTTCATACCATTTTGTTCACCTTCAACCCCTCGGTTCTTATCAAGGTTACGTAAAAACTTAACGCCAAAAATGAATGAATAATCCTTACCATCAATCTTTAATTTCATTAGTTTTCCTCCTATTGAGTAACTGAGCTAGCAGCTTCTTCTTTTTTATTAGCACCAGCACCACGATCATCACTCGCAAATGCTACACCATCGCCATTGCCACTATCAGCAATCTTAGCGAGACCACGGAATACATAGTCAATTTCTTCCTGAATATCTGCTGGAAGTTCTACCCATCCTCGCTTAGCTACACCATCAATCGTAAATGTTACATCACGTGTTGAGTGATCATCAGCATCGTTATCGTTAGAATCTTCTGAGACAATCCCACGCATATATTCAGCGTAAACTTTTCCATCTGAACGGACCCGATCAAGGTGAACCTTCCATACTTCAATTTTCTTGTTAAAGTACAAAGAGTCATAGATATCATCTGCAGCTTTGGAAATTGCATTTAAGAATTCTACTTCTAAATCCGTTTCGATATTGGAAGCAGTAGGAACATTTCCCATCTTTGTAGTTGTTGAATCTGTATCCCGTTTAGGATCATAGCTTAGTGATGTTTGATAAGGGATTAATTGTGCCGGTTCCTTCTTGGCATTTTCTAATAGCCGTTCAAAAAGGACTGCATTCTTCCCTTCCAATACTGGATATGTTGCCATATTTATCCTCCTTTATTTCAAATCAAAAACGAGTGTTAAATAACCGTGCTTTAACACAGTATTTGGAACACTCGTATCAGTTAATAATTGTTGTTCTTGTTCATTTGGACGTCCTTGCCAAGCATAATGGTTAGTTCGAACACCCTTCATACCCAACCGTCTTAAATCATCTACTATTCGTGTTACCTGCTTACGTTGATTGACTTTTCCCCACACATGCAAAGTTAGGGTTGTTCTTAAACCTGTTGCATCCTTATACCCAGTCATAATAGATTGAGTATCATCAATCACAACATAAGGATAAGTAACAGTTTCGTTTTTCTGTGGTGGATGATCAAACACCGGATATTTCTTTTTTACTTGAGCAAAAATAAAATCATATATTTCTTCGCTCGGTGAATACACTTGATCACCTACTTAAATAATTTATTCAAGTCATTAGCAAACTTCATAGATTCAATCGCAAAAGCTGGATGTAATGTCGGTCGTGCTGCCATAAAGCGCGTCCCATATTCAAGATATGGGAAATATTCAGTTTGAGGAGCAACCGTTGCAGTTAAACCATTATTAGAAATTGTATTTGTTACGGATCGTCTAGTATTCCCGGTTGGACTAACCATCGTTAATCCAGCACCCTTTTTCCATTCATAGTGACCCTTATACAAATTGTTCATATTCTGTTGTGTTTGTTTCTTCAAACTTGCGCCATGTTTAGCAACAATCTTCTTAACTGGTGTTAGATCCTTATTTTTCTTCAAAAAGTTTGCTAATTCCTTAGTTCCTTTAACATCGACCTTGAATGAGTTAGCCATTATCTTCACCCACGATTAATGTTGTCCCTTTTAAGGGTTGACGTTGTGTTTCAAGACGATACTTAATAGATCCATCATCAATAGTTAAATACGACCAAGCTTCATTTATTGGAGAGTCCAGGCGTACTACCTTAGCATTCTGGTCTAACTTGCCAAATAACTCAATCAGTCGATTAGTACCTACATCAGTAACGTTTGCATACCGTTTTGCTACCAACTTAGGTTCTGTAGGAGTATCTTCATCTGAATACGGATCATAACTATTTTCATCTTGATAATAAAACTTAATTGTTTGCGTTTTTCGCATTTTTGCTCATCCCCGCATAAGGATTAATAAAAGAAACGGCACCAAGAGATTTAACATCCTTTTGGTTTCGCCGTTTCCATAAATCAATATCATCTAGGAAATCATCAAAATCAGAAGAGTTGAAGGTAATACTTTCTCCTTCTTGACTATATTGACTCATTCCTTCGTTTTGTAGTCGATTGAATCGTCGGACTGAAACTTCCAATTCAATATACCCTAACTCTCCAGGGACTTTTTCATCTTCAGCTAGTTCAAGCTTAAATCGTAAAGCTTGATCTGTATTATCAATGATTAGTTTCAGCAAAGCATCACGGTCATCATTTTTAATTCCAAGCATTACTTTTAAGTTTTGCAAAACCGTATTCTGGTCCATTCAATCACCTACTTACCAGTAGACTTAGCACCACTGATTGTTGACAATACAATGCCGTCCAAACGTTCTGTAGTCAATACATTAGCCATTGTTACAACAGTTTCGTATGACAAATTGTTATTAACTGCATCATGAGTTACACCAATTAAACCAGTTTCATCAGAAGTCATGTTAAATAACTGACCAACGGATGAAATTGGAGCGTAGAAGTAATTGATATTATCTGCAACCGTTGTAGCAATCGTTCCCTGTGGTACTTCAGCACTTAGAATAATAGTGTCAAAGCCAAGGAAATTCTGAATGTATTGCAAACCAAAGGCAGATTGAACAGTAAGAGTTTGGTTACCTAACCATGCATATAGATCAAGCGGATTAGCAAAGGCGACAGTTTGTGTGTCGTAGTCTTCCCACTTAACTGAAAGTTGTCCTAAAGCTGCCGCCATTGCCTTTTGAAAATCGTCACCAGAGGCGGTAGTCTTGTTTGCATCAGACTTGGTAATGTAATCAAATAAGTCCTTCTTAACATCCTTTTGAATTTCTCGAAGTAGCTTATTATCAGTATCCACGATAGCAGGTGTAGCACCACCAGCTGACTGGATAGCTTCAATGGTAGTTACCTTACGATACTTTTTAAATCCTAATGTCAAAGTATTAGCTAGCTTGCGAGTAACCTTACTTAACGGAATAACTTCCCCTTCAGCAACATTACCATCGACCTTAGTTACTTCTGACTTGTAAATCTTAATCTGTGAACCAGTAGTCATTGGCTGCATACGAATAACTCCCAATGCATTCAATAAAGTTTGGATTCCTCCAGAGAATTGTTCTACAAAGTCGATAGATTGTGCAACCAGATCTGTACTTGTCGTTAAATTAGTTTCAGCCATTTTATATTCCTCCTTTTATTTTTCATATTGGGATAAGTTATCCCGAATGGCTTGGACCCGTTTGACGGGATCCTTGATCTTTGCAATTTGTTCTTTAGTCATTGCAGTAGCAGGAGCACCATTAAATCGTGGTGACTTTCCCTTTAATAGTTCTTGACGAACATTTTCTTTAATTCGGTTATAAGCTTTAAGAAATGCTTCACCACGTTCTTTAGTTGTTTCTGCTTTATCAGTAACAATTAAATCGATATCTTCATCAGTTGGATTGTCATAACCGCCATCAATTAATTGTTGCTTCGCTGTATCACGCATTTTATAACGGGCCAATTCTGCTTCAGCATCTTGGGCACGTTTTTCAGTTTGTTGAAGCTTATATTCTTGCTTTTGATCCTTATTCATCTTGGCAAGTTTAGTAGCTTCACTCTTAGCCTGGTCAATTTCCTCTTGCTTATTCTTCAAGGCTCGATTGACTCGGGCTTTGACAATATCGTTTAATTCTGCTTGAGTAAATGTCTTTTCACTTTTACCGTTATCTCCATCATCAGTTCCTTCAGGTGCACCATCATTATCTGGATCTGGCGTTGGATCTTCAGCAAAGAATTGTAAACGCATTGGTAATTTTTCAAACATAAATACACCTCGTTTATAGTCCGGTGGACTGTAATATCCGGGTTGTTCTTTAACGACTGCAACAAGTAAAAAGTCCAAAACAAAAAGCACTCACTAATTTGTGAATGCTTAGAAACCCGGAAGCCAATCTCTGACTTCTTTAAAAATTCGATATGCTTTTTTCATCATTGAGTTTTCAGCTAAATATTGCAGACCTTCAACCGTTATTGACGTATTGTGGAGTCCACCAACAACAGTACCTTCGGTTTTGGCTTGTGTAAATCTCACTCCTGAAAT
>OOAW01000914.1_pt1 | contig 17074 bp, 10 predicted proteins | sample 1671861 | NCBI WGS metagenome assembly OOAW01 (sample SAMN06348200, study PRJEB24527) | human gut metagenome | reverse complement strand
CCTATCGTCATCTCAACAGCCGATGCGGAATCACTGAAAAAGTATTTTGCAGCTCATGCAAAAGCTTTATTAGACAAGGGAGTGACCATTCAGCAAGTAAATGGTATCAAAACTCTGTTCACTGTTTCTCCGGCGGACGGTTCGTATAAGGTGAACTTCGGAGAAGAAGAATTCATGAATTACTTCAAAGCGTTCTTGCGTCCTCAATTAGTAGAAATGCTATTTTAAAAGAAGCGACTATGAGTAGTAAGTACTATTACTTGGTAGCAGGTTTGCCGGAACTTTCGCTGGAAGACAGCAAACTGAGCTATACAGTAGCCGATTTTAAAACTGAAATCTACGATGGATTGTCTGCTTCAGACCAGAAGTTGATTGACTTGTTTTATCTGAAGTTTGATAATGCAAATGTGCTGAAACTTCTCAAAGATAAAGAAGCGGAAATCGACAAACGGGGAAACTACTCTGCTGAAGAACTCTCTGAATATATTTCTATTCTGAGAGAAGGCGGAGAAATCAGTCCTAAAGAATTTCCGGTCTATCTATCCACTTTTATTACTGATTATCTGAATACTCCGGCTGAAAGTACGGTTTTACACGAGGATCATCTGGCTGCTCTATATTATGAGTATGCGATGAACTGTGGGAATAAGTTCGTTTCTGCCTGGTTTGAATTCAACCTGAACATCAATAATATTCTTGTTGCATTTACTAGCCGTAAATTCAAATGGGATATTGCTTCCAACGTTGTGGGAGATACGGAAGTATGCGAAGCATTGCGTACATCGAGTGCCCGCGATTTCGGATTGTCCGGTGAGGTGGATGTGTTTGAATCGTTAGTGAAAATCAGTGAGATTACAGAACTGGTGGAGCGTGAGAAGAAGTTGGATGCTTTGCGGTGGAATTGGATGGAGGATGCTATTTTCTTCGACTATTTCACTATCGAACGTATTTTCGCTTTCCTGCTGAAGCTGGAAATGATTGAACGGTGGATTTCACTGGATAAGGAAAGAGGTAATCAGTTGTTCAGAAGCATTATCGAATCGCTGAAGAACGAAGTGCAGATTCCTGCAGAATTCAGATAATAAAATAAAAAAAATATATGGCAACAAAAGGAACTGTTAGTGGCGTTATTGCCAACATGGTGACCCTCGTCGTTGATGGACCGGTAGCTCAGAATGAGATTTGTTATATCTCGACCGGTGGCGATAAGTTGATGGCGGAGGTGATTAAGGTTGTAGGTTCACATGTATATGTCCAGGTGTTTGAAAGCACACGTGGACTGAAAGTGGGCGCCGAAGCCGAATTTACAGGACACATGCTTGAGGTGACATTAGGTCCGGGTATGCTATCGAAAAACTATGATGGTCTGCAAAATGACCTCGACAAGATGGATGGAGTTTTCCTCAAAAGAGGACAATATACATATCCGTTGGATAAAGAACGTGTATGGCACTTTGTACCCTTGGCGAATGTAGGCGACAAAGTGCAGGCTTCTGCATGGTTGGGACAGGTGGATGAAAACTTCCAGCCGTTGAAAATTATGGCTCCGTTCACTATGAAAGGAACGGCTACCGTAAAAACAATCATGCCGGAAGGTGATTATAAGATAGAAGATACAATTGCTATCCTGACAGACGAAGAAGGAAATGATATTCCTGTGACTATGATTCAGAGATGGCCCGTGAAACGTGCGATGACGAATTATAAGGAGAAACCGCGTCCTTTCAAATTGTTGGAGACTGGTGTACGTGTGATTGATACGCTGAATCCGATTGTGGAAGGTGGTACGGGATTTATCCCCGGTCCGTTCGGTACTGGTAAAACAGTGCTTCAGCACGCTATCTCTAAACAGGCGGAAGCGGATATCGTTATCATTGCGGCTTGTGGTGAACGTGCTAATGAGGTGGTGGAAATCTTTACCGAGTTCCCCGAACTGGTAGACCCGCATACGGGACGTAAGTTGATGGAACGTACTATCATCATTGCGAATACTTCCAACATGCCGGTAGCTGCCCGTGAAGCATCTGTATATACAGCAATGACACTGGCGGAATATTACCGTTCCATGGGATTGAAAGTCTTGTTGATGGCGGATTCTACTTCCCGTTGGGCACAGGCTTTGCGTGAGATGTCCAACCGTATGGAAGAATTGCCTGGGCCGGATGCTTTCCCGATGGATATTTCGGCTATTATCTCCAACTTCTACGGTCGTGCGGGATATGTAAAACTAAGTAATGACGAAACGGGTTCTATTACGTTTATTGGTACGGTATCTCCTGCGGGTGGTAACTTGAAGGAGCCGGTGACTGAAAATACGAAGAAAGTAGCTCGTTGTTTTTATGCTTTGGAGCAGGATCGTGCGGATAAGAAACGTTATCCGGCAGTGAATCCGATTGATTCTTATTCAAAATATATCGAATACCCGGAATTTGAGGAGTATATCAAAGGTCATATCAACGATGAATGGATTGGAAAGGTAAACGAACTGAAAACCCGTTTACAGCGCGGTAAGGAAATTGCCGAACAGATCAATATCCTCGGTGATGATGGTGTACCGGTAGAATATCATGTGATTTTCTGGAAATCAGAATTGATTGACTTTGTTATTCTGCAACAGGATGCTTTTGATGAAATTGATGCGGTAACTCCGATGGAACGTCAGGAAGATATTCTGAACATGATAATCGACATCTGTCATACGGAATTTGACTTTGATAACTTCAACGAAGTAATGGATTACTTCAAGAAGATGATTAATGTCTGTAAGCAGATGAACTACTCGAAGTTTAAATCGGAACAGTATGAAGGATTCCAGAAACAACTGAAGGAATTGATTGCCGAAAGAAGTGTCAATTCATAATCTTTAATTTATAATTTTAATTATCAAAGATGGCAACAAAAGCTTTTCAAAAGATATATACCAAGATTACTCAGATTACCAAGGCTACTTGTTCGCTGAAAGCGACAGGAGTAGGGTATGACGAGCTTGCCACTGTGGACGGTAAACTGGCACAGGTGGTTAAGATTGCCGGTGACGATGTCACTTTGCAGGTATTTGAAGGTACGGAGGGTATTCCGACCAATGCCGAAGTAGTATTCCTCGGCAAATCGCCTACATTGAAAGTGAGTGAGCAGCTGGCCGGACGTTTCTTCAACGCTTTCGGTGATCCGATTGATGGAGGTCCGGACATTGAAGGACAGGAAGTGGAAATTGGCGGTCCGTCTGTGAACCCGGTTCGACGTAAACAGCCGTCGGAACTGATTGCAACGGGTATTGCCGGTATCGACTTGAACAATACACTGGTATCGGGTCAGAAGATTCCGTTCTTCGCCGACCCCGACCAGCCTTTTAATCAGGTAATGGCAAACGTAGCTTTACGTGCTGAAACGGATAAGATTATCCTCGGAGGTATGGGTATGACGAATGACGACTACCTGTACTTTAAGAATGTGTTCTCTAATGCAGGTGCGCTGGACCGTATTGTGAGTTTCATGAATACGACCGAAAATCCTCCGGTAGAACGTTTGTTGATTCCGGACATGGCATTGACTGCTGCAGAGTATTTTGCAGTAAATAATAATGAGAAAGTGCTGGTACTATTGACGGATATGACGAGCTATGCGGATGCGTTGGCAATCGTATCTAACCGTATGGACCAGATTCCTTCGAAAGACTCTATGCCGGGATCGCTTTACTCGGATTTGGCAAAGATTTACGAAAAGGCAGTGCAGTTCCCTTCCGGCGGTTCAATCACTATTATTGCGGTGACTACTTTGTCCGGTGGAGATATTACGCACGCTGTGCCTGATAATACGGGTTACATCACTGAAGGTCAGTTGTTCCTGCGTCGTGATAGTGATATCGGTAAGGTAATTGTTGACCCGTTCCGTTCATTGTCTCGTTTGAAACAGCTGGTAACCGGTAAGAAGACACGTAAGGACCATCCGCAAGTGATGAATGCCGCTGTACGTCTGTATGCCGATGCCGCTAACGCTAAGACGAAGATGGAAAATGGTTTCGACCTGACCAACTACGACGAACGTACGTTGGCTTTTGCGAAGGACTATTCCAATCAGTTGTTGGCTATTGATGTCAATCTTGATACTACTGAAATGCTGGACGTTGCCTGGGGCTTGTTCGGTAAATATTTCCGTCCGGAAGAAGTGAATATCAAGAAAGACTTGGTGGATCAATACTGGCCGAAACAAAATAATTAGACAATTAGACGATTTGCTATTAGGATGATAGTGGACGGATTATATATGTTTATAAGAAGTAATTTCAATCGTCTGATCGTAAATTGTTAAATTAGTAAATCAACGAGATGGCTATAAAGTTTCAATATAACAAAACCTCTCTTCAGCAGCTCGAAAAGCAACTGAAAGTGCGGGTGCGTACGCTTCCTATTATTAAGAATAAGGAAAGCGCCCTCCGCATGGAAGTGAAACGCTGTAAAACGGAAGCTGCCGATCTGGAGGATAGGCTGGAACAACAAATTCAAGCCTATGAAGCCATGTTCGCCCTTTGGAATGAGTTTGACGCTTCATTAATAAAGGTGAATGATGTTCATCTTGGCGTGAAAAAGATTGCGGGTGTGCGCGTACCGTTGCTCGAGAATGTAGAATTCGAGATACGTCCGTACAGTATGTTTAATGCTCCCAAATGGTATGCCGACGGTATCCATCTATTGGAAGAGCTGGCTCATACGGCAATTGAACGTGAATTTATGCTCGCCAAGCTGAACTTGTTAGAACATGCAAGGAAAAAGACCACTCAAAAGGTGAACCTTTTTGAGAAGGTGCAGATACCGGGCTATCAGGATGCATTGCGAAAGATCAAACGATTCATGGAAGATGAAGAAAACTTGTCGAAATCTTCGCAAAAGATCATGAAGTCCCATCAAGAAAAAAGGAAGGAGGTAGAGGCATGATTACAAAAATGAAGAAACTCACATTCCTGGTTTATCACAAAGAGTATGAAGAATTCCTGAACAGTCTGCGTGAACTTGGGGTAGTCCATATTGTGGAGAAACAACAGGGGGCTGCCGATAACACGGAGTTGCAGGAGAATATTCGTCTTTCCAATCGCTTGGCGGCTACCTTGAAGTTGCTTCAGAATCAGAAGCATGAAAAGAATGCCGTAATTGCTACGGAAGGCGGAACGGCTGCCCGTGGTATGCAAGTGCTGGACGAAGTGGATGCCCTGCAAACAGAGCATGGAAAGCTGTCGCAGCAGTTGCAAAGCTATGCCAAAGAGAAAGAAGCGCTGGAAGCCTGGGGCAACTTTGAACCGGACAATGTTCAGAAGCTGAAAAATGCCGGTTATGTAATCGGTTTTTATAGCTGTTCGGAAGGAAATTACAAGGAAGAGTGGGAAACGGAATACAATGCAATGATTGTGAACCGCATCTCTTCTAAAGTATTCTTCGTGACTCTGACGAAAGGCGGGCAGGAAGTGGATTTGGATGTAGAACAGGCGAAATTACCTGCATACTCTTTGGCACACCTTGAAACGCTTTACAATACGACCGAACAGGCCGTTGAAGAGAATGAAAAGAAGCTGGTTACGCTTTCCGAAACGGAAATTCCTTCCTTGAAGGCTGCTCTGAAAGAGCTGCAAAGCCAGATTGAGTTCTCTAAGGTGGTGTTAAGTTCCGAACAGACTGCCGGTGACAAACTGATGTTAATTGAAGGATGGGCACCTGCATTCAGTCAAGTGGAAATAGAGGCTTACTTGAATGACGCACATGTATATTATGAGATTACCGATCCGATGCCGGGCGATAATGTTCCTATTCGATTGAATAATAAGGGATTCTTTGCCTGGTTCGAACCGATCTGTAAGTTGTATATGCTTCCGAAGTATAATGAATTGGACTTGACTCCGTTCTTTGCCCCGTTCTTTATGGTCTTTTTCGGACTTTGTCTGGGAGATTCCGGATATGGGGTGTTCCTGTTCCTGGGAGCTACGGCCTATCGGTTGATGGCGAAGAAAGTGACTCCGTCGATGAAGTCGATCATTTCATTGATACAGGTATTGGCTGTTTCAACATTCTTCTGCGGTTTGCTGACAGGTACGTTCTTCGGAGCGAATATCTACGATTTGAACTGGCCGATTGTTCAACGTCTGAAACATGCCGTCTTGATGGATAACAATGATATGTTCCAATTATCGTTGATATTGGGAGCTATTCAGATACTATTCGGTATGGTGTTGAAGGCGGTGAATCAGACCATTCAGTTTGGTTTCAAATATGCAGTGGCAACTATCGGATGGATCATCCTGCTGGTTTCCATGGCAGTTTCGGCTTTGTTGCCGGAGGTAATGCCGATGGGAAGTACAGTACATTTGGTTATTCTGGGTGTTTCGGCTGCTATGATTTTCCTTTATAACAGTCCGGGAAAGAATGTTTTCCTGAATATCGGACTGGGATTATGGGATTCATATAATATGGTCACCGGTTTGCTTGGCGATGTATTGTCTTACGTTCGTCTGTTTGCCCTCGGACTTTCCGGAGGTATTTTGGCGGGAGTATTCAACAGCCTGGCAGTAGGTATGAGTCCGGATAATGTAATAGCAGGCCCGATTGTTATGGTACTGATTTTCGTTATCGGTCATGCCATCAATATCTTTATGAATGTGCTGGGTGCAATGGTTCACCCGATGCGTCTGACGTTCGTTGAGTTCTTCAAGAACTCCGGATATGAAGGAGGCGGCAAAGAGTACAAACCGTTCAGAAATTGAAAATTAGAAGATAAAAAATTAGAAATTGAGAATTAATATTTTAAGAATTAAACAATAAAAAATAGAATAAGATTATGGAAATGAATTTGTTTATCGCCTACATTGGCATCGCGATTATGGTTGGTTTGTCGGGCATCGGTAGTGCTTACGGAGTAACTATTGCAGGTAATGCTGCTATCGGAGCATTGAAGAAGAATGATAGCGCATTCGGTAACTTCCTGGTATTGACAGCTCTTCCGGGTACACAGGGTCTTTATGGTTTTGCAGGTTATTTCATGTTTCAGACAATCTTCGGTATTTTGACTCCTGAAATTACACCTATCCAGGCATCAGCAGTGCTTGGTGCAGGTATTGCTCTGGGATTGGTTGCTTTATTCTCCGCTATCCGCCAGGGACAAGTTTGTGCAAATGGTATCGCAGCGATCGGCCAGGGACACAATGTATTTAGCAATACGTTGATCCTTGCCGTATTCCCCGAACTCTATGCAATCGTTGCTTTGGCTGCAACCTTCTTGATTGGTAGCGCACTCGTTGCATAATTTTTAGCAAGAATATTTCCTATAAAGGACTTTCAATCCCCTTGTATATGTAGCTTTGCATATGCAAGGGGATATTCTTTTTTCATTGTAGGACAACGTTTCTTTCTTCTTCTTAACTCATATTTTTTGTATAAAGTATTATTTTTCAAAGAATAATGTGTACTTTTGCACTCGCATACTAAAAAGAGTTTTAATATATTATATGGTAAAAGATTTATTAACCCCCGATTATATCTTCGAGTCCAGCTGGGAAGTATGTAATAAAGTGGGAGGGATATATACCGTCTTGTCGACACGGGCGAATACATTACAGGAAAAATTCCGCGACAGAATTTTCTTCATAGGTCCTGATGTGTGGCAAGGAAAAGAGAACCCTCTATTCATCGAGTCGGATAACCTATGTGCTGCCTGGAAAGAGCATGCGCTTGAGAAAGACGAACTTTCTGTCCGTGTGGGACGATGGAATATCCCCGGTGAACCCATAGTCATTCTTGTTGATTTCCAACCTTTTTTTGAAAAAAAAGACGATATATACACAGAAATGTGGAATCGTTATCAAGTAGATTCGTTGCACGCCTATGGCGATTACGACGAGGCTTCTATGTTTTCCTATGCCGCAGGAAGAGTGGTGGAGAGTTTCTATCGCTACAACTTGACGGAAACGGATAAGGTGGTATATCAGGCACATGAATGGATGACTGGAATGGGAGCACTTTATGTACAAGAAGCTGTGCCGGAGGTTGCTACTATTTTTACGACCCATGCTACGTCTATCGGTCGTTCCATTGCCGGTAACCATAAGCCGTTGTATGACTATCTGTATGCTTATAATGGCGACCAGATGGCGCAGGAGCTGAACATGCAATCGAAACACTCGATTGAGAAACAGACTGCACATTATGTAGACTGTTTTACTACGGTGAGTGAAATAACCAATAATGAATGCAAGGAATTACTGGATAAACCGGCAGATGTTGTTCTGATGAACGGTTTTGAAGATGATTTTGTGCCGAAAGGAAGTACATTTACCGGTAAGCGTAAGCGTGCACGTACCTTGATGCTCAATGTTGCCAATAAATTATTGGGAACAAATCTGGGTGATGATACGTTAATTGTCGGAACCAGTGGGCGATATGAGTTTAAGAATAAAGGTATTGATGTTTTCTTGGAATCATTAAACCGCTTGAACAGGGATAAGAAACTGCATAAGAATGTATTGGCATTCATCAATGTACCCGGTTGGGTGGGAGAGCCTCGCGAGGATTTGCAGGCACGTTTGAAGAGCAAAGATAAGTTCGACACTCCCCTCGAAGTACCGTTTATCACTCATTGGCTGCATAATATGACTCATGACCAGGTGTTGGACATGTTGAAATATCTGGGAATGGGCAATCGTCCGGAAGATAAGGTAAAGGTGATTTTTGTTCCTTGTTATCTGGATGGTCGTGATGGCATCATGAATAAAGAATATTATGATATATTGCTGGGGCAGGATTTGAGTGTTTATGCTTCTTATTACGAACCGTGGGGATATACTCCGCTGGAAAGTGTAGCTTTCCATGTGCCGACAATCACTACGGATCTGGCAGGATTCGGACTCTGGGTAAACAGCCTGAAGAACCAGCATGGCATTAATGATGGAGTAGAAGTGCTGCATCGTTCGGACTATAATTATTCGGAAGTGGCGGATGGTATCAAAGATACGATTACGTTGTTTGCGGATAAGACAGAGAAAGAGGTGAAGGAAATCCGTAAGCGTGCTGCTGAAGTTGCAGAGCAGGCTTTATGGAAGCACTTTATACAATATTATTATGAAGCTTATGATATCGCTTTGCGTAAGGCAAGGATACGTCAGTTGAGTTAAGGAAGAAATTATTTATCAATAAGTAAACGAAAACATTATGAAAATCAAAGTTAGTAATGTGAATACTCCCAACTGGAAAGAGGTTACTGTGAAATCACGTATACCGGAAGAGTTGGAGAAGTTGTCTGAAATCGCACGCAACATTTGGTGGGCATGGAATTTTGAAGCGACTGAACTGTTTAGAGATCTAGATCCGGAACTTTGGAAAGAATGTGGACAGAATCCAGTACTGTTGTTGGAACGTATGAGCTATGAGAAGCTGGAAGCGCTGGCAAAAGACAAGGTGATTCTAAGAAGAATGAATGAAGTTTATACGAAATTCAGAGATTACATGGATGTGAAGCCGGATGAGCAACGCCCATCTATAGCTTATTTCAGCATGGAATATGGCTTGAGCAGCGTCCTGAAAATATATTCCGGTGGTCTGGGCGTATTGGCTGGTGACTATCTGAAAGAGGCCTCCGACAGCAATGTTGATTTGTGTGCGGTAGGTTTCTTGTATCGTTACGGTTACTTTACTCAAACGTTGTCTATGGATGGACAGCAGATTGCCAACTACGAGGCACAGAACTTCGGTCAACTTCCTATTGAACGCGTAATGGATGCCAATGGTCAGCCGTTGATAGTTGATGTTCCTTATCTTGATTATTTTGTTCATGCAAACGTATGGCGTGTAAACGTTGGACGTATTTCTTTGTATCTGCTTGATACGGATAATGAAATGAACAGTGAATTCGACCGTCCTATCACTCACCAGCTTTATGGTGGCGACTGGGAAAACCGTTTGAAACAGGAAATCTTGTTGGGTATCGGTGGTATCCTGACTCTGAAAGCTCTGGGTATCAAGAAAGATGTTTATCACTGTAATGAAGGACATGCTGCATTGATTAATGTTCAGCGTATCTGCGACTATGTAGCTACTGGATTGACTTTCGACCAGGCTATTGAGTTGGTTCGCGCTTCTTCTCTTTATACTGTTCATACTCCGGTGCCTGCAGGTCACGACTATTTTGACGAAGGTTTGTTCGGCAAATATATGGGTGGTTATCCTTCCAGAATGGGTATCTCATGGGATGACTTGATGGATCTTGGACGTAACAATCCGGGCGACAAGGGCGAACGTTTCTGTATGTCTGTTTTTGCTTGCAACACTTCACAGGAAGTGAACGGTGTAAGCTGGCTGCACGGAAAAGTTTCTCAAGAAATGTTCTCTTCTATCTGGAAAGGTTATTTCCCGGAAGAAAGCCACGTAGGATATGTAACGAATGGTGTTCACTTCCCAACTTGGAGTGCAACAGAATGGAAAGAATTATACTTTAAATATTTCAACGAAAACTTCTGGTTCGATCAGTCTAATCCTAAGATTTGGGAAGCTATCTACAATGTGCCCGATGAAGAGATTTGGAAGACTCGTATGACTATGAAGAATAAGTTGGTTGACTATATCCGTAAGTCATTCCGCGATACATGGTTGAAGAACCAGGGAGATCCTTCTCGTATCGTTTCACTGATGGATAAGATCAATCCGAACGCATTGTTGATTGGTTTCGGCCGTCGTTTTGCTACTTACAAACGTGCACACTTGTTGTTCACCGACTTGGATCGTCTTTCTAAGATCGTGAACAATCCTGATTATCCGGTACAATTCCTGTTTACAGGTAAAGCTCACCCGCACGATGGAGCAGGCCAGGGCTTGATTAAGCGTATCATTGAAATCTCTCGTCGTCCGGAATTCCTGGGTAAGATTATCTTCCTCGAGAATTACGATATGCAACTGGCTCGTCGTCTGGTTTCCGGCGTTGATATCTGGTTGAATACTCCGACTCGTCCGTTGGAAGCATCCGGTACATCAGGTGAAAAAGCTTTGATGAACGGTGTTGTCAATTTCTCCGTATTAGACGGATGGTGGCTGGAAGGTTACCGTGAAGGTGCAGGTTGGGCGTTGACTGAAAAACGTACTTACCAGAATCAGGAACATCAGGATCAGCTGGATGCTGCTACTATTTACAGTATTCTTGAAACTGAAATCCTTCCGTTGTATTATGCACGTAATAAGAAGGGATATTCTGAAGGCTGGATCAAAGTGGTGAAGAATTCTATCGCACAGATTGCTCCTCATTATACCATGAAGCGTCAGTTGGATGATTACTATAGCAAGTTCTATTGTAAACTGGCAAAACGTTTCCAGACTTTGGCTGCTAACGATAATGCAAAAGCAAAAGAAATCGCAGCTTGGAAAGAAGATGTGGTTGCTAAATGGGATTCTATTGAAATCGTATCTTGTGACAAGGTAGAAGAGCTGAAGAATGGTGATATCGAAAGCGGAAAAGAATATACTATTACTTACGTTATCGATGAAAAAGGCTTGAATGATGCAGTGGGACTTGAATTGGTTACTACTTACACAACTGCAGACGGAAAACAACATGTTTACTCTGTAGAACCGTTCAGTGTAGTCAAGAAAGAAGGCGACTTGTATACATTCCAGGTTAAACACAGCTTGTCAAATGCAGGTAGTTTCAAGGTGTCTTACCGTATGTTCCCGAAGAATCCGGAACTTCCACACCGTCAGGACTTCTGCTACGTACGTTGGTTTATCTAATTGCTTAAGTAAAAGTAGGGGAGTATATCTCCCTCACTTTCATACATACATTCAGCCCCTGTATTCTTTGAGAATGACAGGGGCTGAATTTTTTATCTGTTTGGAGAGTGGGTCGTAAAGTCTTGCAAATAAAAAAGACTGTCTCATTTTATATTTGAGACAGCCTTGTATAAATTTCAAGGCCTTTGGAAAAGCCTTTCTTTGGATTTGTTATTTTACAGCTTCTGCTATTTTAGCTTGAAGCTCTTCTCCGTGCAGACCGCGAGCAATAATCTTACCGCTACCGTCGATCAATACAGTGTGAGGAATGCTGTTTACAGCATAAAGCTGTGCACCTTCACTTTGCCAGAATTTTAGGTCGGACATTTGCGGCCAAGTCATGTCTAGCTTCTTAATTGCTTCTTTCCATGCAGCACCATCCTGATCGAGAGATACACCTACGATTTCGAAGTTTTTGCCTTTGTACTTAGCGTATGTTTCTACCAGGTTCGGCATTTCACGACGGCAAGGACCGCACCAGCTAGCCCAGAAGTCAACCAATACCACTTTTCCCTTACCCACATAATCAGACAACTTCACTGTCTTTCCTTCCGGAGTCTGCATTTCGAAATCAACAAATTGAGTGCCTACAGCAGTCTTTTTCTGCTTGTCAGTCATCTCTTTGATTCTTACGATTGTTTCGTCATTCTGGAAATTTGCAGGAATTTGTTGCAACAAAGCTTCGTTTTCGTCCGTAGAGTTATTGTAGAAAGTTTGTTTAAACAAGAATACTCCAACCGGGTTGGTGATATTCTTCTGTACGCCTTCTTTAATTGCTTTGTCATATTGTTCTTCCAGCTGAGCACCTTCTTTTTGTTTGGCCTCTTTCTGCTCATCACTTAAAGATGTGTCGCCCATTGCCTCATAAATGGCATTCATTTTTTTGCTGATGTCATTGATTTGAGCTCTGATTTCCTGGTATGCATCGTTGTTGGGAGTACCGGTAACAGCGTCATTATTCTTGGTCAGGGCAACGTTGATTTTTCCGTTTTCCAGGAAGAAGTCGATCATCAACGGTTCTCCGTTCACTTCACAAGTGACATAACGGCTAACCACAGAATCTTGTGTGCCTTCAAAGGTAAAAGTACCTTTGGTGATAACGGCTGTATCTAGTTTGGTCAGATTTCTACCATTGGCTTCCTGAAGATAAACGGTGTCACCATCGCTTGCACCTTCTACTGTACCTGTAATAGTGTATCCGGCTTTGTTTCCGCCAGTACAAGCTACCATGCTTAACGCTGCCGTTGCAATAACTAAATAAGTAAACTTTTTCATGCTTTTGTAAAATTGGTGAATAAATATTTATGCAAAGATAGATTTTTTTTCTGTCGGGCATCGAAAAACACTGTTATATTAGATTAACACGTAGGTGGAAACCGCAGAAATGTGTACCTTTGCAGCCCAAACTTTAGTATGAATATGCAAGAAGATAAATCCATCATTGAGGTGAGCCATGTATCGAAGTACTTTGGCGATAAAACAGCATTGGATGATGTGACTCTGAACGTGAAAAAGGGCGAGTTTGTGACTATTCTTGGTCCTTCCGGTTGCGGTAAAACCACGTTGTTGCGTCTCATTGCTGGTTTTCAGACAGCTTCGGAAGGCGAAATCCGAATTTCGGGGATGGAAATAACACAAACTCCTCCCCATAAGCGTCCGGTGAATACGGTATTCCAGAAATATGCCTTGTTCCCGCACTTGAATGTGTATGATAACATCGCTTTCGGCCTGAAACTGAAAAAAACACCGAAACAGACCATTGAGAAGAAGGTGAAAGCTGCTTTGAAAATGGTAGGCATGACGGATTATGAATACCGCGATGTGGATTCTCTTTCCGGTGGTCAGCAACAACGTGTAGCTATTGCCCGCGCCATCGTGAATGAGCCGGAAGTGTTGTTGTTGGATGAACCGCTGGCAGCGCTCGATCTGAAAATGCGTAAGGATATGCAAATGGAGCTCAAAGAAATGCATAAATCTTTGGGAATCACGTTTGTGTACGTCACTCACGATCAGGAGGAGGCACTTACGTTAAGTGACACGATTGTCGTGATGAGTGAAGGAAAGATTCAGCAGATCGGTACGCCGATTGATATTTATAATGAACCTATCAATGCTTTTGTTGCGGACTTTATCGGAGAAAGCAATATCCTCAACGGTACCATGATTCATGATAAACTCGTACGTTTTTGCGGTACGGAGTTTGAATGTGTGGATGAAGGATTTGGCGAGAATGTTCCGGTGGACGTAGTCATTCGTCCGGAGGATCTTTATATTTTCCCCGTTTCGGAAATGGCACAGTTGGTAGGAGTGGTGGAGACTTCTATTTTTAAAGGAGTGCATTATGAAATGACGGTGTTGTGCGGCGGATATGAATTCTTGGTGCAGGATTACCATCATTTTGAAGTAGGGGCTGAAGTTGGTCTGTTGGTGAAACCTTTCGATATTCATATCATGAAGAAAGAGCGTGTTTGCAATACATTCGAAGGAAAATTGCTGGATGCTACTCATGTGGAATTCTTGGGCTGTAACTTTGAATGTGTTCCGGTGGAAGGAATCGCTTTCGATACGAATGTCAAAGTGGAAGTAGACTTTGATAAAGTAATTCTTCAGGATAATGAAGAAGACGGAACGCTGACGGGTGAGGTGAAATTCATCCTTTACAAGGGTGACCATTATCATCTGACTGTATTGTCAGATTGGGACGAGAATGTATTTGTAGATACGAACGATGTATGGGACGATGGTGACCGTGTAGGTATTACCATCCCTCCAGATGCTATTCGTATAGTTAAAATAACCGATTAACAGGAAAGGAAGTGAATAAGAGGTTTATAGTCTTTTTGTCATCACGTAAGAGTTGGACTCTCCCTTACATTATTTTTTCGGCGATCTTTGTGATTATACCGTTGTTCTTAATTGTCGTATATGCCTTTACCGATGATAGCGGCCATTTGACACTCGCCAATTTTCAGAAGTTCTTCGAACATCCCGAAGCAATCAATACCTTTGTCTATTCGATTGGTATTGCCATTATTACCACCCTTGTTTGTATTTTACTGGGTTATCCTGCTGCCTGGATATTGAGTAACAGCAAGCTGAACCGTTCCAAGACGATGGTCGTACTGTTTATTTTGCCGATGTGGGTAAATATTCTGGTGCGTACCCTTGCCACTGTTGCCTTATTCGACTTTTTCAGTGTGCCGTTGGGCGAGGGAGCGTTGATATTCGGTATGGTATACAACTTTATCCCTTTCATGATTTATCCTATCTACAACACTTTGCAGAAGATGGATCATAGCTATATCGAGGCGGCGCAAGACTTGGGAGCCAATCCTGTGCAAGTCTTTCTGAAAGCAGTCCTTCCGCTTTCCATGCCGGGGGTGATGAGTGGTATCATGATGGTGTTCATGCCGACTATATCGACATTTGCCATTGCCGAGTTGCTGACGATGAATAACATCAAACTCTTTGGTACGACGATTCAGGAAAATATCAATAACAGTATGTGGAACTATGGAGCGGCACTTTCGCTCATCATGTTGCTATTGATAGCTGCTACTTCCCTGTTCAGCACCGATGATAAGGAAAACTCAAATGAAGGAGGCGGGCTATGGTAAAGAAGATATTTGCACAGACTTATTTGTGGATATTGCTGCTCTTGCTTTATTCTCCGATCGTGATTATTGTGATCTACTCATTTACAGAGGCGAAAGTGTTGGGTAACTGGACGGGATTTTCTACCAAACTTTATTCTTCGTTATTCACTACCGGCGCTCATCATTCTTTGATGAATGCATTGATTAATACGATCACTATCGCTCTACTCGCTGCAACGGCATCTACGTTATTAGGAAGCATCGCTGCTATCGGTATATTCAATCTGAAAGCCCGTTCACGCAAAGCGATCGGATTTGTGAACAGTATTCCTATTCTGAACGGCGATATTATCACCGGTATATCCTTGTTTCTTTTGTTTGTATCTCTGGGGATCACACAAGGCTACACAACCGTAGTGCTTGCTCATATTACTTTTTGTACCCCGTACGTTGTTTTGAGTGTATTGCCCCGTTTGAAGCAGATGAATCCGAATATTTATGAAGCTGCCCTCGACCTGGGAGCTACTCCTATGCAGGCTTTATGGAAAGTCATTATTCCGGAGATTCGTCCGGGAATGATTAGCGGCTTTATGCTTGCACTGACACTCTCCATTGATGATTTTGCCGTTACTGTATTCACTATCGGTAACCAAGGTTTGGAAACGCTTTCTACCTATATTTACGCCGATGCCCGCAAGGGAGGTTTGACCCCGGAACTTCGTCCGCTTTCGGCTATCATTTTTGTCGTGGTACTGGCGTTATTGGTTGTAATCAATTACCGGGCAGGAAAAACGAAGAAAAAAGATTAATAGACTATCAAATGTGCTACTACGTAAATAATATGAAAAGAATAATTCCTGCTATCCTGCTCTTATTGGCTTTGACCGGGTGTTATAATTCCGGTGAACCTCGTGAGCGGGTTCTTAAAATCTACAACTGGGCGGATTACATCGGTGAAGGTGTACTTGAGGATTTCCAGGCATATTATAAAGAACAGACCGGTGAAAACATCCGTATCGTTTACCAGACATTCGATATCAACGAAATCATGTTGACGAAGATTGAAAAGGGGCATGAAGATTTTGATGTTGTTTGTCCTTCGGAATACATCATCGAGCGTATGCTGAAGAAGCATTTGTTGCTACCTATCGACACGAATTTCGCACATTCTCCCAATTACATGAATAATGTGGCTCCATTTATTCGTAAGCAGATTAATAAATTGAGTCAGCCAGGTGAAAAAGCCAGTCGCTATGCTGTATGTTATATGTGGGGGACGGCAGGTATTCTGTATAACCGGGCTTATGTGCCCGATTCGGTAGCTCTGTCCTGGGATTGCCTTTGGAATAAAAAGTATGCCGGAAAGATCCTGATGAAGGATAGTTATCGTGATGCTTATGGAACAGCCGTGATCTATGCGCATGCAAAGGAACTGAAGGAGGGAACGGTAACAGTGGAAGAGTTGATGAACGACTATTCTCCACGTGCGATGGAGTTGGCTGAAAAATACTTAAAAGCCTTGAAACCGAACATTGCTGGCTGGGAAGCGGACTTTGGCAAGGAAATGATGACGAAAAATAAAGCTTGGCTGAATATGACTTGGAGCGGTGATGCAATCTGGGCGATTGAAGAGGCCAATGCGGTAGGAGTGGATTTGGATTATGAAGTTCCCGAAGAAGGAAGTAATAT
>OOAW01000910.1_pt1 | contig 17140 bp, 16 predicted proteins | sample 1671861 | NCBI WGS metagenome assembly OOAW01 (sample SAMN06348200, study PRJEB24527) | human gut metagenome | reverse complement strand
CGGCACTTAGCGGCTGTCCTTTAGCCGCTTAGTACCGCTACGGTTTCAAGTAGCGGGAGCGTGCCCAGCGGTAATATAACACTCCGCATAACGTCCGTAGCTATTAATCCCAACCGTTGAACATATAACAGCCACATTTTATATGTTAAGAATGGAGAAAGTATGAATATTAAAAGAGGTATGTTTACCAAAGAGTACCTGTGGCGTACAATCGTCACCCTGTGTGGTCTTTTCGTTATAGTGCTTACTCTTGGAATAGGTGGATTTCTTGTATACAAGGGTTCAGGAACATTCTTAAAATTCAATCATTCAATCGGTGAGTTCCTGTTTTCACCTGACTGGGCACCTATAGACAATATGGAAGGCGGCGGTTCAGTAGGTACACTTATATTTATAGTAGGTTCATTAAGCACCTGTGGTCTTGCACTGTTTATTGCGACACCATTTGCACTTGGTTCAGCTATATTTATGACAGAGATTTCACCTAAATTTGGTGAAAAATTTTACCGCCCTGTAATCCAGATATTTTCAGGAATTCCTTCAGTAGTATATGGCTGGGTCGGACTTACCGTGCTTGTGCCATTTATAAGAGATATGTTTCACAGACAGGTAGGACATTCAATATTAGCGGCAGGTATTGTGCTTGCAATAATGATATTCCCTACAATAACAAGTGTGTCAGCAGATGCAATCAGATCAGTTCCTAAGGACTACAGAATGGGAGCTTATGGAATGGGCTCAACACGCTGGCAGACAATATATAAGATAGTGCTTCCAGCTTCAGCTTCTGGAATATTCTCAGGTATAATACTTGGTCTTGCAAGAGCATTTGGAGAGGCATTAGCAGTTGCAATGGTAATAGGACAGACAACAGCACTTCCAGACAGCATATTCTCAACAACCAAATCACTTACAACAGAGATAACAGCCCAGATGGGAAATGCGATGGAAGGCGGAGAAACTAAGACAGCGTTGTGGACACTTGCATTGCTTTTGTTCCTTATATCACTTTTGTTCATATTTTTAATACATTTTCTGTCTGCTAAGCAGTCAGAAGAATCTGGAAATAAAAAGAAGGGTGCAAAGACTAATTAAAATCACCTGTTAAAGTTAATAAAGGGTGAAAATGAATATTTGTGCGCAGAAGCGTGCACAGAAATGGAGATTATATGAATAGGATAAAACGTGCCAAGGCACAGGATAGAGTAATTACAGTTATATTTTACTGTATAGCCGTATTCTTCTTTGTACTTCTTGCTGCATTTGCAGGATATGTAATTATTAAGGGCTTTGCGGGTGCAAAACTTTCAATGTTCGGCTTTACAAGGCGTGGTGCTATAGGCAACCAGCTTTTTAATACGATATATCTTGTATTCTTGTCATTGCTTATAACAGTACCAATTGGAACATTTGCTGGAATATATCTTGCAAAATATGCCAAGGGAGGACTTATTACAAAGTTCATAAGAATATGTATAGAGACACTTTCGTCACTTCCATCTATTGTTGTTGGTTTATTTGGCTACCTCATCTTTCTTGTAATTATAGGACTGGATAAAAGCCTTATGGCTGGAGCATTGTCCGTATCAATCATAACACTGCCACTTATAACAACAACAACAGAGGATGCCATAAAAGGACTCCCTAAGGGATATTTTGAAGCGGGTATGGGACTTGGTTCAACACGCTGGCAGGCAATATTCCACGTATTACTGCCAGCCTGCCTTCCAAGAATTATGACAGGTGTAATACTTGCGGCAGGACGAGGCTTTGGTGAAGCGGCAGTTCTTTTGTATACAACAGGTTCAGGAACTAACATAAGATGGGGCAACTGGAATCTTGCATCATCAACCTGTCCACTTAACCCATTTCGTTCAGCAGAGACATTATCATTGCAGATATGGGATTTACAGGTTAATGGACAAAATCAGGACCTGGCTAACCTTGCATCAGCGGTACTTCTTATACTTGTGCTTGGATTCAGCATAGGAGCTAACGTGTTAAGTAATAAGATAAATAAGAAGAACTCTGGTGAGAAAGCGTAGAAATGAGGGTAAGTATGAGTAATATAGATATGAATAAGAATTCTGAAAATGGAAGCAGTAATTATACAGGTGATGATAAATTTGTAATCAAAAATCTTAATCTTCATTATGGAGATTTTCACGCATTAAAAAATATTAATATGAATATTCCTAAAAATCAGATTACGGCATTTATCGGACCATCTGGATGTGGTAAATCTACATTTTTAAAGACACTTAACAGAATGAATGACTTAATTGAGGGTGTTAAGATTGATGGTGAAGTATACCTTGACGGAGCCAATATATTTACAGAGATGGACGACATAACATTAAGACACAGGGTTGGAATGGTATTCCAGCAGCCTAATCCATTTCCTAAAAGCATATATGACAATATAGCTTACGGACCAAGGTTATTTGGAGTGCACAAGAAAGCAGAACTTGATATTATAGTAGAAAAAGCTTTAAAACAGGCTGCTATATGGGACGAGGTGAAGGACAGACTTAAAAAGTCAGCTCTTGGACTTTCAGGTGGACAGCAGCAGAGATTATGTATTGCAAGAACTCTTGCAGTTGAACCTGAGGTTATTCTTATGGATGAGCCGACATCAGCCCTTGACCCAATATCAACTTCAAGAATTGAAGACCTTGCGATTGAGTTAAAGAATGATTATACAATAATAATGGTAACACACAATATGCAGCAGGCGACAAGAATATCAGATAATACAGCCTTCTTCTTGTTAGGAGAGATGATTGAATACGACAAGACAGAGCAGTTATTCTCTATGCCTAAGAACAAGAAGACAGAAGATTATATTACAGGACGTTTTGGCTGATAATTACATATTTTAGTACCTTGTTATTAAAATATTTAAGAAGTATAATAAAGTTAATTAGTTGTAATGTGATTAATTAATATAGATATATAAATGCGAGGTATTTATTATATGGAATACGTTAAATTCGATATGCACTGTCATACAGCCGAAGGTTCAGTAGATGCCAAGGTTGGGATAGATGATTATATCAAGGTACTTAAGAGCAAAGGTTTTAAAGGAATGGTTGTAACAGACCATGACTCATATGGTGGATATGATGCGTATCTTTCATATGGTAAGAAATATGATGATTTCGTGGTATTAAGAGGCATAGAATATGATAGTCTGGAGTTCGGACATTTTATAGTTATTCTTCCACAGGATACACCTAAAGAGGTGTATGAGCTTATGAGATATAAGGGCCTTACTTTAGATAAGCTTATATATATTGTCCATTGTTGTGATGGAATATTAGGACCTGCACATCCTTATGGAGAACCATTTATGAGCTTTGCATCTACTATGTACTGGAATCAGTCAAAGCAGATTGCACATATGGTTCATTTTGATTTCGTAGAAGGTTATAATGCCTGAGAGAGTGATAAAAGCAATAAGTATGCAAGAAAGTTCGCCAAGGGGTGCAGGGTAGCACTTACAGGCGGAAGTGATGCCCATAACAGTAATTGTGTTGGTATGGGATATACACTTATTCCAGATACAATAAAGACAGAGGACGACCTTATAAAATATTATAAAGATGGCAATCATCCTAAGGTTGGTGGAACAAGATATATATATACAACCAAGGACAAGATAGGAAAGCTTAACAAAGTGCTTGTATATTCTTTTTATATGTATAACAAGATTGGAGCGATGTTTAAGTATCCTAAGAGAGCGAAAGCGTTCAGAAGTGCGTTAAGGGCATTAAACAGACGTTTTATAATATATAGAAAAAGATAATCTGTAATGACCAGAGAATTCATCATATTAACTTAATAGAACCTGTCAGCAATATTGAAATAATTGAGTGTTAGACCGTGTGCCAATAGAAGCACAGGAAAAGAGGTTAATATGAGAAATAGATTTGACAGACAGTTAGTACAACTTAATAATGAATTAATCGAAATGGGTGGCATGATTGAGAAGGCTATATCTGATACAGTAAAGGCACTTGTTAATCAGGATATTGAACTTGCTTCAAATGTAATAGAATATGACGAGGAGATTGATCATCAGGAACGTGAGATTGAACAGTTATGTCTTAAGTTATTATTACAGCAGCAGCCGGTTGCAAAGGATTTACGACTTATATCAGCAGCATTAAAGATGATTACAGATATGGAAAGAATAGGGGATCATGCAACTGATATTTCAGAGATTACAATAGAACTTTCTAAAGAATCATATATTAAGAAGCTTGATCATATACAGCAGATGGCTAAAGAAACTATGGTAATGCTAGTCCAGAGTGTTGAAGCATTTGTTAACAAGGATATGGATAAGGCAAGGGCTGTTATCGTACACGATGATGTTGTTGATGATTTATTCAACAAGGTAAAGGCTGAGCTTATAGCTATGATTCACGAAGATGTTAATGCAGGTGAGCAGGCATCAGATCTGCTGATGGCTGCTAAGTATTTTGAGAGAATAGGGGATCACGCGACTAATATATCAGAATGGGTTATATTCTCTATAACAGGTCAGCACCCAGATGATAAATAATAATCAATAATCGTTATTTAACATTAATTTTACATTTTACATTGAATTTACATAAGGTTCATATAAGCTTCATATAACTGTTTTACACTCCAAAATGTAAACAAAAAGTAAAGTCTATAAGAAATTTTGGAGGAAAAATGGATATATTTGGTGTATTAGCATTACTTGGAGGATTGGCGATATTCCTCTATGGAATGGATTTATTAGGTGAAGGCTTAACGGGAGCATCAGGAGGAAAGTTAGAGAATATACTTGAAAAGCTTACTTCTAACCCGATAAAGGCTGTTCTTTTAGGAGCTGGTGTTACAGCAGTTATACAGTCATCATCAGCGACGACCGTTATGGTTGTAGGTTTTGTTAATTCAGGTATTATGAAGTTAAGACAGGCAATTGGCATTATAATGGGTGCTAACATAGGTACTACCATAACTTCATGGATATTAAGCCTTACTGGTATTGAGAGTGATAATTTATTTATAAGAATGTTGAAGCCAACATCATTTTCACCAATCCTTGCAGTTATTGGTGTTGTGATGCTTGTATTCCTAAAGAAAGACAAATTTAAAAATCCAGCTAAGATATTTATTGGATTTGCACTTCTTATGTATGGTATGGAAGCTATGAGTTCATCTGTAGAGCCGCTTGCCGAAGTCCCACAGTTTCAGGCTTTATTAACAACATTTAAAAACCCAATACTTGGTATGATTGCAGGACTTGTATTTACAGCAATAATACAGAGTTCATCAGCTTCAGTTGGTATATTACAGGCATTATGTTCTACAGGAATATTAAGCTATGCAACTGTTCTTCCTATAATAATGGGACAGAATATCGGTACTTGTGCAACAGCTATGTTATCAAGTATTGGTGCAAGCAAGAATGGTAAAAGAGCAGCTATAGTTCATCTGTACTTTAATGTTATAGGTACAGTTGTATTTATGACGGTGTTCTATACAGTTAATATGTTTGTACATTTTTCATTTCTGAATGATACAGCTAATGAGATGGGAATTGCGGTAATACATACAACCTTTAATATTATTACAACTGCACTTCTTCTTCCGTTAAGAAATGTGCTTGAGAAGCTCGCATATATGACTATAAGGGTTGATGATGAGGAAAAGGCACTTATGGAAAGACAGAGTGTTAATGAATTTGCACTTTTAGATGACAGATTTCTTGAGTCACCAAGCCTTGCAGTTGAACATTGTAAGACAGTTATAGGCAATATGGCTGATATATCAAGGGAGTCATTATTTACAGCACTTGGACTTATCGGTAATTATGATGAGAATAAGGCATTGTATGTTGGTGAGCTTGAGAGCAGGGTTGATAAATATGAAGATGAGCTTGGTACATATATTATGAAGATAAGTACCAAGATACTTAATAAAGATGACTCAGAGACACTTAATATGATGCTTCACAGCATAGGCGATTTTGAAAGAATATCAGACCACGCCTGTAATCTGTGCGACTCTGCAAGAGAATTGCATAATAAGCAGATGGAATTCTCACCTAAAGCTAAGACGGAGTTAGATATATTATGTTCGGCAGTAAGAGAGGTTGTAGATATATCCTTTGATTCCTTTAAGACTAATAATATTAAAGAAGCAGATAAAGTTGAACCATTAGAAGAACTTATTGATACATTAACAGTTGAGCTTAAAGCTAGACATATAAGAAGATTAAGAGAAGGAAAATGTACTATTGAACTGGGATTTGCACATTCAGATATTCTTAATAATCTTGAGAGAGTGTCAGACCATTGTTCTAATATAGCAGTAGATGTTATCCAGTCAGATAAGGAAAATTTTGATACACACGAATATCTTGATGCAATGAAGAACAGGGATAACCAGCAGTTTGCAAGAGAATATAAAGAATACAAGGAAAAATACAGACTTCCAGAAACTAGAAAATTTGTGTAAAGCGTAGATATCAGCGGATACATTTTGTATAATCTTTTAAAGATAAAATGTATTAATATGCTGAAATCTGTCGCAGAAATCGAGGATATTATGGCATATGTATATGTTGTTGAAGATGATAAAAATATAAGCGAGATTGAAAGCTTTGCTTTAAAGAATGCAGGACATACAGTTGTTGAGTGTGCAAGCGGCAAAGAATTCCATAAGCTTATGAGAGACAGAATACCAGATATGATACTTCTTGATGTTATGCTTCCAGATGAAGATGGATTAGAGATATTAAGAAAGATAAGACAGACTCCAGAGACAAGAAGAGTTCCTGTTATAATGGTTACAGCTAAGACAACAGAGCTTGATAAAGTTAAAGGACTTGACCTTGGAGCTGATGATTATATAACCAAACCATTTGGAATTATGGAATTAATATCAAGAGTTAAAGCACTTCTTAGAAGGACAGGAAGTTCTGATGAAGAGAAGCTTATAGGAATTGGAAGTCTTTTTATTGATGATGAAAAACGAGTTGCATATGTCGATGATAAACCTGTTGAGCTTACTTATAAAGAGTATGAATTATTAAAATATCTTGCACTTAACCGTGGAATTGTCTTGACAAGGGATAATATAATGGACAGAATATGGAGTACAGATTACGAGGGCGAGTCAAGAACTCTTGATGTTCATATCAAGACATTAAGACATAAGCTTGGTACGGCTGGTAATTATATAAAGACTGTCCGTAATGTAGGATATTTTATGGATGATGAGGCCAAATAATGAAAAAAAGAATTAATCTTTTGTATATGATAATGGCACTTGTTACTATTGTGGCATCTGTATCTATAGCGTGTACTGTGTTCTACAATGTACTAAAGCATGAAGTGCTTGAAGATATGCACAATTACATAGATGTGTTTATTGGTGCAGATGCCTGGGGAATGGTAACAGACCCTGACAATATAGTTGAACAGAAGGTAATTGATAATTACGATGGAAATCTTAGAATAACATTTATTAATTCACAGGGTTATGCGATAGTCGATACACTTGTTGATATTGATAAAATGGAAAATCATAACGAACGTCCTGAGGTTGTTGCGGCTAGACGGAATGGTTATGGATGTGATATAAGAAGGTCCGTAACACTTAATAAGAATTCTTATTATTATGCAGTTGCACTTGATAATGGATATGTGCTAAGAGTTTCAAGGGAAGTAAGCAGTATGACGAGTATTATGACAAGTATGCTCCCTGTTATAATTGTGTTATGTGTAATTCTCTTTATAATCTGTATGATAAGTTCACATTTTCTGACAAAAAGCATTGTTGAGCCGATTGAGTATCTTGCCAATAATATGGATGCTTCGGAGTCGGTTAAAGTATATAAGGAGCTTGTTCCATTTGTCACAACTATTAAAAGGCAACACGAGGATATTATGCGCAATGCCAATATGAGGCAGGAATTCACGGCAAATGTTTCGCACGAATTAAAGACACCGCTGACATCAATATCAGGCTATTCTGAGCTTATTGAAAGTGGTATGGCGGCAGGTGATGATGCCAAGAGATTTGCAGGTGAAATACATAAAAGCTCACAAAGACTTCTCTCGCTTATCAATGATATTATAAGGATATCAGAGCTTGATGCCATATCGACAGAAGAAATATTCGAGACAGTTAATCTGTATGAAACAGCCAGGTCAACGGTGCAGATGCTTGAGATAAGTGCACAGAAGCACAGCATTATTATTGATGTTACAGGAAGTGATGTTAATATTACTGCTGATAAGCAGATGCTTGAGGAGCTTATATATAACCTGTGTGATAATGCGATACGTTACAATAATCCGGGTGGAAAGGTTAAGGTATCTGTGTATACAAGACAGAATAATGGTGTGACTGAAAATGTTCTTGAAGTAGCGGATAACGGTATAGGAATACCTAAGGAACATCAGGACAGGATATTTGAAAGATTTTACAGAGTTGATAAGAGCAGGTCAAAATCTACTGGTGGTACAGGACTTGGGCTTGCGATTGTAAAGCATATAGTAGCCAAACACCATAATGCACATATAGAGCTTGAAAGTGAATTAGGAAAGGGAACTACTATAAGAGTTGTATTTGCTGATAATATGACAGTATAGGCAGTATACTGATTTGATATTAGTAGGTATCAAAGTCGGGGCTTTTGACCCCGGCATCATTATATAATTAAATATACAAATATTGTAGTTAAAGTATGTAAATATTGCAGTTAAATATGTAAATAAAGGTTGACGTTCGCTTATTAATTGATTATCTTATACGAGGTAAGTTAGTTAAGAAATGGAGCGTCAATTTTTATGAGTAAATTATTAGCAGATAAAAAGAAATTATTTGATATTGATAAGGATAATCTGATGTTTCACAATAAAGCACTGTTTGCACTTCTTATACCAATAGTTGTCGAACAGCTGCTTAACTCATTTATGGGTATGGTGGATACTATGATGGTAAGTAACCTTGGAAGCCAGGCAATATCGGGTGTATCGCTTGTTGACTCGGTTAATAACCTTATCGTACAGTTATTTTCTGCTATGGCTACAGGTGCGGCAATTATATGTTCACATTATATAGGAATGAAAGACCGTGAGGGTGCTAATAAGGCGGCAAGACAGGTTGTGCTTACAGTTGCCACAATAGCAGTTGTCATAACAATAGCAGGACTTATATTAAGAAGACCTCTTTTAAGTTTTATATTTGGTAAGGTAGAACCTGAGGTTATGAGCAATGCAGTAACATACTTTCTGTATACAGCGTTAAGTTATCCATTTCTTGCGTTGTTTAGTGCAGGCTCAGCGATATTCAGATCGTGTGGTAATTCAAGATATCCTATGATGGTATCAGTAATCTCTAACGTAATAAATGTATGTGGAAATGCACTTCTTATGTTCGTATTTAATATGGGAGTTGCAGGTGCAGCTATATCAACACTTGTATCAAGAGTGTTCTGTATGGTTGTTATATTTATTGCATTATCCAAGCCAAAGATAGATATAGTAGTATCAGAATATCATAAGATAAGACCTGATTATAAGCTTATAGGCTCGATACTTGCGATAGGTGTTCCGTCAGGAATTGAGAACAGTATGTTCCAGTTCGGTAAGCTTGCAATCCAGTCAACAGTATCAACTATGGGAACAGCGGCTATTGCGGCACAGGCTATGACTAATATATTAGAAAATGTTAATGGTGTCTTTGGAATAGGTGTTGGTATATGCCTTATGACTGTTGTAGGACAGTGTCTTGGAGCAGGAAGAAAAGAAGAAGCCAAGTATTACATAGTCAAATTGTGCGGAATAGCAGAGATAGGAATTATTGTATCTTGTATTATCGTGTATGCACTTGTACGTCCTATAACGGTTCTTGGTGGAATGGAGACAGACAGTGCAAGAATGTGTATAGAGATGGTTGGTGCGATAACAATATATAAGCCAATTGCGTGGGTATTCTCATTCGTTCCAGCATACGGAATGAGAGCGGCAGGAGATGTAAAGTTCTCAATGATAACATCAATGACAACTATGTGGTGTTGCAGGGTTGCATTGTGTATTGGTCTTGTTAAGGTATTCAATATGGGACCAATGGCAGTGTGGTATGGTATGTTCGCAGACTGGACAGTAAGAGGAATAGTCTTTGTAAGCAGATACTTTAGCGGTAAGTGGATTAAGAAGGTTATATAGTATATAGCATATGGAATGGGCATTTAATACAATGATAAAATTGTTAAAAGATTAAATGGTAAATTAATAAAGATAAACGGTTAAAAAATGGAAATTTTATTATATTAACGGTTAAAATTATATATAATACCGGTTGACAAATGGAAATTCACCTCCTATACTTTAATTAAAGTAACTTATAGACATTAGACCTATTATACGGAGGTGCTGTATATGACTATTCAGGAGATGAGGGATAAGAAGAAAGAAAAAGGCTACACATATGCACAGATGGCTGAGTTATCGGGAGTGCCCTTAGGGACAATACAGAAGATATTTTCTGGAGAAACAGAAAGTCCACGCTATGATACGCTTCTGGCACTTGAACAGATTTTTACAGAGCAATCTGTAGTGTGCGAGGCTGCTGCTTCTTATAAGACTGACAGGAATGGAAGTTATACGCTTGATGATTATTATGCCTTACCAGAGGATCAGAGAGTTGAGTTAATTGATGGATATTTCTATACAATGCTGTCGCCTACATTTGGACATCAGTCAATTGCAGGAGAAATACACCGTCAGATTGCTAATTATATTATGGAGCATAACGGAAGCTGCCGTCCATTTATTGCACCGGTAGATGTACAGCTTGACTGCGATAATAAGACAATGGTTGAGCCAGATGTTGGCATAATATGTGACACTTCCAAGATTAAGAGATTTGGAATATATGGAGCACCGGATTTTGTTCTTGAAGTAATATCTCCATCTACTAAGAAAAGGGACTATGCCCTTAAGCTGTCAAAGTATATGGAAGCTGGTGTCCGTGAATATTGGATAGTGGATTTCGTGCAGGCGAAGATACTTGTATATTATTTTGAAGGTGACAACTATCCTGTTATATATGGATTTGACAAGCCGGTTCCAGTGAATATCTATGGTGGTGACCTTGCTATAGACTTTTCTAATATTGCTAAGTGGCTTGAGGAAGGGATGGAATAAGGAAAGTGCCGATAAAAAAGTGCCGATAGAATTCGAGAGAAATAAAAATATAAGCTGTAAGTGCCAAATCATCTTAGCACTTACAGCTTATTGTTATGTATACATTTAATTAATGAACATAATTAATGGACATTAAATGCCTTAATTCCAGGATATACGGCTGAGTCACCGAGTTCTTCTTCAATTCTAAGTAACTGGTTATACTTAGCAACACGTTCTGAACGAGAAGGTGCACCAGTCTTTATCTGGCAGGTATTAAGAGCTACTGCAAGGTCAGCGATTGTTGTATCGTCTGTTTCACCTGAACGGTGTGAGCTGATAGCTGTGTAGCCAGCCTTATGAGCCATCTTAATAGCTTCAAGTGTTTCAGATACAGAACCAATCTGATTAAGCTTTATAAGAATAGCATTACCAGCACCAAGGCTTATACCCTTAGAAAGTCTTTCAGTATTAGTTACGAAAAGGTCATCACCAACGAGCTGAACCTTGTCGCCAAGTCTTGTTGTAAGTTTCTGCCAGCCTTCCCAGTCCTCTTCATCAAGACCATCTTCGATAGAAATGATAGGATATTTTTCGCAGAGAGCTGCCCAATGCTCGATAAGCTGTTCAGCAGTATATTCTGTACTAGCCTTAGGAAGCTTGTAGTAACCTTTTCCTTTTTCAGATTTCCATTCAGAAGAAGCTGCATCCATAGCAATCCTGAAATCTTTGCATGGTTAATATCCAGCCTTCTTAACGGCTTCAAGAATAGTTTCGATAGCTTCTTCATCAGACTTTAATGCAGGAGCAAAACCACCTTCATCACCAACAGAAGTTGCAAGTCCGCGTTCTTTTAATATAGAAGCAAGTGCGTGGAATACTTCTGAGCACCATCTTAAACATTCTTTAAATGAAGGTGCGCCAACAGGCATAATCATAAATTCCTGAACATCAAGTCCAGATGATAAAGCGTGACAGCCACCATTAATAATGTTCATCATAGGAACTGGAAGTCTGTTGCCTGAAATTCCACCTAAGAATTTATAAAGAGGAATATCAAGAGCAATGCTTGCAGCTCTACAGCAGGCGATTGATACAGCAAGTATTGCATTAGCACCAAGCTTAGATTTATCCTTAGTTCCGTCAGCCTTTATCATAGCAGCATCAACAGCATATATATCAGACGCATCAAGACCTACAAGTGTATCATTGATAATTGTATTAATATTATCAACAGCCTTTGTAACTCCTTTGCCTAAATATCTTGACTTATCACCATCCCTTAACTCAAGAGCCTCAAATTCACCAGTTGAAGCACCAGATGGAGCAGTACCACGACCAACAGTTCATATGGGTGTTTAGATACAGAATTTATTCTGAATAGCACTGATTAAATACCAAATAACACATCTCAATTGAAAGTGTATAGTCATTGTGATACATTTTATTTATAAATAAAGAAATGAGGATTAGTATGAAAACAGTAGAGATAGCAGTATGCGATGATGAACAAGTGCATATAGACAGAATTGTTAAATATATAGAGGTATATTCGGAAGAATCTGAAATAAATATTAATATAACATCATATAATTCAGGAATGGAATTGTTGAAGGATATAGAAAATGATGATTTAAAGTATGATATTATATTTCTTGATGTTGAAATGCCAGAAATTAATGGAGTAGATATAGCAAGGCAGATACGTAAAATTACACAAGATACCTGTTTTTAATTCAGTAGGAACAATAAAATGTATAGAGGTGGTCTACTATGCGTAAAAAAGAAGATAAATATGATTTTAGAGCCTTTGGTTTAGCCATTAAAGAAGCTCGATTGAAACGAGGTTTAACTCGTGAACAAGTGGGAGCATTGATTGAAATTGACCCACGGTACTTAACTAATATTGAAAATAAAGGGCAACACCCCAGCATACAAGTTCTTTATGACCTTGTATCGTTACTTCATGTTTCCGTTGATGAATTTTTCTTACCTGCTAATAACTTGGTAAAAAGCACCCGACGATTACAGATAGAGAAATACATGGATAGCTTTACAGACAAAGAACTATCCTTAATGGAATCTTTAGCCAGCGGTATCAACGAAGCAAGAAACATCGAAGACTAATTAAAAGAATCCATACATAACGGAAAGAGCCGATAAAATGAGATTGTATTAATCTCATTTTATCGGCTCTGCGTCTTTGCGTCTGGCTCTGTAATCACAGTTACTTTGAACTACTTTATTTCAATTAAATTTTCTTGTCTGCATTTCGGACAATAGAGGGGGAATTTTTTTAATTCAGTATCTTCCCTTATCTTTAATCGTGTTTTATTTCCACATACAGGACACAATATCCACTTGTAGTTTATAATAACTATCTCCTCCTTTACACTTTAATTCAAATCTTTATTAAAAAATATTTCATCTTATTTAACAAGAAACCATATTTATATAACAACATAAAATACACTAAGTTATTTTATTGAACATATATCGTACTTTATCTATCCGACTATTTGGACGACGGGGCTGGCAAACAGGTTCACCGGTAGTAACATGGTACCCTTTTAACTCTGTTAAACAAACACTACGTCCATTTGTAAAGAAAGTTAAATCACTACGATATTCTTGAATACACCGAGCAGGGATTTCTCCACTAAGAATGACCTCATTATTTTTCAATTGAGTGTCTACGATGTTCGCACAATATTTAGGAGCATCGATGTATGCTCGTGAAAGATATTCCTGTGGCGCATAAATTTTAAAACTAAGATATGGCTCTAACAATTCTGTTCCAGCTTTTTTTAAGACTTGTTCCAATACAATAGGAGCAAGCATCCGAAAATCTGCTGGGGTACTAACAGGGCTATAGTATAAGCCATACTTAAAACAGATTTTACAGTCCGTCACATTCCAACCATACAATCCTTGTTCACAGCCATAGCGTATCCCTTCCATAACTGCATTTTGAAATGATTGATTTAAGTATCCAAGAGAAACCGAGCTCTCATACTGCATTCCACTTCCCAACGGAAGCGGTGATACAGATAAACCAATGGAAGCCCAGAAAGGATTTGGCGGCACTTCGATGTGAATGGTATATTCTGCATTTTTTAACGGTCTCTCCATATAAATGACTGTAGGCTCTTTTAGTTCTATCTCCACATGATACTTTTCTTGCAACAGTGCACTAATCACTTCCATTTGTACTTTCCCTAAGAAAGAAAGTATAATTTCATGTGTCGTAGAATCCACGTAATATCGTAGAAGCGGATCACTATCTGAGATTTCCAAAAGGGCATCAAGCAACATTTCTCTCTGTTCAGGTTTACTCGGTTCAACAGTTGTTTGTAGTAGAGGGTGCGGATTTTCAATCTTTTTTCTCTGTGGCAATAGTTTTGTATCTCCAAGAACACTATTTAACTTCAAAAACTCATTTTGCAAAATAACAATTTCTCCAGAATAAGCTCTATCAATCTTACATAATTCACCATTTATTGAAGTATACATTTCTGTAACTTTTATTTTTTCTTTTTCTGATACTCTAACCGAATCTCGTAAATGTAGTACTCCACTATAAAGGCGTATATATGCAAGACGTTGTCTTTTTTTTGTATATTCAATTTTGAAAACAATTCCGCAAAGTTCAGACGGACCTCGATGTGTTGATGAATAAAATTTATTCGTAATAACTTCTATAAGGTTATCAATCCCTATATTACTTTTTGCACTTCCATGATAAAGAGGGAACAGAGAACAATTCTGAAATCTTATGCTTTCCTCTTGTTCGAGTTCCAATGCTTCTAATGATTTACCGGACATATATTTCTCTAAAAGGTCATCGTTTCCCTCTATTACCGTATCCCATTGTTCAGATTCGGTAAAGTTCGTCACACACATATTAGGATACAGTTCTACCTTCTGTTTGATTACAATTTCGGCAGAAAGTTTCTCTTTAATATCCTGATAAACCGTTGATAAATCAATTCCATTTTGGTCAATCTTATTGATAAAAAAGATTGTGGGAATCCCCATTTTCCTAAGTGCATGAAATAATATACGAGTTTGTGCTTGTACGCCATCTTTTGCAGAAATCAGTAGAATTGCCCCATCTAAAACTGATAATGAACGATATACTTCTGCTAAGAAATCCATATGTCCTGGCGTGTCTATGATGTTCACCTTCGTATTTTCCCACTGAAAAGAGGTTATTCCTGTCTGAATTGTAATTCCTCTCTGACGTTCTAAAAGCGTATTATCCGTCCTCGTTGTACCTTTGTCCACGCTTCCTAATTCTGTAATCGCTCCACTGTTATATAATAAGCTTTCTGTTAAGGTAGTTTTTCCTGCATCAACATGAGCTAAAACTCCAATATTAATAATTTTCATGTGATTTTCCTCCATTCAAAAACCCAAAAGGGCATAAAAATCCCAGTGATAAATACTTTTATCACTGGGATTTTTATGCATAACCATAGGTATACAAAGCATACAGATATTCTCTGGATACTTTAGAATCACATGATAAAGGTATTCTTAAACTGGGTACAAAAAACTAAGCCCTCCTAAAAAAGGACATCTAATTATTTGTTCCCGCTATCAAATTGACAGTTTATTTAAGAATACCTTGCCGCATATTTATTAACTCCTTTTAAATAGTCACTTAAATAATAGCACGTAAGAGCATATTTGTAAAGGAATCTCCAATTTTTTATCAAAAAGAGTACATGATTACAAAGTATCTGTAATCATGTACCAATATTTGTTATTTTACAATCTTCCAATTACTCCCGTTCTTTTCAAGTACCAAATCAAATTGAGATACCTGCGTTGCTTTGGTCTGCTGGTCGATATACTCCACTGTCAGCGATACCGTGACTTGATTATCCTTACGATTGTGAATAGGATTTACCAGTTCTTGAAAGATGTACTCTTTTCCGATTGGTTTTAATATCCCGTCATTCACATAGTAGGAAAGTTCACTGGCTGTCGCTGTAGGATAGAGCTTGAAGAACGTCGTTAAAAACTCATTGATTTCATTGGTTGTAATGGAATCAACCGTCCCCTCACTTTCAATGGCTTTTGGTTTATAACTTGATTTCTTAGGTATGTTGGTAATGGTCGGATTCTTAACCAGTACCATATTTCCAGAACCATCTACATAGACACTCACTATATAAGCAGAGTGGACGGTCTTTGTATTTTCTCCCTCTGTAATGAGCTGGTCTACACTGTAGGTTACATTAAACTCATTGTCGCCAGTTGGCTCTACCGTCCATATCTGAAATCCTCTTACAGAAGACGATACAGGAATATCTTTGCGTACTGTATCAACATTGAGAGCTTGAAGTTCATCTGTCAGATAGCCTTTTAGACTTTCCATTCGATTATCAATGGACTTATCGGATTGCTCCCATGAATAGTAGACTTTCGCAAAGTTCTCTACAAAATTTTCTACATGATGAGTATCAACGTATTCCTTTTCTATGATAGTTGTTTCGTGAATAGTATGAGTATCTATAGCTGTAAAGTGCTTGAATATCGCAAAGCTGAAACTAAGCCCTAAAAGTACCCACAAGGCAATCACAACCTTTTTATGAGGATTGACCTTATAGTAGACACGAGGTTTCTTTTCCTTTGGTATCTGTTTTTCTTTATTCTGATTTTTTCTAAATTTCATCATTAAATCTTCCTTTCTCATTGTTTGATTCGTCCTGCTCCCACTAAATGCTGTTGCCAGTAGGGGCTTGTTAAGTCGGCATAACCGATTGGGTCGCCTGCATGAAACATACGGTTATTGCCAAGGTATATCCCAACATGAGTAATATAAGAGCCAGCGTTATAGGTAGAATGAAAGAAAACCAAATCGCCAGCTTGTGCTTCCGATAGTGGGATATGCTGGGTCACATCATATTGCTGTTGTGCGGTTCGTGGTAAGTTAATTCCAGCTTTTCCAT
>OOAW01000909.1_pt1 | contig 17167 bp, 10 predicted proteins | sample 1671861 | NCBI WGS metagenome assembly OOAW01 (sample SAMN06348200, study PRJEB24527) | human gut metagenome | reverse complement strand
CCATGACGGGTACTGTCCCGTCCTTTTTCACTACCTGACGTTTGAGGTAGTAGATAACTGAAAATGTACTCTTCATCGTCCTTAATTTTTTTAGGTTCAAAATTAGTCGGTGAAGAATCCCTCGTCGGTACGCAAAACACGGAGGAACGGCGCAATCTTTTTCCGTAACCGGATTTGTTGCGTGGGTTGTCAGTAACTCACTAATCCTTAACGCCTTGTTTCGCTATCCGTGTCCGTATGTCGCCCTTTCGGGCATGGTTACGGACAAGTAACGTAGCGGTGTCCAGATTTGGCTTCAGCGGTGATTGTGATGGCTTCACGAATAATCGGAAGCACGACTGAAACCCCTGTAACTCAATTCTATCACTATATCTTTCCGTATTTCACTTTTTTGTAGTAACTTTGCAATGTAATAAAAGTCTTTAAAACCTAAAAAATGAATGATAGCGAAACAGACAGCCAATCAATAAAAGCACTGATCGTTTTCAGAGAAAACGGAGAAACCGACAATCTATTTGTTCCTATCTTATGCGATGCTATCAGAATGGCTGGAATCGACGTAAGATGCTCCAAGAAAGATTTTTGGGAATCGGACACCACTTATGACATCATCCATTTCCAATGGCCGGAGGAGGTAGTGGGCTGGATATGCGAAGACCACGACGTCATCCGCCGTCTGAAAGAACGCATCGCTTTCTTCCGCTCACGGGGAGCCCATTTCGTATACACACGACATAATATCCGCCCCCACTACGCCAATGAAGTCATCAGCCGAGCCTACGACATCATCGAGTCGGAAAGCGATATCGTGGTACACATGGGACATTACAGCCTGACGGAATTCATTGAAAAACATCCCGGCAGCCGGAATGTTGTCATCCCGCACCACATCTACCAATACACCTACAAAGAAGATATCAGCATAGAGCGCGCACGTCAATATCTGAACCTGCCACAAGAAGCATTCATCGTCACCGCCTTCGGAAAATTCCGCAACCGCGAAGAAATCCGCATGGTAGCCAGTGCTTTCTGCAAATGGAATGAAAAGAACAAGCTACTGTTGGCTCCCCGCCTCTACCCCTTCTCCAGACGCAACGAATACGGATGGAATCTTTTCAGGCGCTGGGCTTCGCGCTTGGGTTACTATCTCGCCATGCCATTGCTCAACCGCCTTCTGAAGTTTCATGCCGGAGCCAATGACGAATTGATAGACAACTGCGACCTGCCCTATTACATCGCTGCTTCAGACGTAATATTCATACAAAGGAAAGATATTCTGAACTCCGGAAATGTCCCCCTAGGTTTCCTCTTCCACAAAGTAGTAGTAGGCCCGACAACAGGAAACATCGGAGAAATACTATCCGCAACCGGAAATCCGACGTTCCATCCGGACGACAGATCCGACATTCTGGAGGCACTTGAAAGAGCACGTCAACTGTCCGCATGGGGACAAGGAGAAAAAAACTATGCATACGCATTGGAAAATATGAACATCCGGAAAATAGGAAAGGAATATGCACAAACCTATAAAGACGTAATCAATGGCTAACAACATCAAACGTCAACTATTTTCGGGCGTATTCTACACGGCACTAGCCAAATACAGCGGCATCATCATCTCCCTCGTAGTAGCCGGAATATTGGCACGCCTGCTTTCCCCGGACGACTTCGGAATCGTAGCTATCGCCACCGTAATCATCGCATTTTTCAACCTGTTCACCGATATGGGAATCTCCCCGGCCATCATACAGCACAAAGCGCTGACAAAAGAAGAACTGTCGGATATTTTTTCATTCACCGTATGGACAGGAATTGCTATCAGCCTGCTTTTCTTCGCCGCCTCATGGCTGATTGCCGACTACTACGACAGCCAGATCTTACGCATCCTGTGCCAACTTCTGTCCGTCAACCTCTTCTTTGCCTCCGCCACCATCGTGCCCGGAGCCATGTTCTATCGCAACAAAGAATTCAAATACATCGCTGTCCGCAGTTTCACCATCCAGATAACCGGAGGTGCGGGAGCGGTTACGGCAGCCCTCTGCGGAGCAGGACTCTACGCACTGATTATCACCCCGATCATCTCCAGCATACTGATATTTGTCATTTCCTACCAGCGCTATCCGCAACGATTGCGCTTCACATGGGGATTGGCAGCACTCCGCAAGATCTTTTCATATTCGGCCTATCAATTCCTGTTCAACGTCATCAACTATTTCAGCCGTAATCTGGACAAACTGCTGATAGGAAAACACATGAGCATGTCCGACTTGGGATATTATGAAAAATCTTACCGGCTCATGATGCTTCCCTTGCAAAACATCACACAAGTCATCACTCCGGTGATGCACCCCATCTTCAGCGATTTCCAAGATGACAAAGCAAAACTGGCGTCCTCCTATGAACGCATTGTTCGCATACTCTCTTTCATAGGGTTACCCATGAGCGTATTGCTTTTCTTTACAGCACAAGAAGTGACACTGATTATATTCGGCAACCAATGGTTGCCCTCCGTACCCGTATTCCGCATACTCTCCCTCTCGGTAGGCGTGCAAATTATACTCTCCTCTTCCGGCTCCATTTTTCAGGCTGCGGGAGACACCCGGAGCCTGTTCATCTGCGGCGTATTCTCATCCACCCTCAACGTGGCGGGAATGCTGATTGGTATCTTCTATTTCGGCACGCTCACCGCAGTGGCAACCTGTATCGTATTGACATTTACCGTCAACTTCGTGCAATGCTACTGGCAGATGTATCATGTAACGTTCCGGAGAAAGGTATGGACGTTCGTCCGTCAGCTCCTTTCCCCGCTGGCAGTCAGCGGGTTAATGACAGCGTGCCTCCTGCCTGTGCAGTATACAACGGAAGGTATGAACATTTTCGTGACAATTATTACCAAAAGTATCATTAGTTTTATTATCTTTGGAGGATATATACAGGCTACACATGAATATGACATCATAGGAAAAGTGAAAAAAATAGCTGGCAAGTATATAAAAAAAACAAAATAAGCAATTATAGATTTGAGACAACAACAAAGAATGAAAGCCTTATTTCTTATGTTCCACGGCTTTGATAAAGCGAATGGAATAAGTAAAAAAATACATTATCAGGTAAAAGCCCTCAAAGAGTGCGGATTGGACGTGCGTACCTGTTACTATCAAACCACTCCCAACGGTGAGCGCCGATGGATAATAGACGACGAAGTCATTGCCGATTTCGGAACCGGATTCACAGCAAAGATATGGAAACGTGTCTACTACTCCCCCATCACTGAATATGTACGCCGCGAGAAAATAGAATTTATATATATGCGTTCCTTTCACAACGCAAGCCCGTTCACCCTGCAACTAGTCAGAAAATTGAAACGGATGGGAGCGAAAGTGGTAATGGAAATACCTACCTATCCTTACGATCAGGAATATGTGGCATGGTCGATGAAATTCAATCTCGCCATCGACCGCTGTTTCCGCCACCGGCTAGCCAAAGAGCTGGACGGTATCGTCACCTTCTCCAACGCCGAACATATTTTTGGAGGAAAAACGATACGGATCTCCAACGGAATAGACTTCGAAGCAATCCCTATCAAACGAACGATGAACGACACCTCACGCGAACTTCATCTGATTGGAGTGGCCGAAGTGCACTACTGGCACGGATTCGACCGGTTGATACACGGACTAGCCGAATACTACCGTACAAATCCGGAATACAAAGTTTATTTCCACATCGTAGGTCCCCTGTCCGGCATACGCGAACAGGAAGAAATACTGCCTGCCATCCGCGACAACCATCTGGAACCGTACGTCATCCTGCACGGCCCCCTACACAGTGACAAACTGGACGAACAATTTGAAAAAGCAGATTTTGCCATAGGCAGCCTGGGACGTCACCGGAGCGGAATCACCTACATCAAAACACTAAAAAACCGTGAATATGCCGCACGAGGGCTTTCGTTCACCTACTCGGAAACGGACGAAGATTTCGACCGGATGCCTTATGTATGGAAAGTGCCACCGGATGAATCGCCCATCGACATTTGCGGACTGATAAACTTCCAACGCTCTCAACAAATGTCTCCACCGGAGATACGCGAAACGGTCAGAGCACTGTCATGGACAGCACAAATGAGAAAAGTCATTCATGAAACCGAAATCTGATTTCACATAGATATATCTGAAAAAACAAACAATATCTGATGGATAAAAAGATAAAAATAGCCTACTGTATCCCCTCTCTCTATTACCCCAGCGGTATGGAGCGGGTTCTCGCACTAAAGGCGAACTATTTTACGGAGCACTTCGGCTACGAGATACATATCATCCTTACCGACGGAAAAGACAAGGAGCCATATTATAAACTGCACCCGTCAATCACCATACACCAACTCGACATCAACTACGACGCATTATACGGACGCCCGTTATTCGCACGGATTCTTGAATACAGCACCAAGCAACGGCTATTCAAGAAAAGGCTGAACGAATGTCTATGTAAAATCCGTCCGGACATCACAATCTCCCTTCTCCGCCGCGACATCAACTTCATCAACCAAATGAAAGACGGCAGTGTCAAGTTGGGAGAGATACATTTTAACAAATCCAACTATCGGGATTTCAACAACAACCGTCTACCGGGATTCCTCAAAAAATTAGGTAAGAAATACTGGCGGCACCAACTCATCCGCCAATTGAAACAACTGCGGAATTTCATTGTGCTTAGCCACGAAGATGCCGCTGAATGGACGGAACTCGATAATGTAAAAGTAATCTATAATCCGCTTCCTTTCTTCCCCGAACGTCAGTCCGGCGGATTACGGAAACAAGTAATCGCAGTAGGCAGATATGTGCCGCAGAAAGGATTTGACCGACTTATCCCCGCATGGAGCATCGTCAGCAAGAAACATCCGGACTGGGTATTACGAATCTACGGCGATGGCATGAGAGAGCAACTCCAGCGGCAGATTGACGAACTCGGAATCACCTCCAACTGTATCCTGGAACATAACGTGCAGAATATTGTTGAGAAATATTGTGAAAGTTCCATCTTTGTTCTGTCCTCACGTTTCGAAGGATTCGGCATGGTGATCATCGAAGCAATGGCGTGTGGAGTACCACCCGTATCGTTCACGTGTCCCTGCGGCCCGAAAGACATCATCACCGATGGCAAAGACGGTCTGCTTGTGGAAAATGGAGATATAGAAGGACTGGCAGACAAAATCTGCTACCTGATAGAACATGAAGATGTCCGCCGGAAGATGGGAATACAAGCCCGCACCGACGTAGAGCGTTTTAAAATAGAACATATTGCCCGAGAATGGAAAAAATTATTTGAAACACTCAATCCTTGATAAAAGATGATTTGGTATAGTAAGTATTTACAAGTTTATGAAAAACCGTTTGCAGAAGCACCCGCATCTGCCATTGAAGAAGTGCGGCAGAATATTGCAAAGCTGCAAAGTGATGAACCGCTTGTCACCGTTTCAATTATCGGCTACAACGAAGAGAAACATCTGCTTGCCTGCCTGTGGTCTTTGAGCGAGATGGAATGCAAATATCCTGTAGAAATTATCGGAGTAGACAACGAATCGAAAGACAGCACGGCGGAGATATTCCGGCAATGCGGTGTACCTTATTATACAGAAACCCAACATAGTTGCGGATTCGCCCGCCTTTGCGGACTGAACCATGCCCGAGGTAAATATCATATCAATATTGACTCCGACACTATGTACCCTCCGAAATACGTAGAAATGATGGTAAACACCCTCGAACGCCCGGGCATTGTGGCCGTCTGCTCTTTATGGAGCTACATTCCGGATGAGAAACACTCGCGATGGGGACTGAAAATCTACGAAGCTGCCCGCGATTTGCACTTGTGGATGCAATCATTCAAACGTCCCGAACTTAGTGTGCGTGGATTGGTTCTTGCCTATCGCACAGAGTATGCACGGAAAACCGGCATACGCACCGATATCATCCGAGGTGAAGACGGTTATCTTGCTCTGCAACTCAAGCAATTCGGCAAAATAGCCTTTATCCGCAACCGCAAAGCACGCGCCGTAACAGGATATGGAACGGTGGGAGCTGACGGAAGCCTGTTCAACAGCTTTAAAGTGCGCGTTGCCAAAGGTCTGAAAGGACTGGGGGGAATATTTACTAAAAAGAAAGAATATAAAGACGAAGACAGCAATCTGATAAAGAACAAATAAACAAGTATGGGAAAACGAATAGAATATATTGACTTCATCAAAGGTATCTGCATTTTTATTGTAGTCTGGGGACATTCTATCCAAAATATGGGAGACGGCAACGACTTCTGGACCAATCCGGTACATGAATTTATCTGTTCTTTCCACATGCCCATATTCATGTTGGTCAGCGGTTTCTTTTTCAGTAAATCCATCGGAAAGCCACTCATACCGAATGTAACCCGAAGATTCAAACAGTTAATAATTCCTTGTTTCGGCTGGTCATTAGTGTTGGTCGCAATCAACATCGGATATATGCTCTATGAAGGAATGATCCCGTCTCCAACCGGAACGTTGAAATCTCTTTTTATAGAGACATTCACCCGTTTCTGGTTCTTACGCTCCGTTTTCATCTGTTTCACACTTGCCATCGTCAGCATGAAAATATTCAAAAAAGATACAGCCGCTTTCGTCATCTCGCTTCTGTGTTTCCTCGCATTGCCGGACAACGGACGTCTGCACCTCGACAAGTTTATGTATCCATTCTTTTGGATGGGGTATTTTATGCACAAATATATCGATGTAATCATGAAACACCGGGGAAAACTACTGGTCGCTTCACTCCTCGTTTTCGCTGTACTCCTCCCTTTCTATCAGAAAGAAGATTATATCTACATCACCGGAATGAGTATGTACGATTATCTGGGAGGAAAGTTCGTTTGTTATCCGCCATGGGAAAAATTGCCGATCATCTGTTATCGCTATTTGATCGGTTTCGCAGGAAGCCTGTTTATCTTCTTGCTACTGCAACGTATCTATCGTCCGCATTTCCGTGCAATCGAAAAAGTGGGCACATATACACTTGGCATCTATACCATACATATCTTGATTGAAGGCAACGTATTGAGTCGGTTCAACCTGTTGGACACCGGGTTCTTCATGTTCAACTTTATTATAACGCCAGCTATCTCCATTCTATTGATTCTTCTCTGCGTGGGAATAATCAGACTGTTGGAAATGACACGCTTCAGCAGCTTATTGTTTTTAGGAAAAACAAAAACAGTCATCATGCTATTAGCAATCTGCCTTATTAACGTATCCTGTATCAAAAAAATCAATTTATATCAAGGAGACAAAGACGATGAAAAAGAAGATAATTCAGGAAACAACAATTCTCCCCAAAGGAAAGACATCATCGTAGACACAGACTTCTTCTACCCTTTCGGGGATGAAAGCCAAAACTATACTGCGGAAATTACAATCAACACCCGCAACACTTTGCCCGAAGAAAATACCATAAAAACGGTTATTCCCGCACTAAAATACAATAAGTCGTGGCTCCTAATGCTTACCCAAGACGACTGCAAACAAGCCGCCTTCTCATGGACGTGGGCTGCCATCAATGGCAAACCTTTGACTAGCGGTTATTATTATCAACTCGGCCACCTGCAATATGATGACCTTCCACCCGATATTTATTATCTTGGTGAAACATTGGGAAGTACGGACGGAGCCGGAAACGAAGTCAGGTTCTCATTTACCACCACCCTCTCACCGGAATGGGAATGGATGGACGCCAAAACACAAATCTACAAAGGACAGACGCAAGAATATTATCGCTTCTTCATGAAATCAGGGCTGACATGGGGAGATGTCAAAGAGATGCTGAACTATGGAACAGGCATCTCCATACATGATGTGAATATAGATAATGAAGAAATCACTGTCGATAACCTACTTAAACATTACGACATTGCCTTGAATATCATCAAAGAGAAATTGTCTGGCAGAGGATGTAAAATGCTGGCTAAACCAAGCGGAATTGCTGAATATATCACCGCTGGACAAGTCCATTCTTCTATACAGACCATGACTTCCAACGACGGTGAAACACTATGTCCGGCAAAAACGGAAAACGATTTAAAAAAGGTGGTACTAAACAGAGGGTTCTATTCCATTGAGGATCTGAAAAAAGAAATCGACAAACAGCTACAATTATCACCGGAAGAACGAATGGCTATCAATGTCGGTGTTCATGGCACAGATGCTTCTTGGGCGGATCTGTTGCTCTGGATTAACAATAACTATGGAAAAAAGGGAGCGGACAACGTGTGGATACCCAACCAGGAAGAATATTATGAATACAATTTCTATCGTACACACGGCACAGCAGCAGTGACAAAGATAGATGAACATAAACTGAAACTGACCGTTCATCTGCCCAGTGAGGAAGACTTTTATTATCCTTCTCTCACAGTCAACCTATCTGGTATAAAGAAAGAAGATATTACCTCCCTTGAGGCCGGAAGCAGTGTTACAGGACTGTCTTATAGTAACTATGAAAATGGGATTATGCTCAATATCGATTGCAGGAAGTATCTGACAGAACATGCCGAAAACTTCGTGAAACGGTATGAAGCAAATACAGCAGATGCTTCTGTTAAAGCGGATGCCCTCTATTTTGTAAATATGCTAAAAGACTCGGATAAAAAGGAGGAATTAAAAAAGCGAATCAAGTGAACGGTTTATAAAAATCAGACACAGAAAAAGTAATAAATATATATTAACCATGAACGAAACCATTACCCTCTGCCTTGAAATTATTTTCTGGCTTGCCCTATTCATTGTGTTCTACACCTATCTGGGCTACGGAATTGTGCTTTACGTTCTCGTCAAGTTGAAAGAACTTTTCGTGAAACCTGTGAAGCGTTCGTTGCCGGCATCGGACGCTGGTTTGCCGGAAGTGACTCTCTTCATTACAGCATTCAACGAAGAAGATGTTGTAGACGAAAAGATGGAGAACAGTCTTGAACTGGACTACCCTGCGGACAAACTGCATATCGTATGGGTGACAGACGGAAGCGACGACAGTACAAACGAACGACTGCAAACCCGTTGGCAGGGAAAAGCGACCGTACACTTCCAACCCCTACGACAGGGTAAGACAGCCGCAATGACACGTGGAATGACGCTGGTGGACACTCCGCTCGTCGTCTTTACGGATGCCAACACCATGGTAAACCGGGAGGCAATACGGGAAATCGTACTTGCTTTCCAAGACCCGAAAGTGGGCTGCGTGGCCGGCGAAAAACGGATCGCCGTACAGACCAAAGACGGAGCCGCTGCCGGTGGGGAAGGTATTTACTGGAAATACGAATCAACACTGAAAGCACTTGACGCCCGCCTCTACTCTGCTGTAGGAGCAGCAGGCGAACTATTTGCCGTGCGTCGTGAACTATTCGAAGCAATGGAACCGGATACGTTGCTCGATGATTTTATTCTTTCGCTCCGGATCACCATGAAAGGTTATACCATTGCTTATTGCACCAATGCTTACGCCATCGAAAGCGGTTCGGCAGATATGCGCGAAGAAGAAAAGCGGAAAGTGCGCATCGCTGCCGGAGGATTGCAGTCCATCTGGCGACTTCGTCCGTTACTGAATCCTTTCCGCTACGGGATACTTAGCTTTCAATATACATCTCACCGGGTATTGCGATGGTCTATTACTCCGTTCCTGTTGTTTGCTCTCTTCCCGCTGAATATTGCAATTCTGCTGTTGGGCGGTTCCGCGATATTCTACGGAGTGCTGCTTGCCATGCAGGTTCTTTTTTACGGATTGGGATATTGGGGATATTATCTATCCACCAAACAGATAAAAAACAAGTTGCTTTTTATCCCCTACTATTTCTTATTTATGAATGTCAATGTGCTGAAAGGCATCCGTTATCTGAAAAAGAAAAAAGGAAGCGGAGCCTGGGAAAAGGCGAAACGCGCTGAAAAGTAAAACAAATGCTATTATCTTTTGTTATCCTTACTATAAGACATTAGTCTCTATCATCTAATAAAAAACAGACATGAACAGAATATTACATGATGCGAATAACGCACAAAGAATATTGAAACTGACGGCAGATACAATGCTATTGGTTGACAGGCATGGCGTCTGCGTAGACATTGAGCCTCATTGTGATCTATGGTTTCTGCAAGAGGATATACTTTTAGGAAAAAATATATTTGAGCTTTTACCAGAATATACGAGAGAGAGGGTGATGCCCATCTTCCAGATTGTACTCGAAGAACAAAGAAGCATCAGCAAGAACTTCAAGTTGGTGCTGAAAGGCGAAACTTTTTACTTCAAATGCCTCATGTTCCCTTATGACGGTATGGTGCTTTGCCAATATCGCGACATCACGCAAAGAAGCAACGTAAAAAGACAGTTGGAACAGGCAAATCTCACCCTGCGGGCTATCCAAAAGGTAGCCCAGATAGGACAATGGACGTACAATACGAAACAGAATATTTTTCATTATCTTGGATATACCGGTGTTTTGTGCGAGGAAAATGTGCAAAACCTTGCCATTGAGAAATATGTGGAACTGATTGTAGAAGAAGACCGTCAGAGTTTTATGGAATGGTGTCGGGTGAACGAAAAAGAACTCAACATGGAAAGCATCAGCTACCGTGTCCGCCTGAACGGAGAAATCTTCTATATGCGTATCCAGACTTATCTGCGTGAACAACGCTCCGACGGTAGTTTCAATATCGAAGGCTATATCCAGAACATCACGGACATACAGCATCGTAGAAATGACATCAATACACTGACTCATGCCATCAACAACGCCAAAGAAAGTATCTTTGCCGCCAAGCCCGATGGCACGATTATCTTTGCCAACCGTCGTTTCCTGTACAATCATGGTATTTCAGAAAACGAAGACATCAGTCAATTAAAGATTTACAATGTCGCCGCAGATATGCCTACACAAGAGGCTTGGAACGAACGTTGCAAAGATGTCATACACGGTGGCAGCAGTAACTTTGTGGCTCATCACCCATCTAAAATCAATAAAGGTATATTGGCTTATGAAGGCACGATGTACAACGTGACCAATGATTCCGGAGAAGAAAGTTACTGGTCGTTTGCCCATGATATTTCCGAGAGGATTCGGTACGAAGCCCAAATCAAACGGCTCAACCAAATCATGGATACAACCATCAACAATCTCCCTGCCGGGATTGTAGTGAAGGAAATCAACAACGACTTCCGATACATTTACCGGAATCGGGAGGCCTACAACCGCGATCTTTATAAGAACGACCCTGTCGGCAAGAATGACTTCGATTTCTACCCGCCTATCGTAGCCGAAAAGAAGAGACAAGAAGATATCCAGGTGGCCACCACCGGAAAAGGTCTGCACTGGACTGCTGAAGGAAAGGACAGAAACGGAAACATGATTATCCTCGACAAACGGAAAATCCGGGTGGACGGTGACGAATTGTCTTCGCCTATCATCGTCAGCATCGAATGGGACATCACGGAGCTGGAAATGATAAAACGGGAACTTCAATCGTCGAAAGAGAAAGCGGAAATGTCTGATAGCCTGAAGTCGGCCTTCCTCGCCAATATGAGTCATGAAATACGTACACCGCTGAATGCTATCGTAGGTTTCTCGCATCTCATTGCCGAAAGCGACGATGCGGAAGAACGGAAGACGTATTATAACATCGTAAACGCGAACAACGAACGTCTCCTGCAACTTATCAACGAGATTCTCGACCTCTCGAAGATTGAATCGGGAACCATCGAGTTTTCCTTCGGACCGGCTAGTCTCCATAATCTCTGCCGGGAAGTGCACGATGCTCATATATTCCGTACTCCGCAGGGAGTAAGCCTTGTCTATGAATCCTCGGACGAAAGTCTGATGATTGAAACGGACAAGAACCGGGTATTCCAGGTGATTTCAAATCTGATTGGAAATGCTGTCAAGTTTACGAAGGAAGGAAGCATCAGTTATGGTTACAAACTGGCGGACAATCAGATTGTATTCCACGTAACGGATACCGGAACAGGAATTGAACCGGAGAAAGTGGGGCGTGTGTTCGAGCGTTTCGCAAAGCTGAACAATCATGCACAGGGCACTGGGTTGAGATTATCTATCTGTAAGTCTATCGTTGAACGTCTCGGGGGCAAGATTTCCGTCAGCTCCGAATTTGGTAAGGGAACGACGTTTACATTTACTTTACCATACACGATTGCAAATCCTGCAAATGTGGATTCTTCAAAGAAAGAGAATGGTGAAGGGAACATTGCTGGAATAGCATCTGCCGGGAAAACTGCAGATTCGAGTGTTGACAGTTCTGCAAATACACGGCACGCCTGTATTTTGGTTGCCGAAGATACGGACAGTAACTTCGACTTATTGGAGGCTATTCTAGGTAAAGACCATCAGCTTATACGTGCGCATGACGGAATGGAAGCTGTCACGATGTTCGATGAGGTGAAACCGGATCTTATCTTGATGGATATCAAGATGCCGAATCTGGACGGACTGGAAGCTACAAAAATCATCCGTGAACTGTCTGCCACTGTTCCTATTATTGCTCAAAGTGCCTTTGCATACGAACAGGACAGGAAAGCGGCTGAAGAAGCGGGGTGCAATGATTTTATAGCTAAACCAATAGCGGATGATAAATTGAAAGCAATGATTCATAAATGGTTGCTTCCTTCGTAGAGAGCTTAATCCCTCATGATACAACCAGCAAATAATTTAGATTAAATGAAAGCCTTTTACAGACTGTTTTATTACATATCCATCGTGCTGACCAGTATTTTGGCAGGAGTTACCATTGCGGGTGCTTTCGTAGGCAATGCCGCACCGGATAGTTTCAAATTTATGCCTTTCATCGGTTTGATACTGCCGATACTTTTATTGGCTAATCTTGCTTCTGCTATCTACTGGACGATTCGTTGGCGGTGCTGGGTTTTCATCCCTCTGATTGCTATATTCAGCAATTGGGGGTATATAAGCTGTGTATTACAATCGCCTTTTTTCAGTCCGGCTTCGTCACCGATGGTTAAAATGAATGTATATACTCCGGGAGTGTTGACGGTTGCTACTTACAACGTCGATGCCTTTAACCACGAGCATACCGGCTACTCATGCAAGGAGATTGCTTCTTACATGAGAAATCTGCAAGCAGATATTCTCTGTTTTCAAGAATTTGGCATTAACGATGAGTTTGGCATCGATAGTATATACGCAGCTCTTTCTAATTGGCCGTATCATTATATTCCTTCTTCGCCCGAAGGAAAGAATCTGTTGCAACTGGCTGTTTTCAGCCGTTATCCTATCAAGGAGGAGCATCTTATCATCTATCCTGATTCGAAAAATTGCAGTCTTGCATGTGATATTGAAATCAATGGTCGCACCATCCGCCTGTTCAACAATCATCTCCAAACAACGGAAGTAAGCCAGAACAAGCGCAAACTGGAAAAGGGACTTCGTACGGATGATTCCCAAAGAGTGGAACATGCTGCCCTGGGACTTATCGACGGCTTACATGAGAATTTCCGGAAACGGGCCGTACAAGCTGATCTTCTCAAGCAACTGATAGCCGCCTCCCCCTATCCTACTCTAGTCTGCGGTGACTTTAACTCTCTGCCGTCTTCGTATGTTTATCATACTATAAAAGGTGATAAGTTGCAGGATGGTTTTCAGAGGAGCGGGCATGGGTATATGTATACTTTCAAGTACTTCAAGCATCTGTTGAGAATCGACTATATTCTCCATTCACCGGAACTGAATAGCACGGATTACTTCTCGCCGGATCTTAATTATAGCGATCATAATCCGGTGGTGATGAGGATGAAATAAAAAAGATGCTCCGTTTATTGAACGAAGCATCTTTTTATATAAATATTCTAGAATGTAAACTTAACGCCTAACTGCATCTGCCATGCACTACCTGTAGAAGCAGTATAATCCCATTTAGAATTTTTCTGGAACACCTCGCGAGAAGATGCATTCATCTGATAAGTAAGAGGTTCTCCTACCTTACTTGCTGTTTTTAACAACCTTACATTATCATAACTCTGCAAACCGCAAGAGCGATAAGCCCCCCACTTCGAATTTAATAAGTTACCAATATTCAACATATCAAGACTTACTTGAATACCGTACTTACGGCTACCAATCTTAGCATAAAAATCCTGTGCTATCTTCATGTCAAAACGGTGAATCCACGGTTCTAAAGAAGAAGCACGTTCTACATACTGCCCCTTGTGATCATTCAAATAAGAGTCATTATTTACATAGTTCCAAAAATCTTCTTGTTGGTCTACCGCCGAATAAGTCACATTATTTTGTTTATCTTTAATATCCACAAATGTCATTTCTTCTTTAGAAGCAGGCACATACATCAAATCGGAATAGTTTCCGTCACCGTTCATATCATTAGAATAGGTATAAGAAAAACGTCCTTGTTGGTAACCTGTATAGAACAAAGAAACAGTCGTTTTCATATTCGCATAAGCAACTTCATAAGAAGCATTAGCTATCAAACGATGCGGGGTAGAAAATAAAGAATAAGAGACACCCGGATCATTCAATGAATTAACTGCAACATTATTCTGCCATACTGAAGCCGCCGATGAACCTGGATTTGCCGTCATATCTTTAGCCATTGTATAAGTGTACCCAAATGAACCTGTAAAGCCAAAATCAAATTTCTTCGTTAATACTGCATTAAAAGAATATTGATAACCTTTTTCATCCCCATTAGTCAACTGTATAACGGTTTTCGTCTTAGGATTGTCATAGTAATTATTCTTAGTCCAATATACACGTCCCGGTTGTTCATTATAGGTTCCAGAAGGGGCCTTTTCGTTCATATTCTTCTGAACAACATTATATATATCACGTGTATACATAGCACCAACAGAAAGCATAAATCCATAAGGTAACTGAAACTCTGCATTTACATTACTACGCCAAACTTGAGGCATTTTAAAATTCGGATCCACATAAGCTATAGCACCGGGGACCTCATTTCCCGGAGTTGATGGAAACATATCCGGATTTTGGGTAAGAGTTTCTTTATAATTTGGATTAAAAGCAAAGTTTGCCGGTAATTCCGAAGTCTCAAATTCGACCATATTTTGCATCTGACCTGCATTTGTCGGTTGGTTAGTGAACCATACAAATGGTAATAACCCTGTAAACAAGCCTGTACCTCCAGTCAAAACAATAGAACGGTCACCTTTTATATCCCAATTAAATCCTAAACGAGGAGATATTAACAATTTACTTTTCGGCCATTCGGATACGTCAACATTCGTTCCATTAAATGACTGTTCTTTGATAGCCGCATTCCCTAACAAATCATCAAAATATAACGGTAAATCAAAGCGTAATCCATATGTCAATTTTAAATTAGGTGTAATAGAATATTCATCTTGTGCATAAGCTCCCAACATACCAAATGTCAGTTCAGCTCCCGGAGCGTCTTTTCCATTATATCCATAAGTAATGCCATACAGCATCGGTTTTTCTCCCGTCATAAAATCGTCCATTGAAGCATAACGATAATATCCATAAGGAGCACGTAAATATGAATTCATGAAATACTGTCTTTCAAATGTTGCACCGGCAGTTATCAAATGGTTTCCTTTATTAATAGTTACATTGTCAGTAACACTAAATACATTATTCTCGACATCATTAAAAGGAGTAAACAATTCTGTACCCAATGTCATATACTGCTTACCGTCCTTGTAAATATCAACCATTGGAAACGCATCTCCCTTAGTTGTACGAGAATCTCGGATATGGGTATAAGTCACTAATAATTTGTTTTGTACTGAAGAAGAAAAATTGCTATTCAACTCACCGGAAAGAGACGTTACAATATTTCTAAAACCATAGTTGGAATTTCCAAATGCAAATGCATCAACCCCATAACGGTTTGAATTAGCTTTAGTGATTACCGAAGAAGTTGAACTAATACTAGCATCATTTTCTGATTTCACTGTGTTAAAACGTAATGACAGTTTATGACTTTTATTAATATTCCAATCCAAACGAGCCATAAGCTTCCAATTTTTACTCTCGAAATCATCAAATTTATCATAACTTCCCGGATCATATCCATATTTATCCTTTACAAAATCACTTATTGTCTTCAAATCCTTTATCCAAGTTCTAGAAATATGATTTTGATTATCCCCACTTCCACCTTCTTCTTGACTAGGAGTCCACAAAATACCAGGGCTAGTACTATTTTCTAATTCTCCATTTACAAAAAAGAATAGTTTATTTTTTATTATCGGAGCTCCTAATGTAAAGCCATACAAACTGGATTTATAACTTTCCACATTAGGAACGTCAACATCGTTAATAGATTTTCCTATAAAATTCTTTGGTTTCTGATATGTATAAACTGTTCCCTTTAATTCGTTTGTACCACTCTTGGTTACAGCATTAATAGAAGCTCCCGTAAAATTGGAATACGTAACACTATAAGGAGAAACATTAACGCTAATTTCATCAATTGCATCAAGTGAAATAGGCTGCGCATCTCCACCCGGCAAATTATTAGTACTCAAACCAAAATTATTGTTCAAAGCTGCACCATCCACAGTTATTGTATTATAACGTCCATCACGTCCGGCAAAAGAATTACTGCCACCCGCATAAGGAGAAAGTTTAGTAAAGTCAGTAATACTACGATTAATAGTAGGCAATGTCGTTAACTGACGCTCACTCACATTCGTTACAGTCCCCATCTTCTCTACTGTTTTCTGTGCTGTTACTATAACTTCATCCAATAATTCAGAACTTTCCTTTAAAACTACATTTAAAGTGTATACTTCTCCTAACGATAAATTTACACCTTTATAAATAGCAGTCTGATAACCAACATAAGAAACTTCAACTTTGTAAGGACCACCGGTACGCATACCTTGCAAATTAAATTGACCACTGATATTAGTCACTGTACCATAACGTGTACCTGACGGCTCGTGGATTGCAACCACAGTCGCTCCAATGATAGGTTCATCTTGTGCTGTAACCTTACCACTCATACTAGAAGTGGTAACCTGCGCACTAACGGTAGCAATGACCATGAGCATCGCCGCTACTAAAAAAGATCGCATTCTCTTTAACATAAATGTAGTTGATTAGTTAATATAAATTGTTT
>OOAW01000883.1_pt1 | contig 17617 bp, 13 predicted proteins | sample 1671861 | NCBI WGS metagenome assembly OOAW01 (sample SAMN06348200, study PRJEB24527) | human gut metagenome | reverse complement strand
AAAATAGTGAGACCAGAATTTTTATTTATTCTTATCTCACTATTTTTTACTTACGATATTTTTATTTTAATGCTTTTATCACACGGAAACACTTGCTCTACCGTATCTATCAAATTCTCCTGTGCATTTTTCTTTTTCATAGCATCTTCTAATGATACCGCAGATCTTACAATTGGAAAATATGCATCAATCCCTGCTTCATTGCAAGCAGTTGCACCTTTGGTCACTGCCCCTGAGAATCCCAAGACTAATTTCCCATATTTCTTCGCAAGTTTCGCTACTCCGATTGGTGCTTTTCCCATCGCTGTCTGGGCATCTAAGCATCCTTCTCCGCCATCTGCAAGAGGTTTTATGACTACTTCTGCTTCTAAATCGACTTTTTTTATTCCTTTTTCTATAGCTTCTCCCGCCTGAATTGATGTTAAGCTTCCTTTTAGTGAATCAATCGCTACCACTATTTTCATCATAAAAACCTCGCCTATTTTCCACAACCAAACAGAAATTTTCTCAGACAATCCACAGGAATCATCGTCATTGATAACAATACTGTAACAATCCAGCCTTTTGCTCCAAATGGAATACAACTAAACATCTTTCCGATCCATATAAATACTTGAAATGGAATTGCCGCTGCGTTTACGATCATAATCTGTACCAGCATGATAATAAAAAATACTTTCAGAAAATCCGGGTTCTCATTTAATCTTTTGAAAATCCCAAATCGTTCATCCCTGACATTAAATCCGTTAAATAATGCACTAAAGATAAATAAAACAAAATATGCTGTTAAATGCTGTGCTTTATTGTCAAATAGATTCGTGAGCACTGGTAATTTTAAGAATAAGAAACTTAATATAACCAGCCATATCCCCATAAATCCTATCTGCGTCATCATATCTTTGCTGATAATACCCTCATCACGTCTTCTCGGTGCTTCTTTCATATATTTTGAAAGTGCTGGTTCATTTCCAAGCATCATTGCTCCGAGCCCGTCCATCACAAGGTTTACAAATAATAAATGTGTGACTTTTAATGGTTCTTCTATTCCCAAAAATGGTGCAACTGCACTGACAACAACTGCTGTCACATTGATCACTAACTGGAATTTACAGAACTTCAAGATATTATGATAGATCGTTCTTCCATACCAGATTGCATCCTTGATTGATGAGAAGTTATCATCCAAAATAACAATCTTTCCTGCCTCTTTCGCAGCCTCTGTTCCACTTCCCATTGCAAATCCAACATCTGCACGTTTCAATGCTGGGGAGTCATTCACTCCATCACCTGTCATACCTACAACAAGATTCATTTCCTGACACAGGCGCACCATTCTTGACTTATCCGTTGGCAATGCTCTTGCGATCACACGGATCTGCGGTAAAATAGCTTTGACTTCCTCATCACTCATCTGATTTAACTGTGCAGAAGATAAAGCTCTATCTGATTCATTTTTTAACAATCCTGCATCTTTTGCGATTGCTACTGCCGTCTCCAGGCGGTCTCCTGTGATCATAACAACCTGAATTCCAGCTTCCTGTACCTGCCTGATGGCATCTTTGGCTGATGGTCTGACATCGTCTCTGATTGCCACTAGTCCAATGATCACAAGGTCGTCGTTGATCTGATTCTTCACAAGCTCTTTTTCTGAATATCCAAAAGCAAGAACACGCATTGCTTTCGCTGCCAGAGAGTCAATCTTTTGATTTAATGCTTTCTGATCGATTTCTTTGATCTGTCCATCACCATCTAAATATTTTGTTGCTTTTGCAAGCAATCGTTCGGGTGCTCCTTTATAAAATGTCTTGCCTATGCTCTCAATTCTCGCCTGACTGAACTTATTGGAAGAATTGAATCCTTGATGGGCACTGACCTTACATCCGTCATTCCCATCCAACATACAAAATGTCTCTTCACCAATAAATTTCAACAACGCCTGATCCGTTGCATTTCCACCAATGACCTTATGATAAACATCAAACATCGCCTGTGTATTCTTCCCGATTGCAAGATCTAACAGCCCTTTTACCTTCCCATGATGTCTTAATTCATTTGCAGAAATTGAAGTTCCATCCGCTGTAAAGAAATCTACAACTTCCAATTCTCCCTTTGTGATCGTTCCTGTCTTATCACTGAATAAAATATTTAAAGATCCTGCTGTCTCAATTCCTTCTGCCTTACGAACTAATACATTATGATCTAACATTTTACTTGTATTTTGCATTAATACAAGAGATATCATAAGCGGCAATCCTTCTGGTACTGCACATACAATGATCACAACCGCAAGTGACACTGCATCGATCAAATCCTGCACGACCTTTGCTGGTCCCATAGAAAAATATGCCTGAAATCCACCTGCCATTATAATAAAATATACAAAATACATAACTGCGATCACGATTGCACCGATATATCCAAACTTCGATATCTGATCAGCAAGTTTTGAAAGTTTTACCTTCAATGGAGAATCTGGTTCTTCTTCCTGCATCTCCTCAGCCATCTTCCCCATCATCGTATGAAGTCCAACCTTCTGAACATCCATTATACCTTCACCATCAAAGATCACAGCTCCACGAAACAGAGAATATGAATCAACAAATGTATCTCCTGTAATCTCTTCTGCAAGATAAACACCCTCTCCGGCTGCCTTCTTCTCACACTCCTCTGCTTCTCCATTTAAAGCAGAATTATTGACTTTCAGGTTTCCTGTATGCAAAATACCATCCGCAGGAATCTTATCCCCAGATTGCAATAAAACCTGATCCCCAACAACCACGTCATCAACATCGATCACTGCAATCACACCATTTCTGTGTACCTTACACTGATCCTTCTTCGTACTCTCCTTCAACTCTCGATACTTTGTATCACTCGCAACCCCTGTCTTCGCCGTAACAAAAGCAACGATCAACACCGCAATGATCGTCCCCATCGGTTCATAAATCTCAGCATATCCAAAGAAAAACATCACGATCATCAACACCGCGATCGCAAGCAAGATCTTGATCATCGGATCTTGAAATGTTTCCTTAAATTCCTGCCAAAACGTCGTAGGTTCTGAATCTGGAATCTCATTGGAACCAAATTTCGCTCTCGATTCCTTAACTTCTTTATCTGTAAGCCCTTTTATATCCATATCGTTCCTCCTAATCAAATTGACTTTCAATTTTCTTTAGTATAACAGAAAATCGAAAAAACGAAACACTTTTGTAACATTTTAGCTATTTTTTTACACAAGGGACATCATCCCAGTGTGGCAAAAAAAATGGGCTGCTTCTATGCAGCCCAATCTAATGAAAAGAGAGGATTAAAATATATATGAAAAACTATGTCTTAAGTATATCAAAATCCCCACTCCATTCAATATTCTAAATCTAAACAATTCTAAAGAAAATATAAACTTCTATAAAGAGAAAATTATCCACAGTCGGATTTAGTGTCCGCTACGTGCGAATCCGAGCGAGAGCGTGTCACCAGATAGTTTATATGAAGCGGTCTACCAACTGCCGCCTCCTCCGCCTCCGAAGCCGCCTCCTGAGAATCCTCCATCTCCTCCAGAAAAGAATTCTCCAACTCCTCCAGATTCTGATGGTTCTACAACTGTCAGGTTCTCAGAGACCACATGATCCATATAGTGCCCCATCATATAATAATGGAAATAAGGATCACTGCCGCCATAGACATACCAGTCTGGCGCAGGAAGTTTTAATGCATCCAGTTTCTTTGCATAAAGATCAAACAACCCAAATACCATGGAATAAGGCAGAATATGATAAAACATGTCTGGATGATCTTTCGCCAATACCTTCATTCGGTCTAATTCCGCAGTTTCAATAAAATCACGAAGTCCTGCTAGATATCCCATCCATTCCACACATTGGTGGGTTCTCTTCTTCATAAATGCAGTCAGGATCACTCCGATAAATGATACTGCAACGATCACAAGATACACATGGAAGAAATCAAATAATTCTCCTCTTTGTATCTTCACATAATAATATAATCCATAGAAAATAAATCCAAGAATAGACAATACTGCCGATGCGATCGGAAGTCCCGTTCTTGCTCCCTTTGAAATTGCATACCATTTATCTACACTGTGACATGCAAGAAACATTCCTATAAAATACAATACCCACGCCATCAATGGAAGGAGCAGATTTAAGATCCCATCTGGACTAAATATCATCATAACGAATGCAAATAAACAGATTGGAAGCTGCAACAGTACAAAGGATACGATCCTTGCAACTTTCGAAGATTTTGTATAAATATTTTTCTTATGATCATATTTGATATCATCTTTCACTACCTGCACGGTATCTGCAAATTTGTACTGTAAAGAAGAAGCTTTTACTTTTTTTCTGTTCTTAAATAAAGCTTCAAACATTGTTTTCTGATATCTTGGTTCTGAATCTGGAATATCTTTGAGTTTGATAAATTCCATATCCTTTTGCCCTTTTTCCTTCATCTTCAGATAACCCTTATCTGCCCAATAAAGGATCAAGGAAATAACATCCTTATCATCCACGGAACCGTCCACAACATATCCGACAACCGCACTGTCCATTCCTTGTGGCGGCTGATATTGAATCGATGGGATGATCTTCTCATCACGTCCGAATAAAACAAATAACACTGCTGTGATCACAAGAACTCCTATTGATAGTCTAAAAATCCATCGATCCGCTCCGATCTCATGTTTTGCTGTAAAATATCCATCACCCAGATCACTGTAGCATGTTAATCCATTTTTAAATGGCAGTGTCTTCTTTAATGTTCCTTTGATCTGGTTCTTCTCCTCATCATATTTCAAAGTAATCACATCTTTTGCATACTTTGATTCCCCATAACGTCCATAATAGAAATTTACGCCCTTAAGATCTGTTTTCTTTGGAAAATGAATTGTAAAAGTACTTCCTTCTGGAATCTTATTTCTCCAAAGTGTCGGGAAGATATTGTAGTACAAATAATCGTAGGTATCTCCCTGATATTTAGGGATCAATTGATACGTAAATCTATAGTTTCCTTTACTTACGGTATAATCCGCAGAACCAAACCTCAATACCTGACTATTACCGTCAGAATCTTCATCTACATCTGTCTTACTGTCATTTGATAACAGTGTAAAATCCGCATAATAAAGTAGTTTTTTCTGATCTCCATTTTTATCGCTTGTTATCACCTTCCCTTTGTATGGGATATAACGATAAATTCCATGCCTCGGATTGACAAACTTGACTTTGATATTCTCTGTTACTGTATAACTTCCATCTTCTCCGACTTTGACATCTACATCAAATTTCTTTGTTTGCATATTAAAATCATAAGTGACTTCATCATTTGCAAACACATTGTTTCCTGTCCCCATAAAAATCATGGCAGCCATCATGACTGCCATTATGGTACAGGTGATCCACTTTCTCATAGTGCTTTCCCCCTGTCCGTTCCTTAGAATTTTACTTGTACATTCTCACGCTCAGATTCATTCGAAACTTCAAATAATGGTTTTCTCTTAAATCCAAAGATTCCTGCGATGATATTGCCTGGGAATAACTCTGTCTTAGTATTATAGCGGTTTACAACTCCATTATAATATCTTCTGGAACCTGCGATCTCTTCTTCTAATCTCTGAAGCTGATCCTGCAATTTATTAAAGTTCTCATTAGCTTTTAATTCTGGATAGCTTTCAGACACTGCAAATAAAGACTTCAGTGCTCCTGACAGTACATTTTCCTGTTTGATCTTATCATCGATATTCGTTGCTGTCATCGCCTGATTTCTTGCGGCTACGACTTTCTCTAATGTCTCTGATTCGTGTTTCGCATAACCTTTGACGGTTTCTACATAGTTTGGAATCAAGTCGTAACGCTTCTTTAATGACACATCGATTGCTGAAAATGCCTCTTCTGTCTTGTTTCTTAATGTTACAAATCCATTGTATGAACTGATCAGCCATATCACGATGATAAGCACGATCACTCCGATTACGATCCCTGGTATCATGAGCTCTACCCCTTTCTTTGTTTGGTCAGTTTTCTTTATCATACGTTATTCGTATCAAAACTTCAACACTAAAATAAGCTGATCAACTCTCCCATATATTTATCATAATAATAGATATTTTCTGACAGAAATTCTTCTTTGCTTAATTGCTGATCAGACTTCTCTAATATGTGCAATAGATCCTCTTCCTGATCTTCTCCGTCATCAAACAGTAATAACATTTCATGAATACTGGTTGGCAAGAGATACAAACTCTTGTTATATTTTCTAGAAATATCATCCAGAAAATCTTCATAACAAATAACAGCTGCTCCATATCTCTGTATTTTGTTTGACACCATAAATACCGGTCTGTCTTCGGTATGTCCTCGGAAATCTTTATATACAGGCTCAAATTTAGCAGGCAGAAGCTGTTTTGTATTCTTCTTTGCACTCTCCCATAAAAACTGATCCGACCATTGTTCTTTGTTTGCCTTTTTATGATCGATTCTTTGTATGGATCGATCATCCAGATCAAGAATATCAAAAACAATTGCCATATCTTCCAAGAGTAAATATGGTCTCTCACTCCACTCCTTATCCTTCTCATCAAAATGCATCAAATGATAGATAATACGCTCGTTTTCTCTCTGCATGACTCCTTCTTTCTCGTTTTTTCTCATTTTCCTATCTATCATAACATTTAATGTTGCTGTCAGCAATATTTATAGTCGTCACTATCACTGCTGGATAGTGGTTTTTCATAACTCCTGGTAATACTATTTTTTATGGAGGTATTTTATGAAAATCGATTTAAAAGAATTAGGAAAACGCATCAAACTTACCCGAAAGACACAGGAAATGCTTGCTGAAAAAGCTGGTGTCAGTCAGCATTATATCTATGAAATCGAAGCTGGACGCAAAGCCATGTCTATTCATAGTTTTGCTTCTCTTACTACTGCATTGGATGTATCTGCTGATTATCTTTTATTTGGTGATGGGCAAAGAATATTTGATGTTGATACCCCTGCTCATCACAATAATCAATTGATGGAAATTGCAGCTGAACTTAATCCATCACAGAGAGATCATGTGCTTGAGATTCTGGAAGTGATGGTTCCTTATATTAAAAATTAATTGATTGCAAAATACGATAGATTTTTCTAACGTAAAATAGTGCCAAGATTTTTATTGATCTTGACACTATTTTTATTTGATCTGATATTTATTTTTTGATCTTAACTTTTTTTACACTGCTCCATCCAGAGTAGTATGTCTTTCCAGAAACCTTCTTGTAGGTACGGATACGTACATAGTATGTCTTTTTCTTTTTCAGCTTCTTAATTGTGTAGCTTGTCGTTTTGTTCTTGCTGATCGTCTTTGTTTTGTTTCCTTTGGCAAATTTCTTGCTTGTGGAATACTGGATCTGGTATCCGTTTCCAGCTGTGTTCTTTTTCCATTTTACAACTATTTTTTTGCCTTTGGCATTTTTTGCACTTTTTAGTTTTGTTGTTTTGACTGTTACTTTGGCTGGTTTTGTTGGTTTATTTACTGGTGCTGGAGATGGTGTGTTACCTTCTACTGGTGTTGGAGATGGTGTATTACCTTCTACTTTATATGACTTTTTAACATCACGGAAGAATTTTCCATTTCGATAAATTGTTCCTGTGATCGTTAATGTTCCAGCTTTCTTTGGTTTGATAATGCGATTTGGGAATCCTCCACCTGCTCCGATTGAAAGACTCAGTTCATCATTACTAAGATTTTCCTCTGTATCTGTTGCTATCAAATGCTTTCCATTTAACTCAAAGTCCATAGTATAGAAAGTCTGTCTCTTTGAATCGTTTCTATTTCCATTTCCATAATCCCATGCAAAACTTGCACCATCCAGTGAAAACCAATAAGCTTCTCCTACTTTCAGAGTATCTCCTGATGCTGGTTCTGAATGATCACCAAAAAATTTTCTGTAGCTAAATGATAATTTACAATCTGCAACTTTGATTTCTTCCTCTTTTACGCCAATCCACTCTCCATCACCAGTAAATGCCTGAACAACAATCGTTGGATTTCCTTCTTTTGATGGAGCTGTGATTTTACAAGTTTTTCCTAGCTGATTGTCAATCTTACATTCTGCTGATGTCCACTGATATGAAACTGGTCCATTATAACCTTCAATATTTGCTGTTACCTGTCTACTTTCTCCTGGTAATAAATAAATTCCATAATAATTTTCTTCATCAATAGAAATAGAATATACGGTGGATGGAATTGATCCACTATAAATTACATTACCGCTCTCTGCAGATCTGATGTTATATTTAATATTAGTTGTTCCCTTTTTATCTTTTGCTATAATTCTATGATAATCTATATCTACAATGCTTGTATCTTCACTTTCCAAATTCAGATTGAAACTATTATCTTCAAGAGTTCTATCTTCAAACTGAATTGGTGTTTCGCTTTTTTCTTTATCTATGATTTGAATATTGTAAGAAAAATCTGCTTCTTCTTCATCTGGTATAAATGCTTTTCCACTTTCAGTTGTATAAGACACTACATAATCGCCATTCTCATTGAATTTATAGATATCCACATTCAATTGACTACCATCTTTTAATTTTCGATATGCTGTCATCTGTCCGTTTTCTGCAATATCTAAGGCTACATAATATGGTGTTTCTGGATCTCCTGGTGCTGGATCTGGATCTGTCCATACACCATACATTGTTTTTGAACCGTCAGTATGTTCTTTCTCACCGATATAGGTACATTCCTGTGTTCCTCCAGCTGCCTGCATGGTTTTAAGTGTTACCTTTGAATCACCACTCTTATATTCAAAGTAATTATTCTCACCAATTGCAGCTAATTTTTCTGCATTAAAGTCATCACATCCTGCAAAATAATTCTTTACACTGTCGCAAAAAACATTCACAGATACTGTATCCCCATCTTCATTCCAGATATACTCTATTGCTGTATAAATTGCCGCTGTTTTATCACTTATCTTATTATCAGCTTTAGTTTGATCAAAGTATTTTTCTCCATCTGATAATAACTTTGTAGCTAATGCCTATCTTTGCAGCTGTTTCTTATTTTTTATCTCTGCTTGTGCAGAAACCTTCTTTTCAGAAACAGCAGTTGTTGTAAATACTGTTGATACTGCTAATACCAACGAAAGCATCACAGCCCCTATTCTTTTTAAATTTTTACTTTTCTTCATACGTTTCTCCCTTCTTACAATTGATAGCTTTAGTATAACATAGAAAAAAAACCCAGAAAGCCTAAACTTTCTGAGTCTTTGAAAATTATCATATTCAATCGTAGAAGTAAGAATTACTCGATGATTGTAGAAATTCTTCCCAATCCAACCGTACATTCATCATTACGAATGATAAAAGGTTCTTCTTCTGTTATCTTAATTGGTTGAATTAATTCAATTGTTATATCCAGTGTTTCCCCTGGCATAGCCATATCTATTTCTATTGGCAATTGAATCTCTCCTGTTACATCTGTCGTTTTGAAATAAAACTGCAGACGGTCACCATCAAAGTATCCTGTGTCTCGTCCACCTTCATTGATATCTAACATGTATACTTCTGCTGTAAACTTTGTATGTATAGAGGAAGCTTGATCCATTTCAGGCTGTGAATCTGGAATGTATTTATCCACCGCATCCATCAATTCCATGATCTTATCTCCCCATTCTCCATCTGGATCTTCAAGGGCTTTTAAAGCAGATCCATAGATAAACGGAATATCAGATCCAACAAATCCGCACTGATATAGCTGGTCACGAATCCCCATTTCTACCAATTCCAGCATTTCCATATCATCTACCATATCACATTTATTCATAAATACTACGATATGTTGCATTCCCATATGATGAGCAATCATAATCTGTTCTGCCGTTTGTGACATGATTCCATCTATTGCAGATACTACTAGGATAGCTCCATATTCAATGCTAGATGTCAAGCTTATATTTCTCTCTTCTCTTGTTGTAAGAGTTTTTTTGATTGCATCTGTTAAAGTCGTTTTTCCATGACCTCGATATCCAATTATTCCTATCGTGCAATGAGTTTTCTTTCCTTCAAATGTTTCTTTCCCCATATTTATATCTCCCATTATCAGTTGTTTTTATTCTTCATAAATCATGACTTTACAGTCTTTCTTATAACAAGCAACACCATATTTAATGAAATTTCGCATTCCATCTTGCTTCAATTTAGCAATATAGTCTTTATCTTCAATCTGTTTTAAAGCCTGCTTGCACGCTGCATCCATATTTCCATCTTCGGCATACTTTAATTCAATGACGATTCCCGTTCGATTCTCCGGGGCCTCTATCAGAATATCACTGTATCCGATTCCTGATTCTGCATTTGACTTTATCAGCCAGCTTGACTTATATCCAAGAAGACCGAGTAAAATTCCGTGATTTTCTTTCTTCTCTTTTGCGATTGCTGTATCTCTTATACTGATCGTATTCCATAGATAATCTCCAAAAAGCTGTTCAATTTTTTCTGGTTTTTTCTCTATAAACGCATTACAAAATATTTCTAGTGTTTTTCCATCATTTTTTGAAACATCACTAAACCATTCTTTGATCTTTTTTGTAAATAGATTTCTTATCTCTGTATTTGGTATCGACAAAAGATATTTACCATTTTGAGTTCGTCCCTGTTGTGTTAGATATCCTGTTGTAAAAAGCACACTCCACAAATTTTCTATACTCTTATCCAACTCATTATAGGTAAGCTCCTCTGCAATTTCCTTTTCAATACACTCTCCACTGATCAAACGCTCAATCTCATTCTTTGTCTGAATATCTGCCTTATCTATAAATCTGCGAACAATTTCATTTCCGCTAGAATTAGACCAAAAATCTTCTGGTAATGCATCGGGATCTGCACATAGACTTTTACAATAACGAATCACATCCCATGGGCAATAGATATCTGTATTTCCGAAACGATAACCATCATACCACTCCCTAATCTGAAGGTAATGATCTGATAAATTATAATCGCTAAGAATCTTTTTCACTTCTGTATCGGTAAATCCAAAACATTCATCATACTGAACATTGAGAATAGATAAAACTTCAAAATTATTAAGTCCGGTGAAAATGCTTTCTTTCGAAATTCTAAGACATCCTGTCAAAACTGCAAATTGTAGAAAATCATTTGTTTTTAGTACTTGCCCCAAAAGACCTCTCATGAGTTCAACCATTTCATCATAATAGCCTTTCTGAAAAGCTTTATCTAGCGGAACATCATATTCATCAATAAGAATAATCGTCTTCTTCCCATAATGTTTGCACAAAAGTTCTGATAATAGTCTGATACTATCTGTTATATCATCAGCTTTTCCATCTAAAAGGCTCTGAAATTGCTTAATCTCTTCTTCTATTAATTTATCACTATTTTTTAGATAATGGTGTCTTCGTGCTTCATTTTTAATAATCGTTGTAATCCGAATAATCGCTTCTTCAAAAGTTAATCCATCGATTCCCTTCAATGACAGAAAGATTACTGGATACTTACCCATATATTCATCACATAATTCTTTATTTTTAGAAATATATAGGCCTTCAAAAAGTGATTTATCCATACCAATTTCAAAAAAAGTACGTAACATACTCATATTGAGTGTCTTTCCAAAACGACGTGGTCGTGTAAACAGATTTACTTTTCCCCAATTTTGTAAGAGCTGTTCAATTAATTTTGTCTTATCTATATAATAAAATCCTAGCTTGCGAATATCTTCAAAATTCTCAATTCCAACTGGCAGCTTTAATGTTTGATTCATTCGGATCCTCCTATTAATTTTGCCTTACGACCAATGTGTCTCTTTTATTATAGCTTGTTTTATATTTGCTCACAACAAAAAAGACCCAGAAAGCCTAAACTTTCTGAGTCTCATAAATATTATCCTAAATTCAATCGTAGAAGTAAGAATTACTCGATGATTGTAGCAACTCTTCCTGATCCTACTGTACGTCCACCTTCACGGATAGCGAAAGATAATCCCTGAGCCATAGCGATTGGGTGAATTAATTCGATAGTCATTTCTACGTTGTCACCAGGCATGCACATTTCTGTTCCTTCTGGTAATTCGATAACACCTGTAACGTCTGTTGTTCTGAAGTAGAACTGTGGACGATAGTTGTTGAAGAATGGAGTATGACGTCCACCTTCATCTTTTGTTAAAACGTATACCTGAGCTGTGAATTTTGTATGGCATGTGATTGAACCTGGCTGGCAAAGAACCTGTCCTCTTTCGATTTCGTCTCTCTGAACACCACGTAATAATGCACCAATGTTATCTCCAGCCTGAGCTTCGTCTAACAGTTTACGGAACATTTCTACACCAGTTACAACAACTTTTCTTGTTTCTTCTTTGATACCAACGATTTCAACTTCGTCAGATACGTGAAGAACACCACTTTCTACTCTACCAGTTGCTACTGTACCACGTCCTGTGATAGAGAATACGTCTTCGACTGGCATTAAGAAAGGTTTGTCTGTATCACGCTGTGGATCTGGAATGTAGCTGTCAACAGCATCCATTAATTCCATGATCTTATCTCCCCATGGTCCAGCTGGATCTTCGATAGCTTTTAAAGCAGATCCCTGGATGATAGGAATGTCGTCTCCTGGGAATTCGTATTCATTTAATAATTCACGAATTTCCATTTCTACTAATTCTAATAATTCTTCATCGTCTACCATATCACATTTGTTCATGAATACTACGATGTAAGGAACACCTACCTGACGAGATAACAGGATATGTTCTTTTGTCTGAGCCATTACACCATCAGTAGCAGCTACTACTAAGATAGCTCCGTCCATCTGAGCTGCACCAGTGATCATGTTCTTTACATAATCGGCATGGCCTGGGCAGTCAACGTGAGCGTAGTGACGTTTTTCTGTTTCATACTCAACATGAGCTGTAGAGATTGTGATACCACGTTCTCTTTCTTCTGGAGCTTTATCGATATCTTCAAAGTTCTCAGCTGTGTTTCCTTCTACTCTTTCAGCTAAAACTTTAGTGATTGCTGCTGTTAAAGTTGTTTTACCATGGTCAACGTGTCCAATAGTACCAATGTTGCAATGAGGTTTAGTTCTCTCAAACTTTTCTTTTGCCATTTTAATTGTCCTCCTTATTCGCCCTATGGGCAATTACAATAATGTTTCAAACTTCAATATAGTTGCCCAGCAAAGGGCCGTCCTAAATTTGATTATATTTCATTTAAACAAATATTTCAAGACTATTTTGACAAAATAGCCCCGAAATATTTATATATTAATTTTCTTACTTATCAGCAAGTACTTTTTCCTGTACGTTCTTTGGTACTGGTTCGTATTTTTCAAAGAACATAGAGTAGTTACCACGTCCCTGAGTTCTAGAACGTAAGTCTGTAGAATATCCGAACATTTCAGATAATGGAACGAATGCACGAACGATCTTACCGCTCGCGATATCATCCATACCTTCGATACGTCCACGACGAGAGTTGATATCACCGATAACGTCTCCCATGTATTCTTCAGGCATTGTAACTTCGACTCTCATGATTGGCTCAAGCAGGATAGCTCCGGCTTTCTGCATAGCCTCTTTAAATGCCATAGATCCGGCAATGTGGAAGGCCATTTCACTAGAATCGACATCATGGTAAGATCCATCATATACTGTAGCTTTAACACCAAGTACTGGGAATCCTCCTAAGATACCAGACTGAGCTGCTTCTTCGATACCTTCTCCAACTGCTGGGATATATTCTTTAGGAATAGATCCACCAACAACTGTAGATTCGAATTTGAACAGTTCTTCTCCATTGGCATCCATTGGCTCAAAGTGAACTTTACAGTGACCATACTGACCACGACCACCAGACTGTTTAGCATATTTGCTGTCAACGTCAACGGCTTTTGTAAATGTTTCTTTGTATGCTACCTGAGGAGCACCAACGTTAGCTTCTACTTTGAATTCACGAAGCAGACGGTCAACGATGATTTCCAGATGAAGTTCACCCATTCCGGAAATGATTGTCTGTCCTGTTTCATGATCTGTATGAGCTCTGAATGTAGGATCTTCTTCAGCAAGCTTAGCAAGTGCTTCAGCCATTTTACCCTGATCACCTTTAGTTTTAGGTTCGATCGCTACGTCGATAACTGGTTCTGGGAATTCCATGGATTCCAGAATTACAGGATGCTGCTCATCACAGATTGTATCACCAGTTGTTGTAGATTTGAAACCTACTGCAGCTGCGATATCTCCTGAATATACGATATCTAATTCTTCACGCTTGTTAGCATGCATCTGTAAGATACGTCCAACACGCTCTTTTTTGTTCTTTGTTGCATTTAATACGTAAGATCCTGATTTGCATGTTCCAGAGTAAACACGGAAGAATGCAAGTTTACCCACGAATGGGTCTGTCATGATCTTAAATGCTAAAGCTGAGAATGGTTCATCATCAGATGAATGTCTTTCAACTTCGTTACCATCTTCATCGACACCTTTGATAGCTGGGATGTCTGTTGGAGCTGGCATAAATTCGATAATAGCATCCAGTAATTTCTGAACACCTTTATTTCTATATGCTGTACCACAGCATACTGGAACTGCTTTACATTCGCATGTTCCTTTTCTTAATGCAGCTTTTAAATCATCAACACTTGGTTCTTCACCTTCAAGATACTGCATCATCAGATCGTCGTCTAATTCACAGATCTTTTCAATCAATTCTGTGTGATAAAGTTCTGCTTCTTCTTTCATATCTTCTGGGATTTCAACGATAGAGATGTCTTCACCTTTTTCATCATTGTAGATGTAGGCTTCCATCTCGAATAAGTCGATGATTCCTTTGAAGTCGTCTTCTTTACCGATAGGTAACTGAAGTACTGCTACGTTAGCTCCCAGACGATCTTTCATCTGATCAACTGCTCCGTAGAAGTTAGCACCTAAGATATCCATCTTATTGATGAATGCCATTCTAGGTACGTTATAAGTATCAGCCTGTCTCCATACGTTTTCAGACTGAGGCTCTACTCCACCTTTTGCACAGAAGACTGCTACTGCACCATCAAGTACACGCAGAGAACGTTCTACTTCAACTGTGAAGTCAACGTGCCCTGGAGTATCAATGATATTGATACGATGCTCTAAAGCACCTTTTTTAGGCTTGCAATGATCCTGCAGTGTCCAATGACATGTTGTAGCCGCAGAAGTGATTGTGATACCTCTTTCCTGTTCCTGCTCCATCCAGTCCATAGTAGCAGTACCATCATGAGTATCACCGATTTTATAGTTTACACCAGTGTAATAAAGGATACGCTCTGTTGTTGTTGTTTTACCAGCATCAATATGAGCCATGATTCCGATATTTCTGGTTCTCTCTAATGGATATTCTCTTCCAGCCAAGATTTTTTCCTCCTATAAGTTTTAACATAGAAGCATATCTGGCAAAGCGCCAGAACAGATTCTTGAAATTAGAATCTGTAATGTGCGAATGCTTTGTTTGCTTCTGCCATCTTGTGCATATCTTCTTTTTTCTTTACAGATGCTCCTGTATTGTTGGAAGCGTCAAGAAGTTCTTTTGCAAGACGTTCTTCCATTGTTCTTTCTCCTCTTTTACGTGAGAAAGTTGTGATCCAACGAAGCGCTAATGCCTGTCTTCTATCTGGTCTAACGTCGATAGGCACCTGATATGTTGCTCCACCGATACGTCTAGCTTTTACTTCAAGAACTGGCATGATGTTGTTCATAGCTTCTTCGAATACTTCTAAAGCTGGTTTTCCAGCTTCTTCTTCGATACGGGCAAATGCTCCGTATACGATTTTCTGAGCAACTCCTTTTTTACCATCTAACATAATGTTGTTGATTAATTTTGTCACAACCTTATTGTTGTAAATAGGATCTGCTAATACGTCTCTTTTCGCAATATGTCCTTTACGTGGCACGGTTCTTCCCTCCTTAATAATCATTAATTCATCGGTACTCATACTTAGTTATTGCATGTTCGTGCAGGACTTTTATATCTCCTGTAACCTTTGTAGGAAACAATAAAGTTCCGGCACAACTATACAAGGTAGCGTTTAATTACGCTGCTTTGTACCAATTTAGTTTTGTTTTATTTTTTCTTAGGTCTTTTAGCTCCATATTTGGAACGAGCCTGCATTCTGTTAGCTACACCTGCTGTATCAAGTGTACCTCTAACGATATGGTAACGAGTACCTGGTAAGTCCTTAACACGACCACCACGAATCAGAACAACACTATGTTCCTGTAAGTTATGTCCTTCACCTGGGATATAACTTGTTACTTCGATTCCGTTAGAAAGACGAACTCTGGCGATCTTACGTAAAGCAGAGTTAGGCTTTTTAGGAGTTGCAGTTTTAACAGCTGTACATACACCTCTCTTCTGTGGTGAGCTTGTGTCTGTAGCTTTCTTCTTTAAAGAGTTAAATCCTTTCTGAAGTGCTGGTGCTGTAGATTTCTTTACAGATGTTTTTCTCCCTTTTCTAACTAATTGGTTAAAAGTTGGCATTGATTTCACCTCCATACATGTTTTCTACTGTGGTTACTTAAATTCACCTTGTGACTATACATGCACTTCTTGGTTTTGCTCCCCAAAAAGGCATGCTAGGCTATTATAAAATGCCTGCATGCCTTTGTCAAGACCTTTTCCCAAGATTTTTATTAATTTCTATATATTTTTATCTTTTTGGAAATTTCATTCTATGGATCTTATTCGAAATCTTTTCTTATCCCACTGTCTTCAGAAATGCTTTCTCGTCACATCTCTGATATCGACCCTGACAGCTTCTATTCTGATTTCTTTTCTTGATCTCAATGTTTCGATTTCTTTGTTATATGGCTTCTTTACGCCATTTTCTTAATATATAAAAATCAATCTCTTATTCTTGAGAAAATATTCAGTTAATAAGTTCCGAATTATTTTGTTAACGGGTTACACTTTGCTTTAGTTACCAGTTACAAATTTTTTAAATGCTCCACCGGTCAGCTGATCGAATGTTTGTTGATCTCTTATCTGAATCTTTCTTGTTTTGATTCCTCGTCTCTTGGAATCTTTCTTGTTTGGATTCTTTTTCTTTGATCATCTTCTGATCTTATCTTAAGATCTTGTTCATTCTCTCTATTCTTCGTATTATTTTTATGAGGTTGACTCCTTTACCGTTCTATCCGCTTCTAGGACTCTTATGTTCTCTCCCGAGATCATAATATCCTGTTGAGTCAGTCTCATGATTCCCAATCATCTTAATACTTCTGATCCATCAGCTGCCGGTTTTAAAAGCCTTTCCGTTAGCCTTATGGAGCAACTTGGGCGATTCTCCTTTCTTTTAAAACTTATCTTTTATTTGTTGATTTTATTATATCAATATCTGTTTACTTTGTCAATTAAATAGTTTTTTCAGATTTCTTAAGGATTTTACATACAATAAACAGATTATAGTTTGATAGACTGAAGTTGGTGGAATATTATAAAAATGGTTATCTGTCTGCGACGTGCTTTCGCTCTGGGTATCGATAAATGAAGATAAAATATTTTACGTATGCACCAAATACTGTAATTGTCCACACTATAGACTTCTGG